>Ga0308013_10000305_pt1 | contig 27189 bp, 52 predicted proteins | sample Neamet181_FD_203131 | JGI IMG/M metagenome (GOLD analysis project Ga0308013, IMG submission 203131) | Marine microbial communities from water near the shore, Antarctic Ocean - #181 | ecosystem: Environmental > Aquatic > Marine > Unclassified | place: Southern Ocean | collected 2014-07-25
AACGCTTCTATATCGTTTGAAACCATTCCAACTGTATCGCTACTAGAATTAGGCTCGTTTTCATAAAATTGAACAACTCTCTTATAACCAAACTTTCTAGCAACTTTTCCAGAACCATACTTTATAGCATATTTGCTTATATGCAAATTAGTTCCTTTACGTGCATCTATATTTGTAAGTATTAAATCAGCACGGGTTTTATCTTCATCGCCTATACTTTCGTCAAGAGAATCTTCAAAATTAGTAAACGTCTCATCAATTGTATTTTCAGAATTTATCATTGCATTGACATCAACAAATGTAAGGTAATAGTATGGGTCTATGAAAAATGTTTGAAAGCTATCTTCTCCAATATATGAATGTAGTACAGTATTAGATACAACATCAGACACTGTCTGATATGCAATAAGTAAATTCATAGAATCAGATTCATGTGAAGTATCTATATTGGATGCATATCCTAATGACATGTCAGTTGCAATAGCTTCTAAATGTGTTAGTACGCTTCCAGTTCCATATGATTTACATTGTTCAGCATAATATCCAGGTATTTTCATCACACCTTTAAATGTATACTTAGAACCACCAGCTCCATGTTCTTCCGGTCGTTTAACAGGACTTATTACTGATTCAATATCGAAATCTATTCTAATATCCTTAAATGTATCTGGTTGTCTTGAGGCTATTCTCAAACTCATAACATCACCACTCCTTGGATAGTTTTCTACAGCAAAGAATGCGTGTTTATCTATAACTGCAATATCTATCGTTGGAATTATTCCATTAAGATTAAGTAACATTGTAGATATACTCTCTCCTTCAAAATCATAACCATTGATACGTAAGAACGGAGTACCCGCCCCATAATCTTTCGATGAATTCATTTCACCGTCTTCCTCGCCATATGATTTAAATTCTAAATCGTCAAGTTCAATAGTAGGCTCAGTTCTTGTAAGAATGTGCTTCTCTAATGCCATTGTTATTTTTTAATTTTTTTAGGCGCTTTGCTTTTTCTCACAGGATTAAGCGATATCTTTTTATTAGCTACTTTGATATTACTCTCACCATGCTTAACCATATTCGGTGGTATTAGTTGACTAGAACCATTAGCTTTTGACGCTGCTTTCTTTGCAAGATATTCAACTCTCTTAACATCTTTTGTTGTAAGTCTTTTAGTGTCTATGAATTGTGATCTTACGGGATTCTCGTTTACGTTAACATCTGCAATATCTTTCCATAGTCTCATTGCAGTTTCCTTTGCTGGTATTTTTAATATGTCACCGACATTAAACGAAAAAGGATTAGATATATTATTGAATTTCAATAACATGTCGCCATACCAATCTCCTCCATATTCTCGTAATGCAATTAAATCAATACGTCCTAATTCATCAGCTTGAACTTCCCTATTTTCAAATACGGAAGTATCAATGTTATCAAACAACATGCTTGGAGTTACCATCCTAACAATGCCATCAGCTATTTTCTTATCATTAAATACACTAAAATTCATTATCCGTTTGTAATTTTTCTAAACTCTTTAGCAATTGCTTTACCACCAGTACTTCTTCCATATGAATCAACATCTGTAGTATCATTAGTATCTATTCCATCAGCAGGTTGTACATAGAATCTACCTCTTCCCATGTTAAACATCGCTTCAATATCAGTTTTATCTCGAGGTCGACCTGGTTTTAATGAAATTTCAATTATCATCTTTTCAGGAAAATCTTGAATACCTAAAGGACCGTCAAACGAAACTTTAGTATCTGTACATGCTAAATTACCAATGACTGCCATTGGATTTAAAGGGTTACCCACAGTTAAATGCCATTGGCCTGTCGGATCTCCCGATAGCATCGCTATAACAGATTGAGCTCCTTGTGGCGTGTTCATCATTTCCATTAAAGAACCACCTATCATATTTTTCACAGCTTTACCAATACCTTCTCCGATACCACTTAGGCCATTTCCTCCAGAAAATGAACTTGCCATACCTTTAAGATCACCCATAACACTTCCAAGGAATCCGGTAATGTTTCCGCTCTTAAGCATATTAATGTCACCTAATGGCTTCCCAACACTTCCGTCACCGATCCATCTTGTAGAACCTCCCCAGAATGGAGCTGAACTATATGTTAATACTAATATGTTAGCAAGTTGATCTAACATTAATACCTTTGGATTAGCTCCTCCAATATCTCTTAATTCATATTCAAATTTAATTGTAAATTCCTGAGAGAAATTCAAACCTTGATCTCTTTGTAAAATACTCTTTATAACATTTAATGGTCCGAATACGTGATTAGGATATGTCTCTTTAAATGAATCATAACCTGCATTTGCCTGTGCAGTTGCTACATCATGTGCATTATTACCATTCGAAGAACTTATAGCAGCAGATAGAAATTTATTACCATCAATCAAATCTCCCATTTTACCCCTCTTAGCACTATTCTTAGAATGCATAGTATTCACATCAGCTTCTACGGGCTTCCAACTATAACCATGTGAAAAGTTTAATATATCTTTAAGGTTATTTCCGGTTTGTTCTCCAAGCCATGTTACAGCCCTCGCTATATCGGGCGATGACATCGGGACCGCCTTACCGTTTTTGTCTAACTCTGTAGGAGAGATAATATCATCAGGAGCGGGATAGGGAAATCTCCTAAGAGTTAGCATTCTGTTATTCGATATCTTATTGAAATATTTAGCGAGAGCAAAGTCAGCATAATTATACCTATAGCCTAAGTTGCCACTATATCCTGATGTAATTTCTATTATCTTAGTGACTGAAGGGTTTTCTAATTCTTCAGGAGATATTTTATTATGAGTAGATCGTCCTCCACTTGGTAAATGCGGAGCATCCATTAAAGAATATTTATTGAATACTGAAAATGGTGCTGGATCTGGAGTTACGCTCAGTTCCTTTTTACCGTTACCAGCCTCTCTCTTGTATGTAACTGCTTCTTGGTTTTTTGTATAGTATATACTTGAACCATTAGTTTCATATACTTTAGGATATTGTCCGGGTGATGTTGAATTTGCAGCTACGTCAGAATCGACGTCTGTTTCGGATTTAGTAGCAGCTGTAGTATCACCCTCAACACTGTCAGCCGACATGAATTGGCTGAATCTATCAAAAGCATTTATAGCTTCGTCTCCTATTGTTCCTAAATCAATACTAGGTAATCCCATATAAACTAAATATCTTTAGTCTATATATCATATTAAGTCTAATCAATCTTATCCAATTCTCTAGAAGGAACTCTATATAACATGTCATCAATAAAGCCATCGTTACCATATCCTCTCTCACCTAAAAATTTTAACAGATAAGCTTTAAATACACCTTTACTTTCGTAATAATATGTACCTCCACTATACGGTGTTCTATTACAAAGCTCGAATAGATCCGAGATAGTCCTTTCTATAAAGAAGTTGTGAATATTATTAAATAACTCCATCATCTCATTCTTATGCTTACAAACCATAGGCCCGTCGACTACAACTTTATATAGTTCACCTTTAGCATCTAAAAGATCTTGAAAATCTTGCTTCTTTGTATAGTTTTTACGAGTTAGTTTCCACGTAGTAGTCTTATTACCAAAGTCTTTTCTGAATTTCATACCAACGAGAAACCTTCTAATGAAATCAATATCATCATATACTGTCAATATCTTAATTTGATATTCTGTAATCGTATCACCATGTTTAACATCATGTATAATCCCCTTAACAGGAAACAACGTATTGTAGTTCCCTGTATTTGAAATTAATGCATGTATTTGTTCTCCTTTAGAATATACCTTATTTCTTATCAAAATTATATTGTTTGTAGTTACTGAATAAATCTAACACGTCTTCGTCTATTTCTTCGTCTATATTTATTGCAACTAAATTAACGTCTTCTAAATCTTCAAACATTTCAAAAACTAAACTTTTAAAATTGTTTACTGTTTCGACATCTAAGTTTTTCAATAAATATATTATTCTATCGCTATTTTGCTTTTTACGAACGTTGTTTAGCACATTCTTGATAGCCATACCTATAATAAACGGATGAGGTTCTACATCATGAAAATCTGACTTCACCAGTTTCGTAATGATAGAGATATAATCCACTTGAGTCGTGGACTTATCACTTTCTATTCTAACGTACTTATTAAATTCACGTTTAGAATAACACCATATACAATCTATCGAAGTCACTTTCACAGTTATTTAAGTCTATTTCTAAGTTCTTTAACTTCGCATTCAATATCTTTAATCCTTGAATGCATTTCCTCATCTGTAGGCTCATAATTAATACCCCAATCCTCAGTAATCTTAATCTGATTACGTTGTCTTGAGTTACCGAAGTCCATACCAACATCTAAACAAATGTCTCGTATAAATTCCATTTTATTAATCGGGCCACCGCTCCACTCATAAATCCTTACAGATTCATAAGTATCACCACCGGCATTTATATTGTCATCTTGAATTTCTCTAATGACACCGTTTTCCGCTATTTTAAGAATTATTGTTTGCATTAAGTCTTTCAGATTTTAAATTGTTAGCTTCTCTCATTAATCTCTTTGATTCCTTCTTGTCAACTCTATAAGTTTCCTTATCTTTTATTGTTGTCAATAACCATGCTTCCTCTAATAATTCGATTTCAGCAGTATTATATCCAGTTTCTTTCCAAGACACTTTACTTGCATCTAATTTAATTTGAATCTGGTCACTGATAGAATCGTTTGTCTTATTAACATGTAAAGTATGTGCATCATTACCTTCTTGCTTTAATCTATTAGATAGTTCGCGGCCTTCAGTCGTTTGCATATTCTTTTGCTTCAATAAACCGAATTGATTATACATCTTTCGTTTTTGAGGTCTTGACATTGATGGCATTTGTGGTGATTCTTGCTCTTTACTCATAATAATTGTTTATAAAATTAGTAATTTCTGTCTTTAAAAATTCTTGTAGTTTATTTATTTCAATTTGATTTATAGCTGAATCAATAACCGTATTTATAATGTCGTTATCTTCGTCGTCAGAATTCTCTATTAACATACTAACGATTTGTTTCTTAGGTATATTGATATTGAATTTCACATCAACCTCTTCGTGGTTTTTCTTAGAAAGTTTTTCAACTAAAGATTGCATTGGTGAAACCTCTGAAACCACATTAACGATAGGCTGTGGTGATGGTTTTGTACTTTGTTTTGATGGATTGTTAATTCCGACAGCTTCAGCCCCGGGATATGGTATTACTCCGTCAACGATTTCTTCAAGAAACTCATTCAATACGTTAGTAAATATTCTACTGCCGTCTGTGAAAACTGTGAAGCTGTCTTCGAAATCCTTAAATTCAACGACCTTTCCAAAGTCATCTCCTTTTTTCCATTGATATTGTTTAGCCTCTTTGATTTCAGTCATTTTAGTTTGTTTTAATAAATTATATATTCGATTGAGAAACATCTGCTATATTACGTTGAACGATATATTAGATGATTGATATTTCTCTAAAAAATCATCGATGAATTCGACAGCTTCGTTAGTACCTATGAACGTATCAGTTTTTTTAACATATAATGAATAGAAGTCTTCACTTCCATTTGCCATCAATGTATTTTCTAATACTTCCTTTTCTTGTAAATATTTCTTATTAAAGCTCATTCCACGTTATTACTTTAGTTATACTTATATCTGCTTTTTCTAATAATTTCAAACCTTCTTGATCTCTGTACTCTTCGCAATAAAATACTTTCTTAATACCAGATTGTATTATTAACTTAGCACATTGGTAGCATGGAGACATCGTAACATATAAGTGAGCTCCATCAGAACTGATTGTAGATTTTGCAAGTTTTGCTAAAGCATTTGATTCAGCATGTAGCACTACATCTCTAGTGACTAAACCACCTGATGGTATATCTAAGAACTCACAGCTATTATTGAAACCATGTGGAGTGCCGTTATATCCAAATGATATAATCTGAGCATCTTTTACCACTACACTTCCGACTTTACGTCTTTCAGCGTAACTGAGCTTTGCAAATTGATATGCAACGTTCATGTATATTTTTTCTATTGGAATTCTTGGCATATTAAAAAAGGTCTATATAATTATATATAGACCTTCGTATTTGTTTATGAATATTTATTAAATTGACTTAGTAAGAGATGACATGAACGCTGATATACCTTCTTGAGAAGTACCTGCATTTACAAATGCTTCATTGATCTCTTCTTGAGAATACATCTTCACGCTTTCAGATTCTACAACTTCAGCACCTTCCATTTCAACCATCTCATTAATTTTCTTAGAGTAAGCATCTTTAAGTGAATGTACTGCAGTTTCAAATTGCTCTGTCGTATACTCTTCGTTACATTCTTTAAGAACTTTAACTGCGAGAGCAGCTACTAATGCAGCATTCTCTTTCATATAAGATTCTACAGTATGATCGTCATGTACGTCTCCGTTCCATTCGGTTGCTTCTGTGACAGCGTGTTCGTAGCATTCATATAGTTTATCGGAAACGTTGAACTTCTTAGATACAGCATCTTCGTTAAGGTATGATTCGAATGTTTTGATTTTATTAAGTTTCATAGTTATTGTGTTTTTTTATTTGTATGGAATGCGTTAAAGGATTGTACATTAGATTCGCGTAGATTCATAATATCTGAAACAGCATCTACTAAGACATCATATGGAACTCGATGTCCATCATTATATTCTGTATAATAGAAACTACCAGAACCATCATGTCCAAAGTATCTCATTACATCTTGGCCGTTTACAGTCTTGTCTTGCTTACCAAGATATACGTTATGGTTCTTACCTTTTAGTTTCGAATCATCTACGACCGGATCGAATGGTCTATCAACTACTGCCGGATTAAACAATACAGTCTTGATACCGAGTTTACTTCCAATTAAATATGCAAAGTAACCTCCCATTGAAGATCCAACTATTAAATCAGCACCTTTGCATCCCTTTAAAGTTTCAGCAAACGCTTTATCGCTTTTGTAGTTTATTTTAGGAGCGTATACATCAAAGTTTTCTTTTAACCATTCGACTTTACGTCCAGTATTTGAGCTTTCAAGTCCGTGTAAGTATGCTATTTTCATATCTTTGGATTACCTATTAATATTTTAGTATGTGGAGATCCTCCAAGCATTCTAGTGTACCATCCATTACCACTTAGTGATTTGTTTTCTGGATGCTCGCCGTGCCATTCGATATCTTTACCTTTGAGTAATTTTTCGACATCTTCTTGAACATCGACTGAAGGTACATTGTATTTGTCCATCATAATATCTGCTAGTTTTCCACTAACTTCAATATAATATCCAGATTTCTTTAGAACATTAGACGTATGTACCAAATATTCTTTAGTACTATCCTTCATACCGTCATGACCAACTCCACTGAACTTCACACCGAATTTAGTGTCCGATCCCCATAGAATTACATCTAAATCTGGAGATCCATGTAAATCAACTCCTTGCCAAAACGTCCACTTAGTATCTCCGAATACATCTTCAGGTGTTTTGATCTTTACATGTCCACCTATTGTAGAGTATGCAATGTTTATTAGATCAAAGAATTCACCAGATAGCTCTTTATGTTTTCTCGGATCCACCTTAACCCACTTACCTGGTTTGGTTTTAAGAACATCACCACTGTTTTCAGCAACAAAATCCTCATATAGTTTAATCTTCTTCATGTAAATGAAATATGTTTATAATACTATATATTAATTTAATTGCATTACTTTTTTAAACCTAATTCAGCATTATCTGCTCTTACACAATCTTCTAATGCACTCAATATGATCGCATCCATTTCAGTTCCACTTAAGCTATTAACAAATGAATTGATAATACCTTCAACGATAGAATCTTTATCTTCGACCATCTGAGATATGCTAAAGTTCTCTTCGAACATTTCATAAGCGCTTGATGTGAGTGATGTACAAATTCGAGCAACAACGTTTTCATTGTCATTGAATCGACGACCAGATATATTATCTGTGTTTTTGATCTTGTCAAATATAACAGATTCACTGTGTCTCATTCTATATAAAAATACGGTTGTCATTAAAGTTCCACCCGATGCTTTCATAGCTGGTGTGTGGTAGCCTGTTCCGTTTGATTTGATGTCTGATGCTTTCATAATAGTTTTTAATGTTGGTTAGTATTAATTGGTTATAAGTAAATATAATAAATAAATCTGAACTAAAAAAATCTAGAACAGTTTATTTTTGTTTTAGTTTATCAAGTACACACTCTAATCCCATGATCCAACCTTCATTAAGTCCATGTGCATTAGCATCGTCTAAATTACCACAGTCCCACCATTCCTCATCAGGTTCAAAACCAACTTTAGCTTTAGTTAATAAGTCTTCAGCATATTTAATAATTTCTTCTCTAGTCATCTTAGTCTTCTTTTAGTATATTGATTCTACTTCTTAACCTTCCTTGTAATTGAAACGATGCCCAATTATTATCTAAGTATTCCATTTCTTCTACTATTCGCTTATTTGCATATAGTCTAACTAAATCACCTAAATCTACTATGTTGCCTCCATCAATGAATGTTGTTTTTGTATTTGCTACATAGTAGCTTAACGTTTCTTCTGCTGTCATCTTTGTTAGTTTTAATTGGTTATAAAGTAAATATAACAAAAAAACCCGAGACTAAAAAATCTCGGGCAGTTTATTTTCAAAAAAGTTTAATTAATATTAAATCAGATCATCGACTATCTTGATGTAGTCGTCTATTAAGTTTCTAGCCTTTTGAACAGCAGCATGTGCGGCTGGCGTATCAGCTTTATTAAATTTAGAAGCATTATATGTAATCATCATAGATGTTCTATATTCACTTGCGATACTATTCATGAAATCATCAGCATTTTTGAAATTCAATAAGTCTCCAAATAATCCATTATCTTCTAATGTATCTGCAAGTCCTTTGATTGCTTCTACCATTCTTGGCATATCAAGTCCTTTTACTTCAACACCTTTATATTTCTCAAGACCTTTTGACGGTTTCATGTCTCCTTCCTTTTTAAGATACTCAAAAAAGAATACAGCGATATCATGCAAGAAGTTATTGAAGTCTAATGAAATAACCTTCTCTTCAACTCCAGATCTCTTAGACCATTGAGATAAAACATCTCCTTTGAATTTACCTCTTACACCTCGATCTTGTATTGACAATCCTAAATTACCAGCAAGTGTAGAATACATCTTACCTAATACAAAACCTTTTACGTCTCTCATTGGTGTGTATCTTTGAAGAGCCCATTCCTCATAAGGAGGATGTGTAGTAACCATATCAGCTTGAATGTGTTCTAGATTACCGTCAACTTCAACTTTAAATAATATCTTAACACTACCAAGAGATGACATGTTGTATGTTTCTCCTGCATCGACATAAGATAAGTTTGACATTTCAAGGAATCTGAATAATTCACCGTTATATGTTTTAATAGAAGCAACCTCGTCCTTCCTAGAACCTTTAGTTTCTATTTGAAGTAATGGATATGAAACTAAATAATCAATATCTCCGTAGATCTTATCTGGCTGATTAATTAAATCATCTTCATACCAAGAACCAGAACCAATTGCTTTTATAAATTTAAGAGGTGGCAGTCCAGCTGATTTAAGATGTACATTAAATTCTTTATCGAATTCTTTTATCTGTTTGTCTACTGCTTTTAAAACTTTAGGTGTTAGCTTAGTTTCTTGAGTTTTCGTAGAACTCCATCCACCTTCATTCAAAAATTCATTAAGCGATATAATCTTCCTGTTCATCGTTATATAATTATTTTACAATCTATATATCTTTTTACGTCATCCATGTATTCCTTAACCTCTTCAAAACTAAATGGTCTAAATTCAGAATGGCAATCAATACCAATTTCAAGACTCGTTCCATTAGGGAATATCCCGTCCACTTTTTTGTTTTCAGATAGTAACTTGATATCGTCATGTCTTCCTTCATCTAATAGCATCTTAAGTGTAGCAGGTTGTATGGAATTCTGTAAGTTTCCATGCGTGTGACCATATAGCATCCAATTTCCATACATAGAACCATTCCATGATTTCATAGGATAATGCGATAAAATGATCTTAGTTTCTATTTCGTCGATCCAAAGTTCTCGATATTGAGACACTGATGTGAAGTGTGAATGTACTTCAAGACCCTTAGTGAATTCTCTATCATGATTTCCAAGAATTAAATGAATCTCTTTACAATTGATTCTATCTCTGAAATCTCCAACAGTTTTTGCAGAACCAAACGACCAATCACCTAAGTGGTATAGGACATCATCCTCTCCAACAACACTATTTATATTATTAACTATAGTGTCATTCATTTCTTGTAAAGAAACAAAGTCCCTGCAACCTGACGTTCTTGGCCATGTTGTTAGGGACTTTATAATATTTCTATGGTTATAGTGAGTGTCACTGGTGAACCATATTTTTCTATCTTTTTGCATATACTATTATATACAATAACGAATTAAAGTTTAATCATTTTCAGATTTCCATATGTCATACTTTTTAACAATCTTCTTAAGTATATCAGCACGTACAATATCATCTTCAGTAAAAGCAAAGTTATTTACACCGTTAATACCTTCCATTAATTTAATAAATCCAGGAAGACCAGCACTTTTCTTTGGAATATCATATTGACTTACATCTCCAGTAATTAATGTTTTGGATTTCTTACCCATACGAGTAATAAACAACATCAATTGCTTGAACGTAGCATTTTGAGCTTCATCTAAGATCATTAAACAATTATCAAAAGTGTCACCTCTCATATATGCAAGTGGTTTAAATACGATGATCTCTCTTTCAATTAATCTCTCTGTAATTTCAGTACCAACTATCTTTTTAAGGTTAGAAATATAAGACTGCATATATGGATCCATCTTGTCTTCAATTCCACCAGGTAAGAACCCTAACTTTTCACCAGATTCTTGTATTGGTTTACATAATACAACTTGCTGTATCTTTCTTTCAGCTAACATTTTTAAAGCAGTGTAACATGCTGTAAATGTTTTACTCGTTCCAGCAGGTCCGTGACAAAATGTTACGTCGCTTTCTTCTATTGTTCTTGAGTATTTTTCCTGAGATTGTCTTAGTTTGACATGTTGAATATGTTCAGGCTTAACTCGGATATGAGTAGGTTTTGCTGTTGGTACTTTAATCTCAGCATTTTTAGTTGGTTTTTTCTTAGCCATTATATGTATATGTTTGTGGAGGTTTAATCACCAGCCATTATTATTAACTCTCTAAGCTTTAATAGTTTTTCACACTTCTCATATTCTTCTATGCTTTCGAAGTATTCGACCATCATATTTATAAATTTACTACGATGTCCAGTGCCATGATGAACTTCTATATTTTTACCGTCATTTTGAAATACAATAAACCTGTTAACAGATTTTGTAAAATTACGAGTTAGTATATAGTAGCTAGTTCTCATAAGGGAATCCTTGTTATCTTCGCTGCTATCTTTCATTTAAGTATAGTATTCTTTTTCTTATCTATATATTTCAATAAAGACACGTTGTATCAACCATACTATCATATTCAATGAAAAAAGTATTATAATATATTAATCCGAGGCCTCTTGATTTTTCTGTTGAATGTAAATAGCCTTCTGCATTTTCAATCTATTAACTTCAGATTTCTTAGAGAAATGAGCCCGTTCTCTTATCTCGTCCCTCTGTTTAGTATTATTGACTTTACGTCTCATCTGCTTTATAGCCTTGTCGATTTTACCGTCTTCTACTTTTATTATTAGCATACTTTATTTTATTTTATCGATTATTTTCTTTAATTCCATGCATTTTTCATAATCTTCCGTACTTTCAAAGAAATCTAATATATGTTGAATAGCAGAAATCTTACTACTACTTGGCGTATCAGCATTCAATACACCTAATTCATTGTTTATTACAGATTTATATACAACGTCCATCATTATTCCTCTAGAACCTTCCTGCATATCACGAATATAGTCCATTGAATTCCAATCGTCTCCGTTATCAAATTCGAAATACGTTTCATCCTCGCCAATCATAATCTTAATTTATTTTTTACCAATATCTTTTATCTCTTCCAATAACTTATATTGTTCTTCGCTTAATTCGGTTATCGCACTACTTAATTTTACCATTAAATTACCATAACCTTCTGTCTTATATATTGGAATACCTTTAGATGCTATGCGCAAAACTTTACCAATATGAGAACCTTTAGGTATCTGAACTTTAATAGAATAGAATGCATTTGTGATTGTAACTTCTGTACCTAACATCAAATCATAGAATGGTAGAACTACATCTACCCATATATCATTTCCATTTACTATAATCTCAGAACTCGGTAATACGTGACATGTAACTATTAAATCTCCATTAGGAGCTTCAGAATTCATAGGGTGTTCACCACCTCTCCCGTTTATTTTAAGACGTGTTCCATTACGAATTCCTTTAGGGATCCTTAGATTAAACTTAGAACCTCCAAGATCAAACATTTTCTCAGTACCGTTATACACATCGTGAATGTTCAAATGAACAGATGCTCGAATGTCCGGTCCTTTTGCTCTAGTACCGAAAGCTCCATCGAACATGCTCGAAAAGCCTGGACTATTTCTAAAAGCATTAAAGAAATCATTGTTCATTCCACCACCCATTGTTTGAGCAGTATCATACTTTTTTCGATTCAAGTCATCCCCAATATGCTCATAAGCCTCAGATATTTCCTTGAACTTATCAGCATTTCCAGTTTCTTTATCAGGATGGTGTTGTTTAGCTAACTTACGATATGCTTTTTTTATCACATCGCTCGTTGCTTCTTTGTCTACTCCAAGAGTATCATAATAAGACATAACTATTTAGTTTTCTTATTAAAGTTCTTTTTTTCTAAGATTCTCTTCTCTCTAACTCTTTTAATAGTTCGTCGAGATTCACTAACTTCACGTTTCTCTTTGTTTTCATAACAGTCAGCAATACGTGTAAGCTGTGTTAGTATGTTCTGTAATATATCTTCCATGTATTATATATCTAAATGAATTGTAAGATGAGTATTATGGCCATTATTCCTGCCATCGATATCACTGCGATTCGCATGCTATCTTCGTATTGTCTATGTTTCATAATTATTCTGTATCATTTGGCTGACACATCTTAGTGAAAGCAGACGTAAGGTCTTTGTGTATATTCCCATTAGATCTATCCATTTCCTCACAGATAAGTTCTCTAATTTCAAATATTTCTTCAGGTGTCAATTTTGTCATGTTATAGTTCTTTAATGAATTTGTTTAATTCTTCGATAGTAATGCTATCACCTTTTGTTCTGTTAAAAAGCTCTGCAAATGCATCCATTCTATATTCGTCCATTGCATCATGAATTAAATCTTCATGAATACTCACAGTTTCACCGTCATGTTCAATGTACTCATACGTATCTAATATCTCTTCAGCATTTCTCATATTATTCGTGTTATAATTGTTCAATCCTGACTTCTACTAATTCGTCAATATTTAAACACTGATGTGTAAACTTTTTGTTATCGTATTCGAAATGTTCTTTATGACTCTCATGGAAATGTCCATAGAAGTGTAAGAAAGAATCTTGTTTTTCTTTTATAGAATCAAACATGTCTTTCATCCAAGAACCTTCCTCTTCGATATCTCTATATAATCCCATGTCTTTTAGCAACCAATGTTCAATACCTGACTTATCAGTAGGCCAAACACCATTAGGTCTAGTATGAGTAACTATAATATCTAAATCATTAGGTATCTCATCTAACTGAGATTTACTTAAACATTTAAATGGTTCGTCAGCCCAATATGATTTACCTTCAGTTCTCAATGTTCTATCAATAGAGTATGCTCCACCATTACAATATATTTTTACAGGCTTTTCTCTACCTTCTATTGTAAGAGCTAGTATCGTATGGTCAGGTACTAGGATGATGTTCTCGATCTCTCCATCTTTTTTTGTATTTTCCATATACTCATGGTTATTAAACCACTTAGGATCGTCGTGGTTACCCCTGATGATATACAAAAAGGTGTTGTACTTCTTTAAACGAGCATTGGCGATATGTAAGGCTTTCATGTCTCCATCGATCGATGAAAAACCTAAACCGAAATCTCCAACATGAACGATCGCTTTAGATTTTTCAGTATTATTCAAATCATATCGCATAAGTAATTGAGGAGCTATCTGCAAGGTATTACCATGAGTATCTCCAAGCATCATAAGATGCCCAAATGTTATATCATTTTTAATTACTTCGTCCATTACACTGTTTTTAAGTTTCCTTTAACTTCATTGAGAGCTTTTAGAATAATCGTACATTTTTCATACTCTTCACTTTCTGTAAAATGCTCAAGCATATCACTGAGAGTTTTCTCTATTTCATGTTGTTGGTAATCTCCATTCAAATTATTGAAATCTATATCACCACTATTTACAGCTTCGAAATTCTTTCGAGCAAGAGCATCTTTCATGCGATCTTTCAGCATTGATTGTTCTTGTTCGCTGTACATTTCGTCTTCGAAGTCCATCATTTCATCATCCATAGTTGTTTGTTTTTAATTATAGTTAAATATAACAAATAAATCTGACAGTAAAAAACTTTTTGGTGTTTATTTTACCACTTTTTTGCTGGACATTCTTTTGCTTTAGCAAAAACCATCGCAGGAAATTGGCAACCACATTGATTACATTTGTAACCCGTAACAGCATCATCCTTTTTATGTTCTTTAGGATTAAACGCAGCTCTTACTTTATGTTTAGCACCACCTGGCATGAGTTTCTCAATAAACGTAAACGTACCAGATTCTACTAGATTTGGACATGTTTTACAAATTGCTGCTCTTTTTTCTGCAAGGTCTTTAACATCTTCAGGTAAATTGTCATAGTTTGAAAATGCATTGAGGTAGTTTCCCCATCCGTCTTTAATATCTTTAAATATTCCCATAATTACTTTTCTGTTTTTTTAATTAATGTTGAGGTTTCGTTTTCTTCAGGAAACCATTCGTTGTAATGTTCGTACATATTATATATATTTAAAATGGAGACTCCTCCATAATTACTAATTCCTTGTGTGATAGCTTTAACATGATGTTCATAGTTGCAGCTACATCAGCTTCGCAATATTCTTTGATCTCTTCGAGACGTCCATTCCAATAAGCTTCAGCAACTTCACCACCATACATGTTTTGTTTAGGTGATGGTATGTTTAATAGATCACAAATCAAACTTAAAGAAGCTCCACCGTTCCATCCACCTGATTTCCAGATTTCATTGGTATCTAATAAACAGTTCTCCCATGGTTTTAATTTATGCAATTGCATTTTATCTGGAATGTTCACGCCATTTATGATAGATCGTTTAATTAGATATGGTAAATCAAAACCTTTCACATTATGTCCAACTAATTTTATATTTGGATTAGCGACAAAGATACGAGCCATTGCTCCCATAAATTCTTCTAATACGTCTTTCTCATTATCTCCATAAAATGACTTTATCTTAGGGGTCGGCTGTGAGCCTTCAGTGAATGTTATTTGTCCTATAGTAATAACTACAGTCTTACCGAATTCAGGATAGAGGGCAGCATCTAATTGATATAAGCGATCATCACTATGGTCAATATACTCTGGTGAGTTTAATCTGACATACTTTGCTTTCTTTTCCCAGTGCTGTTTAGCATTAGGACCTACTATTTTAGCAAACCCGTCTAAATCTTTCGCTGCTGTGCTCGTTTCGATGTCAATGAAGAGCATTCCTTTTAATTCTGCGTTATTATACATTGTTTATTTTTTAGGTGATTCGATATGTCTTAGTGTAAAGATACTTACAGGATATTTAGTACCTTTATTATCTAACATAGTGTACCATGGTTCGTTATATTGGTTTGTAAGTTTTTCATTCTTAGAATATAATGAACCGGAATGAACACTCCCAGCAAATGAGAACATGTAAGTCTGACCTATTTTAGGTGTCTTAACATAAATCGTAGTATCTTTCTTTGTCTTAGCCATAGGATATTATATAATGGATTGTTAGTTTGTTTTATTTCTGTAAGTTAGTGAGATTTTCAATGTAACATTCGAGAGCTTTCGTGATCTGTGTCCCGATGCGTTTGTTTTCTTTTTTCTTAGCTTTCCTTGGCAGCTCGTAATAATTAACTGATATGCTAAGTACTATATCTCGATATACTTTTACGTTACTGTTCATTTTGTTTTCTTATGATTATTGATGTGATCTTTAATATCACCTATAGTATAAATACCTTGGTTGCTGTTATCTATGGCTATTATATCTAAATCGTTAGGTAACAATTCTGCCGAATCATCTGTGAAGTATACATCGACTTCACCGTTTCCAATACCAACTCTTCGGGCTATTGGTTTTATTTCTCCGGTCAATGGTATTTTAATTCCGAATGTAGTACTCATATCATTTATTTTAAATTAATCTATTGAACCTTATATTATTTTCATATCAACTAACGTATTAACTATTCCCTCTACGTGTTTAGATTCCTTCACGGTTTTACCGTCGAATTCCAAGATCCAATTACCTGATACTCTACTGAACCATATATTAACATCATGTTCAGGATGTTCATAGTGAACGAAAGTGTCGCTTACTGCATTTGCATCTTTAATGTCTTGTACTAATTGTGTAGCAGTGTTTTCCATGATATTTTAGCGTTTAGTTAGTATTAATTGGTTATAAGTAAATATAACAAATAAACTTGACAGTAAAAAATCCTGTGCGTTTATTTTCAATTTATTTTTAATTAATTGAAGCAACGATCATGCTTGTAAAGTAATCCTTCTCACTAACAGTCGCTTCACTATTAATTAATATCATTAATTCTTTACTGCTTTTACATGTATCGATTTTATCGTTCCAATCAGCGTTGAGGTTTAATGGCATTCTGCGCATTGTACTTTTTAAATGTTCTAATGTTGTTTGATTTTCCATCTTGTTTTTCTTTTAGTTAGATTGTCTTTTTATTTCTGATGTATTAACATCACTTTCATGTTCTCTAAGGAACTCTATCAATTCGAGTATAGTTTCCTTGGAATCACCACGTTCTATCATATGAGTAACTACTCGTAATATACCGTAACTTCTGAAACAGCTCTCGTGTATATTATCTATAGTCGTTGGTCTTGATAGTATTTCTTTTATTTTCATAGTCATTAGTTTTAATTGGTTATAGAGTAAATATAACAAAAAAACCCGAGACTAAAAAATCTCGGGCAGTTTATTTTCAATTAGAATACTAATAAACTAATAGGAACATTAAGACTTCTGTTACGACTATCACTAACAACAACTTTCGTCTTATTAATTTTAATAATTTTGAAATCTGTATTTAAACAACTTCTATCAGCAACTTGAACTGTCATTCCAATCTTAAGGGATGCTTTAGTTATATTATCTGATGTAACTCTGTTTGAGTTGATAGTGTCAACAACAAGTGTGTTGATGTTTTCTAATTGCTCCGTAGAAAGATTTGAAGTTGCAATTGCTTTAACGATTTGAGAATAAGTCATAGTAGATAGTTTTAATTGGTTATAAGTAAATATAACAAATAAGCTTGACAGTAAAAAATCCTGTGTGTTTATTTTTAATTTATTTTGCTATGCGTTGTTTTTGAGTTCAGCTATTCTATCTTCTAATCCATATACAACAGCCAAAGCCTCATCGCCAGTTTTAAGAGCATTCTCCAACTCATTTATTACCGAATGCTTCACATATTGATTTACGCGATCTTCAAGGTCCTTGCAAGCCTTCACTTGTTCACCTTTTCCTTCGGCTACTATAATATTAGCCATAAGTGCTCTAATTCCGTCCATATTAATTTAATTCATATTTTTTTGATAAGCTTTCAGTAACATGAGCTTTGAGTTCTAATGCTTTTAAGTTAGCGTATTCGTCTAACATTATTATCATATCTCTATAGCCCATATCATCGGCATTATTTATATTCAACTCAATAAGTTTTGAATTTAAGAATTCTTCTACTCCCATATTATTTGTTTTAGTATTTTGTTGTTTCATCTGATTGTCGAAGTAACCTAGAGAAAACCTCTACGAATTTTTCATTCCGAGACATTGTATGCTCTCCCATTGTATCTAGAATAAAATGTACCTTTTCGTGGTAATATGTATCTAATATAATCGATTTGTCTAGATTATCTCCTTTGTAGTTTTCACATAAAGTAATTAAATTATCTGTAACATTAGATTCTCCTAATACAGATTCGTTACTTAGTCTCAAACTATCATAATTTACAGTAACTGTTGTCGCAAACAGTTTAAAGCTTTTAGGTATATCCATCTTTGTTAGTTTTAATTGGTTATAAAGTAAATATAACAAAAAAACCCGAGACTAAAAAATCTCGGGCAGTTTATTTTCAATTTATTTTCAATTACATTCGTCTATTCATTTCCCAATTCCAGGAATCTTTCATACAATCTCCTAGAGTTTTTTCAGCGAACCATTTAAATTCCTTCTCTATTAAAGAACAATCTGAATATACTTCTACAACATCTCCTTCTCGTCTATCACCTATGGTATAATCTATACGTTCTCCAGTTGCCTCTTCAAAACTCTTAATAGCTTCAAGTACACTGACACCCTTTCCAGTTCCAACGTTAAATACGTATTTACCTTCACGTGAGTTTATATACTTGAGAGCAGATACATGAGATTTAGCTAAATCAACAACATGAATATAATCACGAATACATGTTCCATCGATAGTTTCATAATCATCTCCATACACTGTTATTCCATTTCCATATTTCAATGCTGTTGTAATAACTGGTACTAAATTAGAAGGTTTGTCATTTGACCTATCTCCTATGAGTGCACTTTCATGAGAACCTATAGGATTAAAGTACCTTAAGGCAACGCTGTTTATTTTAATAGATTCGTTTATTATATTTTCACAGATCTGTTTTGTTTCAGCGTATGGAGATTCTGCTGGTTTGAACGGTGTGCTTTCAGTTACTGGAAGCTTGTCAGCATTGCCATACACTGAACATGAAGATGAGAATATTAGATTGTTAACTTTAAAAGTGCTCATCACATCCATCAATGATTCCAATGAACCTACATTGTTCTTAAAATACTTACTAGGATTTTTTACAGATTCTCCTACAGATTTGAAAGCAGCAAAGTGTATTACACCAGCAATTCCCTCTCCAACATCTTTAAACACATCATACAATGCACTAACATCAGCACAATCTACGTTATAGTATTTTATACCTGTTGCGATTATTGATTCAATGCCCTTAATGTTATCTTTAGTTGTATTCGAGAAATTATCTACTATTATCGGAGTATATCCCGATTTCCATAGTTCTACCACAGTATGAGAACCAATATATCCGGCTCCTCCTGTGACTATTATCTTTTTCATATATCGAGTGGTGATTGGTGTTCCTTAATGCTTCTCATATGAGAATATGTTATATAATCTATAGAAACTTCAATGTAACCTCCTGAAACCGAGAAGGGTACGTTGTCGCTATTCAGCCAATAGTCTGGCATGTTATCTGATCTTCCATTAATGAAGTCAAACATAGCATCGACTTCCATGTTATGTACATAAACCCTCACAAACATGTTTTTAAGTGATTCCATCTATAAGTTAAAGTAATCTACTGCACCTTTTGAAAGTTTAATAGAATCACCGTTTATTTTTGCATTAATTTTATAAATTGGCTTAATATATTCAGTGTATAGGAATGTTTTGAATTCTTTAGGAAGTTCTCCGTAGAAATCTTCATAAACCATGATATAAACTTTAGCCATTTTGTCAGCAGCCATTCCAGAAGCGCTATTAATTTCAGCAACCCATAGTTTTCCTTTAGAATCTATCATAATATCAATACTCCAAAGTCCTAACTTGATTTCCTTTCTAATTTCAGCTGATATTTTAGAAACATCATCTAAAAACTTCAATTTGCTCAAATCTTGATCAACATATACGAATTCTGTGCTTTCGCCAGGATCTTTGTCTCTCATTTCATTGTCAGTCTTTGAAATTCTTTCATTTACAAGACAAATCTTATCATTCATCATCAACACTCTAAATTCTTGAACTAAATCTTTAGCTTCTGAGAAATTATCAAATTCTAATTTACTTTTTTCAATATCTTCATACTTGTCGAATATCTCGATACCAATTCCTGAATGTTCTCCATCAGGTTTACCAATAACTGGAAATTCTAAGTCCTTCGTGTCTTTTACAGTGTAAACAGATTTCGGTAACCACCAAGAACCATCAAACATTTTGTAAAACTCAGACTTATTACCAGACATTTTCATTTGTGATGGTATATTATACATGACATCTTCCTTTACATCGTATTTCTTTAAGAAATCAAATGATTCTTGCTTATTTCCACCATAATATATGATAGGGAGCTTTGGATTAACATCTAAGTCATTTTCATGATCACCTTCAGCATAGAATGCATTGAATAAGTTATCTAAACAATTATCGTTAATGTCACCGTAGATTCTCTTGTTATTCTTACCAGTCAATCCTTCGATCTTCTCTCCGGCTAATAAGAAATTAATCTTCTGAGTATATTCCTCAAATTTAGCCTCGTTAAGAGACCATTGTTCGAATAGTTTTACCTTTTTCATATTGTTATCCTTTAGCAACTCTAGCATTCCAAGCAGCAAGCCACTCTTCAATATCGAATTTGTATGAACCTACAATGTCTGCAACTCTGTCGCTACTTTCGATATCATCTTTAGAATCTTCTCCAGTTACATCTTTAAAGTTACTGTATATAAATTCAGCAATCTCTTCCTCAGAAGCGTTACGTCCAACTGCTTTTATAACTTTAGCAACTGTGTTGTATTTACCTTCATTAAGGAAATCTTCAAATAGTTTTACTTTTTTCATGATGTTCGTTTATTTTATATTAATATTCAAATGGAGGTGTTGCATAACTTTCGCGTTTAACAGCATACCATGTCCTTCCTATAACAAAATACCAGAATTTATCTGTTTCAATTATATAATGTGTTCCTTTAGGACTAATAGACTTGTAACCACCACGACTGAAGTACTTTGTTACTGGAGCTTCGCCGTAACCATCCCATACCTTATCTGTAGATTGCGCTTTAAATGATCCACCATCGAATTCAGCTTCAAATATCTCAGCTGTCATACCTTCTTCGTTCATTTCTTTTGCAAAATTGTCCATACCTCTTGGTAATTTTGCAGCAGATGCTTCGTTTAAAGATTTAATCTCATCTTGGATTATTTCTCTTAATTTTTGTTCTGTTAATTTCATCGTGTTCGTTTATTTTATATTCTATATATTCAAATTAAGTTCTTATATAACACGCTCTTTAATATTGGTATGACACATTCATTGATAGGCATATCCCTTACAAGGTCACATCGATAGTGTTTGAGACCTATCTCTTGATTTTTAATAAAGGTAGTTAGTTTCTTTAGATCGTATGGTTCAACTGAGACAAAATCAACCATAACATGCCTCCAAGTATTCTTATATTGTATTGGTATGAAAGTTTTATATGTTATTAATTCGTCTCCATTCTTGACGTATATAAATCCTTTGTTTTTAATAGAATTGAGACCTATGTTAGATATTCGTATCAAGTCTGAAGCATGCCTCCATTTAGAACGTAAATCCTTGTGAAGTGTTTCATATAATTCAATTGCTGTATCACATAGATCGTACATTGATTCGATGTCCTTATTTAATTCAGGATAATCAAATTCTATTTCCATAGTGTCTATATCGATACCTACGACATTTAAACTGTCTGATTCGATTCCATCTCTTGCATATTTTATATCATACAATGTACTTAAGCTCGATTCAATCTCATCTAACGTCGAGAGCAATATAAAATTCTTTATATTGCTCTTTTGTCGTTTAACTTGTGCAAGTAACGTATAGTACTTAAACTCAAAGTCAAATGGCATTTCTGTTAACCAATGTATGGGTAGCTCGTTCATGAACTATTTATCTTTCTTTTAGTTAGAAAAATGCTTATTTTTGCTTTTTATGTTTCTTGTTTTCTACGTACTCTTCACCCGAAGCGTTTAGTACCGTTGATAAACCCCATTGCAATATAAACCAGCTAGCCTCGTTCTCAGCAGCTTTCGCATTAAGATTCAAAACCTCCATACAACGACCAACAATATAATCTTTGAATTGTGATTCAGCCTCTGGTGTGGTCTTATATTTCATGTACCACTGAGGATCTGCCTTCACATCTTCATACGTTAAACTGAAAGGTTTAAGTTGATAGTCTATAAGTTCTTTAAATAATTGTTGTTGCTTTTCTTCTCTGCTCATAGTGATAATAGTTCTTCAAATATTTCTAAATCCATACATCTTATATATTCGTCATATGTCAAAGATACTTCTCTGTAATTTTCAGCAGATTTATTTAACATTCTAACAGGATCTAGTACCACCACACCACTACGATTAAGTGCAGTGTGGAGGTTCTCTAAATCATCTTTATGTACATAAATTGTTATTCTCATTTTACTTTCTCTTTTTAATAACCTCATCGATTATACCGTATTTTTTAGCTTCTTCTGCTGTTAACCAGAAATCTCTAGTAGCATCTTCTGTAACTTGTTCAGCAGTCTTACCACAATATTCTCCTAGTAATTTGAAAAGAATATTATTAACTTTCTTCCACTCTTCCATGTTAATCGCAGCATCTTGAATATTTCCACTAAAACCACCAGATGATTGGTGAAGCATTGTCGTAGAATGTTTAAGTGATGATCGCTTTCCTTTAGTTCCAGCACCTAAAAGTACTGAGCCCATAGAAGCTGCCATACCCATATTAACAGTTCTAATATCAGATTTAATATAATCCATTACGTCTACCATAGAAAGACCAGATTTAACACTTCCACCAGGACTATCAATATGCATTGTAATATCCTCGCTTCCAGTCGTATCTAAGAACATCAATTGAGCTTGAGTAATTGCAGACATATTGTCATTCACAGGTCCAGCAACCCATAATAATCTATCCATCATAAGTCTATCAAAGACTGACATCATAGTAGCTCTCATTTCTCGCTCTTCTAAAATCATAGGAGAGATGGAATTCGAAGGACCTTTATATAATCCTGTTTCCATTTGCTTTTCATAGTGGTGTAAATTCAATCCACTGATTCCGGCATGCCCTGTGGCATACTTCTTAAATTCGTTATAATCGTTCATTTAGCATTCTTTTAATTAGTACACATCTTTCGAACTCTTCGTTCTTTTCAAAATAAATTAAGCATCTTCTAAGTGATTTATCAAAACTATCAAAACCCAAAGTTGATGTATATTCTTTTCCAGTATCATCTATGAAATAACATAGCACTTCAGTACGAGGACCTTCATAGATTGCATCAGTTATAAAGTCCATCATATGAACATAAAAACCTCGCAAATCTATAATCATTCGCTCTACGTCTCCGCCGTTATCATAATTGATTTCAAATCTAGGTGCTTCCATATTTATTGTATAGGCGCTTCTTCAGGCGTTACGTATCTTTTAATTCCAAGGAATGGTGATAGTAATCTTAAGTAGAATAAACTATCTTCGTCTTTAGGATCGAACCCATCTAACATTTTAATGAATGTAGATCCTTGTTCAGTTAACTCCATTCCTTTCTCGTTCACTGTAAACATTGGTTCAGTAATATTCATTTCGTATTCTTCGTTGGTCTCAAGATCTTCTTTTTTAATCTTGGCAGCTAACTCGAAATGTCTTTCATAATAATGTGAATTATCTGAACTGTGATAGTATGTACCAAGTTCTAATTCTGGATATGTGTCTTTTACCCATAGTAGAACATGTTGATGTACGAATGCAAAGAATGGTGCATCAAATGTTAATCCGTAGAATATATCATTAGATCTCATTTGAACTTTCATATGTAACTTATCATTTCTAATAAAGAAATTCAAATACATTGTACATACAAAATCTTTATTTCCTTCAAATTGAAATTTAGGTTGATTTAGAAAAGCAATTGCTTGTCTAGTATTCTTGTCAGCTTTTAGAGATTTCACAACCCAATTGAGTTGTTCACCAAATAACAAGCTTCCATAATTTGAATTTATTTCATTTGTTCCAGGATTTGTTATATGTTTCCAAAATCCTGAGTAATCTGAAATGTAATCTACATCGTTGTCTTTGTTCAAATACCATGCAAGTTCTCCAGCAAAATAACCAAAATTGAACTTTCTATTTCTAAAGTTTGCAAATGGTAATGAAGGATCGATTGGTACGGTAGTCAATAAAGATTCTTTTACTTTCAAATCTCTAGGCTGAGATTCCATCCCAGACCTATCGATTTCGTGTATAAGATCTTTAAACGTATTACTGAATGTTTCCATGTTTAGTGTTGTTTGGTATTATACTAAAATTTTATAGAAAGTTTATCGCTAGATTTATTATGTACAATTTGATATGTAGCATCAGTATCTTTAACCATTTTCTTATTGATTATCGCATCAGCTAATATATCTTCAACATGAGATTGAATTGCTCTTTTCATAGGTCTTGCTCCGTAAGCTCTATCATAACCTTCTTTCATTAAGAATGTTTTAGCAGCTTTATTGATTTTGATTTTATAACCTTGTTTTGCAAGTCTAATGATAACTGTATTTAATTCAATATCTACAATCTTCAAAATATCGCTTTCTTCTAAGTGATCGAATAATACAACATCATCTAATCTGTTTAAAAACTCAGGTGCAAACTTATGCTTAAGCTCCTTCGTGATAATAGATTCTATTTTAGATTTTTGCATACTAGAACTCGATGAAGTTTCAAATCCAACACCACTTCCAAAGTCAGCAGCTTTTTTAGTTCCAATATTCGAAGTCATGATAATTACAGTATTTGTAAAGTCGACAGTTCTACCTAAAGAATCTGTAAGTCGTCCTTCGTCTAATACTTGTAACAATGTATTGAAAATATCCGGATGTGCTTTTTCTACCTCATCAAATAATATTACAGAGTACGGTGTTCTACGAACAGCTTCAGTCAATTGACCACCACTCTCATGTCCAACATATCCAGGAGGTGAACCAATTAATCTCGAAACATTGAAACTTTGTTGGTACTCAGACATATCGATTCTGATCAAATTATCTTCAGATCCAAAATACTCTTCAGTAAGATGTTTTACTAAATGACTTTTACCAACTCCAGTAGGACCAATGAACATAAAAGAACCAATCGGCTTTCTAGAGGATGAAACACCAGCTCTACTTCTTTTAATAACTTTACATACAGCAGCAACCGCTTCGTTTTGTCCAATGATTTTCTTATGGAGAGTTTCTTCCATTTTAATCATAATGTCATTATCTTCATCTGTAAGAGAAGTAACAGGAATTCCTGTAGCATGTTCTATAATAGATGCAATATGTTCTTTGGTCACAGGCTTCTTAAGTCCTTTAAGTTCTGTTTCCCATAATTTAATGCTATCTTCTAGTTCATCAGCTTTATTCATTTCTAAATCTCTAAATTTAGCAGCTGCTTCGTAATCTTGTTTAAGAACTGAGCTTTTCTTAGACTTACCATATTCTGCTGCTTTATCCTCGAGCTTCTTAATGTTCTTTGGAACAGAAATCTCTCTCATATGAATTTTCGCACCAGCTTCGTCCATTATATCAATAGCTTTATCAGGTAATTCTCTTTGTGTAATATATCGGTTAGACATTTCTACACATGCTTTAATTGCTTCTTTAGTATATTCAACACCATGATAATCCTCATACTTACCTTTAAGTTTTGTAAGGATTTCAATTGTATCTTCTTCAGATGGTGGATTGATCACAACTTCTTGGAATCTTCGAGTTAAAGCACCATCTTTTTCAATGTTCTCTCTATACTCATCTAAGGTCGTTGCACCAATACATTGGATCTTACCTGAAGATAACGAAGGCTTAAGAATATTAGAAGCATCTAAACTTCCACTTACACCACCAGCTCCAACGATCGTATGAATCTCATCAAAGAACACGATGATACTTCTATCAGCTTTAAGTTCTTCTATTAAGTTTTTCATTCTTTCTTCGAATTCACCACGGTATTTCGTACCAGCAACTAAACTGCTAATATTAATCGAAATGATTCTTTTATTGAAAAGAGTTCGTGCAACCTTCTTAGCAACTATACGTTGAGCGATTGCTTCTACGATAGCAGTTTTACCTACACCAGCATCTCCTAATATAATAGGGTTGTTTTTCTTTCTTCTAGATAATACTTGACAGATTCTTTTGATTTCACTATCACGTCCAATAATAGGATCTAGTTCACCGTTTCTTGCAGCTTCCGTGAGATCTTCACCATACTGTTCTAATATACTTCCTTGTTTGCTCATATTTATTATTTTATAATTGTCCTGGTAGTTTAACTGATCGAGCTGCGCATCTGTGGCATGTTGATGCTGTAGTATTCTTATTCACTTCTGACCATTCGTCACATATTCCTTGAGCTGGTCCCCATTGTGGATATTTACTAAGTTCAGGGTTTGAATTCTGACAGATCATCATTCGCCTTCCGTCCTTCTCTTTAGTCTTCCAGATTATTGTAGTTTTCGCCATTTGATTTTATTTAATGTTTGGTATTATACTGTGAATACTTACATTGTTTATGGCTTCTACTATATTTATATTATTAATTTTGAGCTTCTTTGCTATTTGATTTTAGCGTTATCCGTAAGGGAAAAATCCATACAGCCTTCTGAAAAAACACATTTTTACGCACTTCTACGGCCCGTCTGTAAACCCTTAAAGCAGTGGACATATCCAAAGGTCTAAAAGAATATCAAAGGGTTTAAAAATATTGAAGGTATTAAAGGGAATATCGGATGCTCCGAAAAAATATCGGTGGTTCCTTTCTAATCCCTGCCCGATTGTAATACTTCCTTGCCTGCGGGACCTGATAGTAATAGCCAGTGGAATGTACTTTTAATACTTATAGAATCTCTGAGAATAGTTTGACTAACTTAGAGTCTTAGACCCTTCTGAGTATTCTTAGTACTTTTAATAATGTCGTAAGATTTATTTCAGAGATACTCTAAGTATTTATAGTT
>Ga0308013_10000322_pt1 | contig 26381 bp, 25 predicted proteins | sample Neamet181_FD_203131 | JGI IMG/M metagenome (GOLD analysis project Ga0308013, IMG submission 203131) | Marine microbial communities from water near the shore, Antarctic Ocean - #181 | ecosystem: Environmental > Aquatic > Marine > Unclassified | place: Southern Ocean | collected 2014-07-25
CTTATTAAATTGATAAAATCATGAATTTACTAATTAAGTCGGCCAAAATAATTGACACCAATTCAAAGTACCATAATAAGATAATGGATGTATTTATCAAAGATGGAAAGATTGATAAAATTGCCAAGTCAATTAAATCCTGCAAGGAATCATTAGCGAATGGAACAGAAATTGAATATTCAGCTAATAATTTGCACCTATCACCAGGTTGGTTCGATTTACATGCCAATTTTTCGGAACCAGGAAACGAACAAAAAGAAACTTTAGAAAGTGGTAGTAAAGCTGCTTTAAAAGGAGGTTTTACTGGAGTAATGATAATGCCAAACACTACTCCAAGCCTTGATAATAAAGGAATGATCAAATTCATTCAAAATTCAACAACAGGAAATATTGTTGATATCCTACCTGCCGGTAACTTAACAAAGAAACAAGAGGGCAACGATATAGTTGAAATGCACGATATGAGTAAGGCTGGTTGCCTTGCCTTTACAGATGACAAACAATCCATCAAAAGAAATGAAGTACTCAAAATTGCCCTACTATACGCTAAGGATTGTAATGCTTTAATAATGAACTATCCTAATGAAAATAGCATTGCCAATAATGGCTATATGCATGAAGGAGCTGTAAGCACAAAACTGGGACTAAAAGGAATTCCTGCTCTGGCTGAGGAAATGATGGTGGATAGAGATATAAGCATTTGTGAATACACTAATAGTCGTTTTCACCTAAGCTACTTAAGTACAAAAGGGAGTGCTGAAAAAATGAAAAAAGCAAAATCAAAAGGATTAAATATTACTGCAGATGTTGCACTTCATAATCTCTTTTTAACAGATGAATCTATTAATAATTTTGATACTCGCTACAAAGTAATGCCCCCTTTAAGAACTAAAAAAGATAATAAAGCATTAATAAAAGCATTAAAGGAAGGAAATATTGATGTAATAACAACTGACCATAGTCCACAAGATGAAGAGCATAAGAGAGTAGAATTTGACAATGCTGCTGATGGAATAATCGGATTAGAATCAGCATTTGGACTTTTAGGAAAACACATACTTCCTCAACTTGGATTAAGTAAGTTGATTGAAAAGATAGCGATAAACCCAAGAAAGATACTAGGTATAAATGAAGCTACATTATTAGAAGGAAATAAAGCAAATATCACTTTATTTAATCCTGATTTAGAATGGGAATTCACAAAACAGGATATAAAATCGAAATCAAATAATACACCTTTCATAGGTGAAAAGCTAAAAGGAAAAGCATTAGCTATCTTTAATAACGGAAAATTTAAAAAGTGTTAATCTAACATTATCTTTTTCACTACACTACCGTCATCATAAATATAGAATAGAGTTGTTTCTCCAACTATTTTATCAGCTTCAATTTCTCTTCCAAGTAAATCAGTAATTTTTACTAAATTTCTATCTTTTAATATCCTGCCATTTTCATCAATTGAAGTGCTGACAGCTGAATCCCAAAGGTATAAATCATCAATTGCAGCCTCAACTAAACTACCTCCACTTAAGGATCCGTTAGTACTATCAGAAGCAACAAACCTTAATTTAACCTGTGTACTGTTTAAGCTAATATAATCCTTAACTCTAAAAGCAAATCTTCTCCAACGTGTATCAGAAGTAAGGTTGTTTTCAATACTTTCCCAATTAACACCATCACCAGTAATAGAAACCTGCCACCAATCAGCATTAGGTTCAGCTCCTGTATTATTAGTAAACCATCTCCAATAACTGAATGCTGGATTCACATAATTTGTAACATCATATGTTGGTGAATATAAAGTAGTATGTCCACCATCAATATCATTTTCTCCTATACCTGAACTAGATGAAGTTGCATTACCTGTAAATGCACAATTAGAACCGTTTGGTGTATGTTGATGGTCTGGCTGCACCATTGTATTTGGATCAGGTGGATTAACAAATGAACCTAAAGGAGTACCAATTGCCCAGAGACCAGTTGTTGCATTATCACTAACATCACCTGTTTGCCAAAAACCAATAGTAAAATCAAAATCCTCTTCCTCTTCTAATTCATAGCCAATCATTATAAAATAAGGCACATTTGCAAAATTATTTGGTGTTTTATTTGCTGAGAAAGGAGTTATTCCAGAGCTAAAACCATAATTATCTTCTAAAGAAATATAATAGGCAATAATATTACCATTTACTTGTGAAGGTATTTGTCCTATATAGTTACTCCCGGATTGAGACATTGACAATGGCAACCAATTAGTATCTGTATTTAACCTGTAATAACAGTCAACTGACCCTAAAGCCCATGCATAAGTTAACTGAATATTTGCATTAATAGAAATAACTGAATTTGCATTAGCCGTAGTAACAGGAGTGTGATTAATTACAGCATTAGAAATTAATGTAATTCCATGTAAAGCAAATGCACTTATAATAGCAATATCGTTTGGAGTACCATTAGTTAAATTTGCATCATTATCATCTGCATAAAGCACTTCAAGTAAGATGTCTGTAAAAATAGTTCCTTCAGATCCGTCAGGACCATCAACACCACTATCAAAAGTATACTTAAATAAATCCAACGTCTGACTCATATTATTTAAATTAAGATAAGTATCCCAAAAACATCCAGCAATAATCTCACCATCAGCATGAACCTCACCAACTAAATCTTGTGGATAAACTTTTCTATCTTGATAATCTCTAATATTAATAGTTGGATCAACTAAATCCCAACCTTGACCAATAAATGGAGAGTTAGTTATTGTGAATGCCCAAACATCAGCAAATCCCTCATTCAATGCTCCATTCCCCATTCCAGATCCGGAATTATATCTTGCACTATTAATTGCATGACCATATTCATGATAGACAACATCAGGAATTTTTGCTGTTGCTTGACAGCCATTTCCTTCTGCGAAAAAATTAATAGAATTACCATTAAAAAAAGCATTACAACTTCCCACCTCATCAATATTAGTTTCCATAGGAGAATCCAAACCCGTAAAGGAAGGAAAAACATTTTTCAAATGATCATGCACCTCATTAACAGCCCAATAAGCTGTTCTCTCTTGAATTGTAGAGTTAGAATTATCAAATAAAATAGAATTAATAGCGGAAAGTGGTGCATAAATATCAGGAGTACTTCCATTAGTTTGAACATCAGAATATAATCCCTCAAGTTTATACCTTACCTGAGTACTTAAAACTAAAGGAATATTTACATCTCCAAAAGCATCAGTATAATAATTAGTACCTGTTAAAGGATTATTTGCTTTTAAATATTTCAACTTTTCAACTGATGAGGGGTTATAAGGATGGGTAGTATATAAATCTCCAGAAACGGAAGAAACAGCAGGTGGAGCTTCATACATCACTTCATTCTTACGCATCAATAAAGTAGCATCTTTAGCATCTACATAACAAGTGTAGTGCGCTGGACCTACTTCTATTCTAGTTTTAAATTTCACAACATAAACTAAATGATATTCATAGCCTCCCTTTTTAGGAATCGGAAGAATCATTAATTTCTCTTGAAGTGAAACATCAGTTATTGGCTGGTTAATTTGTTGTTGAGCAGCAGTAATTGCAGTATTTTCATTAATTACTGGGTTAACACTAATATTAATATCATTATAAACATCCAGACCAAAAGCTATTAATTTATTATCCAAAGTTAATTTAGCATATACTTTACTTGATATTACTTCAATATTATTATAAAACTGATTGAAATCAAAATTGATATACTTATCATTTCTACTACTGTTCACAAATCTTAAATCAGTAGGTAAAGTAAAACTTGTACTTGATAAGAAATTTAACACATCAGCATTAGAACTTCCATTTAATTGTTTTGGCTCACCAAATGCCTTATGCGGGAGTTTATTGTTTTCATCAAACATTACATACCAATTAGGATTGTTAGATAAAAAAGCTTGCCAAACACTCCCCTCTCTTAGTTGCTGCTGTACTGTTGCATCTAGAGGTGTAGCATTATAATAACGAATTTCATTTTCATCAGTATGGTTATGTTTTGTAGCGTATAAGAAACTTGTGCTTATTGTTAAAATGATAAATAAAATCTTGCTTTTCATAAAATATTTTTTGTTTCTGCGAAAATACATTTTAATTTTTTCTCAAGCAAATGTACTTTACTTAGTCTTACTCATTCAAAGTTACTACTTGTCCATCATAAGCCAGATTTATATGATTTGGGAGTTCATTATTTACATCATCATGTAATCCCATATAGTGAGAAATATGTGTCAATAAGGCCTGTTTTGGTTTTAACTCTTCTAAAAGAGCCAAAGCTTGATCCAAAGTAAAATGAGAAATATGAGCTTTTCTTCTTAATGCATCTAAAATAATAAAATCAGCACCTTTCATTTTTTCTTTCTCTTTTTCTGATATTTCACTCACATCTGTTAGGTACACAAAGTTCTTTATTCTAAAGCCTAAAACTGGTAATTTATAATGCAAAACCTCAATTGGTTGAATTATAGTTTCCCCTATTTTAAAGGGTCTATTTTCAATAATATTAATTGCTACTTTTGGAATTCCAGGATAATTAAAACCTGAGAAGATATAAGGAAATTCCAATTTTAATGCTTCACTAGTCGCGAGATTACAATATATTGGCATATCTCTTTTCCACTTGTGATTAAAAGCTCTGACATCATCCATTCCAGCAACATGATCCTTATGATGGTGAGTGAATAAAATAGAATCTACTTTATCGACCTTTTCTCTTAGCATTTGCTGTCTAAAATCAGGTCCAGTATCAATTACAAGATTAAGATTATCAACCTCAATCATTACTGAGGAACGCAATCTATTGTCTTTTGGATTAGAAGAAAGGCAAACCTCACAATCACATGCAATTACGGGGACTCCCTGTGATGTTCCAGTTCCTAAAATAGTAATTTTCATATCAGTATTAAAGTTTTTTGTAAAATTATATATAATATGTGTTTTGTACAGATATATCTATATAAATTTGCTAAAATTTTTAAGTAATAAGTAATGGACAATAACATCACTCTTTCACCAGCCCAAAAGGCACTTGCAATTAACTTAGATAATTCTATTTATGGTTCATTTGTTGAGATAGGTGCAGGACAAGAAGTAGTACGAAATTTTTTCAGAGTTGGTTCTGCTTCAAGTACAATTGCTAAAACTATGTCAGCTTATGACAAGGATTTTTCTGATGCTATTTATGAGAAAGAACCTGATGGAAGATATGTTTGTAAATCCAGATTAGAGAAAATGCTCCAAAAAGAATACTCTCTTTTGGAGGAACGACTAAATAGAGATAATTATAAGAAAACGTGTTATTTTGCATTTGCTGACACAATAGCAACCATCAATTATTCTAAAACATCAAAAGGGCATGGATGGATGGGCTTACGTTTTCAGTTAACTCCTGATCAAAAACCAAGTGATTTCATTATTCATGTTTTACTAAATGATCCTGACGCACAACTACAACAAGAAACGGTAGGAATTATTGGAACAAATATGTTACATGCGTGTTTTAATGAAACAGATCCTAAGGAAATATTAAAGCAATTATACGACAATCTATCAAAGGATAAAGTACAGATAGATATGATTGAAGTAGTAGGACCTGCTTTTGATCATGTCGATAATCGTTTGTTAAGCCTTACTTTAGTAAAAGAACGTATGACAAATGCAGTCATATTTACTCCTGACGGAATGAATCAGCAGCCTTCTGACATCCTGTATAAAAAAAATATCGTAACCATAAGGGGTAGTTTTAGGCCTGTTACTAAGGTTAATATTGATATGCTTGAAAGAGGATTAAAAGAATTTAAGAAAAATACAAAAGTAAAAGAAGAAAATATTCAACTGCTTTTTGAAATTACACTTAGTAATTTAAGAGCTGAAGGTGAAGTTGATGAAAGAGACTTTTTAGATAGAGTAGATATCCTTTGCTCACTAGGATATACTGTAATGATATCTAACTATAAAAAGTATTATAAACTAATAGAATATTTATCGCAATTTACAAAATCAAGAATGGGACTTATTCTTGGAGTTGATAATTTGGTAGGAATGTTTGAAGAGCAATACTATAGAAATTTGAATGGAGGAATAATGGAAGCATTTGGAATTATTTTTACAAGAGATATTCGTTTTTATTTATATCCTTACAAACCAAATGATAAATCAGAATTATTAAATAGCAGTAATATTCCTATTCATCCAAGAATTAAAGATTTGTACAATTACTTACTTAGTAACGGAAGGTTAATTGATTTAGATTATAATCCTGAAGTTTTAGGTATCTTCTCAAGAGAAGTTTTAAAGAAAATAAGGAACTGTGAACAAGGAAATTGGGAAGATCAAGTACCAGAAGGTGTTGCTGAAATAATCAAAGAAAAGTGTTTATTTGGTTGGTCAGCTAAAGATTAAACCTTTCTCTTTCAATACATTCTAAAACAAAAAATTATTATGAAACGCATATTACTTATTCTACTTATCATTCCATTTTTCACTCTAGCTCAAGAAAGAGGAAGTGGTGGTAGTGGTAGCCATAAAGGCTTTGGAAAAGACAATTCTAAAGACTATATAAAAGGAAATGTTAGTGGAAAAATTATAGATAGCAAAACAGGAGTAATACTTGAATACGCAAATATTAGCCTTAAAAACACCAGGTGGGATAAAATAATTGAAGGAACAATAACTGATGCAAAAGGTCGATTCTATATAAATAAAGTTCGTTCTGGGAAATACCAAATTAGCGTAAGCTATTTAGGATATGATATTCAAAATATTGATTTTGAACTAACTAAGAAGAAACCGGATATTAATCTTGACGATATTTTGCTAGTTTCTAATACTGAGATGCTCTCAGAAGTTAAAATATCAGAGCAAAAACCAATCTTTGAATCTAAGATTGATAAGATAGTTTACAATGCAGAAAATGACATGAATGAGGGCTTAAGTGATGCAACTGATGTACTAAGGAAAGCACCACTACTTACTGTTGACTTGGAAGGAGAAGTAAGTTTAAGAGGATCAAAAAATATAAAATTCTTAGTTAATGGTAAAGCCTCCTCTTTTTTCTCATCTGATATTGCAACTGCCTTGCAAATGATTCCTGCTGATGAAATTAAAAGTGTAGAAATTATTACTAGCCCTGGAGCAAAGTATGATGGTGAAGGAGATGCTGGTATAGTAAATATTATTACCAAAAGAAAAGTAATTGATGGATATAAAAGTACCATTAGCGGAGCTTTTGGTAGCAGGGTTAATCGTCAAAATGCAAACTTAAGTCTTGGGAAAGGAAGATTTGGGCTTTCAGCTAGAGGTGGTGCTCATTACAGTTGGCCTAGGATTGGAAATTCTAATTCAAAAAGGGAAAATTGGGATATTGAAACTCCAGAGGATATCAATACCTTGATTGATTCCAGTAATACTTTTAGTCAATGGATTGGATACAGAGGTTCAGTGAATATGTTCTATGACATAAATGCCTATAATAGTATTATGTCTGACATTAGAATTAGTGGAAGAAGTTCATTTAGCAATGATTCCACAACTTATTTTGATGGGATTGATGAAACTAATTCTTATCTTGAAACGAACGGAAAGAGTACAAGAGCAGAATGGAGTGCCGATTACATAAAAACTTTTGCTGAAGATGAAGATAAAGAATTTAGTATTTCTATTCAAGTAGGAGGAGATTTAGGAGATGACAATATAACAAATGATGAAAATGGAATTAGAAAATACAGCACTGCAAATGATGAAAAAGAAATAGAATCTACTTTACAAGTTGATTATATTCACCCTTTTCTTGAAGAAAATAAATTAGAAGTCGGAGCTAAGTTAATTAATAGAAATCGTGAAATTGTAACTTCAACTAATTTTGAGAGCATTCAGGATCGTTCTTCATATGATATATTTAATTATAATCAGCAAGTTTTGTCTTCCTACATTTCTTCAAATTGGGCTTTAGTTAACGATATTGGTTTAAAAACAGGAATCAGATACGAACATACTATTATTACAGGAGATTGGGAATTAACTGATAAAGAACCAATTGAAAATTCATATGGAAATATCTTACCTAGCTTAACTGTTTCTAAGAAATTTAGCGACTCTAAATCATTTAAAATAAGTTATAACAAGCGAATTTCTAGACCTGGAATAAAAAACATAAACCCTAATACACTTAGAACAAACGATTATAATATACTTGAAGGAAATCCAAACCTCTCTCCTGCCAGCACCCATCAAATAGAAATGGGATATAATAGTTTTGAAAAAAAATACCAAGGAAGTTATAGTTTATATGCTAAGAAAAGCATTGACATAATAGAATCCTACACAAGAATTGATACATCAAGTTACCTACAGATAACAACTAATAGATTCGAAAATATTGGTTCAAGTACTACTTATGGGTTCAGCTATTTTGGTTCCTTACGTTTTGATAAACTGAATATTCGTTCTGGGTTCAATTTATATCAATATACTGGATCAGGAAACATAGATAATGAAGATGTAACCCTTACTAGTAACTTGCTGTACAGCTACAATTTTGGAGGAACCTATGATTTAGGTAAAAAATGGAAAGTTGAAGGTTGGGGGTTTTTCCGTTCACCTTCACAAACAATTCAAGGTACTTCTACTTCATTTAGTATGATGAGTTTTGGAGTTAAAAAAGATTTCAAAAACAAAAGAGGTTCTTTAGGAGTTCATATTGTTGAACCTTTCAGCAAATATAAGGTTTTCACAACTAAACTAAATGGAGAAAACTTCACCTTAAATTCTGAGAATAATCTAGCTTTTCGATCTATTGGAATAAGTTTTAAATACACATTTGGAAAGCTTAATTTTAAATCTTCAAGTAAGCAAAGCAATATTAAAAATAATGATGTAAGTGAAAGTGATAATTCGGATTTTTAGAAAAGTATTTCCCATCTCTGCATGAATACAATACAAAATCTAAAAACTAGTGACTAGCAACCAACAACTATTCACTATATTTGTAAACTTTTAAAAACCACAAGCAAAAAGCATGACAAAAGTATCAGACAGGCTAAATCGATTAGCAGAATCAGCAACCCTAGCAATGGCAAGGATGAGTAGAGAATTACAAGAACAAGGGCATGATGTAATTGCTCTAAGCCTTGGTGAACCTGATTTTGATACTCCTGATTTTATTAAACAGGCAGCAAAAAAAGCAATAGATGATAATTTCTCTCACTATACACCCGTACCTGGTTTACCTGAACTAAGAAACGCTATTGTTCAAAAATTTAAAAGGGATAATAATTTAGAATATACAGCTGACCAGATTGTAACTTCTACTGGAGCTAAACAATCCTTAGCAAATGTATGTTTGAGTTTGTTAAACCCTGGTGATGAGGTGCTTTTACCTTGTCCTTACTGGGTAAGTTATACCGAGATCATCAAGTTATCGGAAGGTGTTCCTGTTGAAGTTCCTTCAACTATTGCTACTGACTTTAAAGTTACCCCTGAAGAGTTAGAGGCTGCAATTACACCAAGAACAAAACTATTAATGTTCAGCTCTCCTTGTAACCCAAGCGGAACAGTTTACACCCAAGAAGAATTAGAGGCAATTGCAAAAATGTTGGAAAAATATCCTGATATTTATGTTGTTGCTGATGAAATTTATGAGCATATAAACTTTACTGAGGCTCACTTTTCAATGGGAACGATTGCTAGTATGAAAGATCGAACAATAACAGTAAATGGTGTTTCTAAAGGATTCGCAATGACAGGCTGGAGAGTTGGCTTTATTGGAGCACCACTTTGGGTAGCTAAAGCGTGTAATAAAATTCAAGGACAAATTACTTCCGCTACTTGTGCAATTGCACAAAAGGCAGCTGAAACAGCTATGCTTGCTGACCCAAAAGAAGTTACTACTGAAATGAAAGCTACTTTCCTTAAAAGGAGAAATATGATTTTAAATGAATTAAATAGTATTAAAGGTATAAAGTGCAATGTTCCACAAGGAGCATTTTATGTATTCCCTGATGTAAGTTATTATTTTGGAAAGTCAGTTGACAATACAACGATTAATAATGCAAATGATTTTTGCATGTATTTACTAAATAAAGCTCATGTTGCTTTTGTAGCTGGTGATGCTTTTGGAAATCCTGAATGTGTAAGAGTTTCTTATGCTGCAGCTGATGATAAGTTAATGGAGGCAATGTCAAGAATTAAACTACAATTAGCAAAATTAAATTAATGGATTTCAATACATTACTTAATGGATTTAATGATAAAAAAGTTCTCATTATAGGAGATGCCATGATTGATGCTTACCTGTGGGGAGCAGTAAATAGAATGTCTCCAGAAGCTCCTGTACCAGTAGTTGAAGTAAAAAAACACGAGAACAGATTAGGAGGAGCAGCAAATGTTGCTCTTAACTTAAAAGCTCTTGGAGCTAATCCTATTTTGTGTTCAGTAATAGGCACTGGTGAAAGAGGTATTTTGTTTGAGAAACTAATGAAAGAATCAAACCTCTCAACAGAAGGTATATTTTCTACTAAAAATAGAAAAACAACAATTAAAACAAGAGTAATTGCTGAAAATAAACACCAATTACGAATTGATGAAGAAGAAACCTCCCCTATTGTTCAAGTTGAAGAATTCTTAAAACTTACTATAAGTTTAATGGATGATATTGATGTTATTATTTTACAAGACTATAATAAAGGAGTACTTACTCCTGAAATAATTGAAGGAGTAATAGCTACTGCAAATGAAAAAGGAATTCCTACCATTGTTGACCCTAAAAAGCTAAACTTTAACTCTTATAAAAACTGTACAATATTTAAACCCAATTTAGCAGAAATAAAAGCAGGGATGAAGGTTGATTTTGATGCTAATAATATTACTGAAATTGAAAAAGCTACAACAGAACTAAGAAACCAACTTTCTGCAAAAGGAGTTTTACTTACGTTATCAGAAAGAGGGATTTGCATTAATTCTGAGAAGGAATATAAGCATACTCCAGCTTTTAAAAGAAATATTATTGACGTTTCAGGTGCTGGAGATACTGTTATTTCAGTAGCATCACTTTGTCTTGCTTCAAATATGGATTATTCTGACCTTTCCGTGCTTTCTACCTTAGCAGGCGGTATAGTATGTGAAGAGGTAGGAGTTGTACCTATCAATAAAGAAAAATTACTAAAAGAAGCTTTAAAACACATTAGTTAATGACTAAAGTCACCCCTTACAATAACACAGAAACAAAGAAAAAGCAAGTAACTAAAATGTTTAATAACATTGCAGGCAGTTATGACCTTCTGAATCATACATTATCCTTAGGAATGGATAATATCTGGCGTAAAATTGCTATTAAAAAACTAAATAATAAGCCAGCTACAATACTTGATATTGCTACAGGGACTGGTGACTTTGCTATTAGCGCTACAAAATATACCAATGCTACTGTTACTGGAATTGATATTTCACAAGGAATGCTTGACGTTGGAATTGAAAAAATAACTAAGAAAGGACTTACAAATAGGATTCAATTACAATTGGCTGATTCAGAAAACTTACCTTTTCAAGATAATTGTTATGATGCAATAACTGCCGGCTTTGGTGTACGTAATTTTGAAGACTTAAATAAAGGGCTATCAGAAATGTATAGAACACTAAAACCAAGAGGTATAGTAGCTATCCTTGAACCCTCAGAGCCATCTCATTTTCCATTAAAACAGTTTTACAATCTGTATTTTCATCATATATTGCCTTTTATTGGTGGTATTATATCAAAGGACAAAAATGCTTACACTTACTTGCCGGATTCAGTCTCAGCTTTTCCTTCAGGAAATAATTTTTTAACTGAACTTGATAAAGTAGGATTTAAAGAATGCAAACACATTCCTCTTACCTTTGGAATCGTTTCATTATATATTGCAATAAAATAATATCCTTATCGTTTAGGGGCTGAATGCAGAAACAAATTAAATATTTTATTATTTTACTCTTATTTATAGGAGCTACCAATTCTTATGGCCAAAGAAGAAAGAAACCTCAAAATCTGGTTCGTTATGATTTTAAAAAATTGCATTTTGGATTTACACTTGGAATAAATGAACTTAATTTTAACATTAAGAAAAATAGTAATACCCTAACCAATGATACCTTACTTACCCTACTTCCTAGTAGTCAAAAAGGATTTAATCTTGGGATAGTATCTAACCTTAGAATTGGGAAGTTTACCGATTTACGCTTTATTCCTACCCTAGTTTTTGGAGAGCGTCATTTGAATTATGGTTTTATTGATAGTAATGGTGTCAGTGATGAAAGAGTAAAACGAATTGAATCTACATTAATTGATTTCCCTATATATATAAAATATAAATCTGCTCGTTATAATAATTTTAGAACCTATATAATTGGAGGGGTAAAATACAGTTTAGATGTTGCCTCACAAGACAAAATAAATGATGAAGGGAAAGAAATAGTGAAATTAAAGAAAAATGACCTAATGGGTGAAATTGGTTTTGGATTTGATTTTTACTTAGAATATTTCAAATTCTCTCCGCAGATAAAACTCTCTTACGGAATCCTAAATCTTCTTTCGGAGGATGAAACGGTTTACACCCAATCAATAAATCATTTAAGTACAAACGGATGGATGATTTCGTTTACTTTTGAATAAAAAAGATGTAACAATCTCTTTTTTAATTTATTACCGATTACCCTTACTAAATCACTTTTTTTTATTAGTTTCGGCAACAGAAAACTAACAAAAAATAATAAACACATTATATGGACAACTTTCTACTAGTATTTATTATAATTCTATTATATGTATTACTACTATTTATTATTCAGTATTTAGGAGTTGGAAGCAAAAAAAGAGGTAGGAACTCCAATAACTGTTGCCCCGACTGTAGTAGTACTCTTAATAGAGTAAAAAGAATATTTAAAGATAGAATTACTTATTATTTAACTCTTGGTATGTTTGATTGGAGACGCTATATCTGCGATAAATGCGGATGGGAAGGATTAAAATGGGCCAAGCAGTATAGGTTCAAAGGATAATTAAGAACAAAACTCATGTAATAATATTGAAGTAGCTATCGCTACATTCAATGACTCCGCTTTCTGTCCAATATTTTTAACAGATACTTTATTCGTAATGTATTTACTAATTGATTCGGATATACCATTTGCCTCATTTCCCATAATAAGATGAACCTTATTAGGTATTTCTAGTCCCTTAACATCAACACCATTCATATAAGCACCATAAATTGGTGTATCAATATCAGCTAAATAAGTAGTTAGCTCCAAATACTTAATATCAAGCCTAAACAGAGAGCCCATAGCAGACTGGACCACCTTAGGATTATAACAATCTACCGTGTTTTTGGAACAAATAAGCTGTGTGACACCAAACCAATCGCACATTCTAATTATAGTTCCTAAATTTCCAGGATCATTCACATCATCTAGCACTAAGATAACGCCATGATTCTTTTCTGATTCTATTTGACTAATCTTAACAATAGCCAACACATTATTCGGTGATGTCAAGTTACTTATCCTTGACAACTCCTCATTACTAACTACTGTTATAGCTGATTTTGGACTACTATTTATTCCTGAAAATTGTTTTGTTGCATAAATGTTCTCAATTTCGAATTCAGAATTCAACAATTCATTTACAATCTTTTCACCCTCTGCAACAAATAATTGTGCCTTTACCCTATTCTTTTTAAGAGATAAACTCTTAATAAACTTAATCTGATTTTTTGAAATCACTTAATTTATTTTAATTATAATCAATAATATGAAATTATTAGAAAATTATGCTAAAATTCATAACAATCTTATAATTTTGCTTTCTTAAATAAAAACTTAAAACCTAATGTCAAAATTTGCAGCTGGAGTATTAACAGGAGATCAATTACAAGAAGTTTTTGCTGATGCAAAGCTAAATAAATATGCGTTACCAGCAATAAATGTAAGCAATACAAGCACGGTAAATGCAGTATTAGAAACTGCTGCAGAACTTAACGCACCAGCAATAATCCAGTTTTCAAATGGAGGATGTCAATTTTATGCTGGGAAAGGGTTATCTAATACCGACCAAGAAGCTGCAATTGCTGGAGGAATTTCAGGTGCTGTACACGTACACCAAATGGCTGAACTTTATGGAGCAAGTATAATTTTACATACTGACCATGCTGCAAAAAAATTATTACCTTGGATTGACGGATTATTAGAGGCAGGAGAAGAATTTTATGCTGCACATGGTAAACCATTATATTCTTCACACATGATTGATTTATCAGAAGAACCTATAGAAGAAAATATTGAGTTATGTAAAAAGTACTTGAAAAGAATGAGTGCTATTGAAATGACTTTAGAAATTGAACTAGGTATTACAGGAGGAGAAGAAGATGGAGTTGACAATACTGATGTTGATGTTTCAAAACTATACACTCAACCTGAGGAAGTAGCTTATGCATATGAAGAACTTATGAAGATAAGTGATAAATTCACTATAGCGGCTGCATTTGGAAATGTTCATGGAGTTTATAAACCAGGAAATGTAGTTCTTACGCCAAAAATATTAGATAATTCTCAAAAATTTATTGAAGATAAGTTCAATACTGAAAAACAACCTATTAATTTTGTGTTTCATGGAGGTTCAGGATCAAGCCAAGCAGAAATTACTGAAGCAATTGGTTATGGAGTTATTAAAATGAATATTGACACGGACTTGCAATGGGGTTTCACTCAGGGGGTAAGAGACTATTTCTTAGCAAATAATGATTATGTTAAAACTCAAATAGGAAATCCTGAAGGAGAAGAAAAGCCAAATAAAAAATACTATGATCCTAGAGCTTATAATAGAGCTGGTGAATTAACGTTTAAAGCTAGATTAACACGGTCATTTAACGATTTAAATAATATAAATACAAACGCATAATTATGGGTTGGTTTAATAGAATAAAAGAAGGAATCACTACTTCTACACACGAAAAGAAAGAAACTCCAGATGGACTATGGAGTAAATGTCCTAAATGTAAAACTATAGTTACTACAGAAGAACATAAAGAAAATCTTCATTGCTGTATTAACTGTAACTACCATAGTAGAATAGGTTCAACCGAATATTTTGAAATTTTATTTGATAATAATAAATTTATCGAGTTAGATAAAGAAATGACCTCCTTAGACCCTTTAAAATTTAAGGACAAAAAGAAGTACCCTGATAGAGTAAAAGCTATGCAGAAAAAAACAGGTCTAAAAGATGCTGTTAGAACTGCACATGGTAAAATAAAAGGAGATATAGTTGTTATTGCTGCAATGGATTTCACATTTATTGGTGGGTCAATGGGTTCAGTTGTTGGTGAGAAAATTGCTAGAGCAATTGATTATGCTCGTGAAAACAAACATCCAATGCTTATCATCTCTAAATCAGGAGGAGCAAGAATGATGGAAGCTGGTATTTCCTTAATGCAGTTAGCAAAAACATCAGCTAAACTAGCAAAACTAAGTAAAGCAGGTTTACCTTTTATATCATTATGTACCGACCCTACTTTTGGTGGTGCTACCGCATCATTTTCTATGTTAGGAGATATGAATATTGCTGAACCAAATGCTTTAATTGGTTTTGCAGGCCCTAGAGTGGTAAAAGAAACTATCGGGAAAGATTTACCTGAAGGATTTCAAACCTCAGAATTCCTACAAGAGCATGGATTTCTTGACTTTATAGTTGACAGAAAAGACCTTAAAGAAAAACTGGCTCAGCTATTCAGAATTATTAAAAAATAAATTCTATTTTAAAAGGGTTTATTATTCAATTAGTTTACTAAATTTGCAGCCCATAAATTAAAGTGGTTTTAAACAGAAAAACATGAGCTTAACAACACAAGACAAAGAAAACATTTTCAAAGAATTTGGTAATGATGCCAAAGATTCAGGATCAGTTCACTCTCAAGTAGCCTTATTTACTAAGAAAATTTCAGATTTAACTGAGCACCTAAAATTAAACCGTAAAGATTACGGAACTCAAAGATCATTACAACTAATGGTTGGTAAGAGAAGGAAATTACTAGACTACTTAAAAGGTAAGGATATTTTGAAGTACAGAGAACTAGTGAAAAATTTAGGTCTTAGAAGATAACAAAAAAAGACAAACTACAAAAAAAGGCAATATTTTTATTGCCTTTTTTAATTTTTATAAACAAAGAAGACAAGATGATAAAAGAAGAAAAACAAATTATTACACTACCAGACGGTAGAGAGATTAGTATCTCAACAGGGAAATTAGCAAAACAAGCACACGGATCAGTTGAATTAAGAATGGGTAATACTCATATGCTTGCAACTGTAGTTTCTAGCTTTGGAGCAAGAGAAGGAGTAGATTTTTTACCTTTAACAGTAGATTATAGAGAGAAATTTGCAGCTGACGGAAGATTCCCTGGAGGATTCTTAAAAAGAGAAGGAAGACCAACTGACCAAGAAATATTGGTAATGCGTTTAGTTGACAGAATATTAAGACCTATGTTCCCTAGTGATTATCATGCTGAGGTACAAATTATGATATCATTAAATTCACATGACCCTAACGTAAAGCCTGATGCTTTAGCTGCACTTGCTGCTTCAACTGCAATTGCACTTTCTGACATTCCGTTTAACGGACCTATTTCAGAATGTAGAGTAGCAAGAATTGATGGAAATTACATAATCAATCCTTCATCAGCAGAATTAGCAAATGCAGATATTGACCTTATGGTTGGTGCATCAGCTGATAGTGTAGCAATGGTGGAAGGAGAAATGAGTGAAGTTTCAGAAGCAGAAATGATTGAAGCAATTAAAATTGGGCATGAGGCAATTAAAGTACAATGTGCTGCACAATTAGAATTAGCTGCTAAAGTTGGTGTTTCAGCTGAAAAGAGAGAATACTCTCATGAAAATCATGATGCAGATTTAAAAACTAGAATTAAGGCAGATACTTATGATGCTGTTTATGCTGTAGCTAATGAAGGTTTAGGTAAAGATGAAAGATCAGTTAAATTCAAAGCTGTAAAAACAGATTGGATTGCAAGCTTATCAGAAAATGAAGTTGAAGAATATGATTCAAAATTAATTGGTGTATACTACCATGATGTTGAAAAAGAAGCGATAAGAAATCTTGTATTAGCAGAAGGAAAAAGATTAGATGGAAGAGCAACAACTGAAATCAGACCTATTTGGTGTGAAGTTGATTATTTATATAGCCCACATGGTTCAGCTGTATTTACAAGAGGTGAAACTCAATCATTAACAACTGTAACTTTAGGTTCAGCTACTGATGTTAACCGTTTGGATGGTGTAACTCATCAAGGACATGAAAGTTTCTATTTACACTACAACTTCCCTCCTTTCTCTACTGGAGAAGCTAGAATGAAATTTAATGTAAGTAGAAGAGAAATTGGTCATGGAAATTTAGCACAAAGAGCATTGAAAAAAATGATTCCTGCTGACAATCCTTATACAGTACGTATTGTTTCTGATATTTTAGAATCAAACGGATCATCTTCAATGGCAACTGTTTGTGCAGGAACTATGGCACTTATGGATGCAGGAATTAAAATTCAAAAACCAGTTTCTGGTATTGCAATGGGATTAATTTCTGATGAAAAAGATCCAAGTAACTATGCTGTACTTTCTGATATTTTAGGTGATGAAGATCATTTAGGAGATATGGACTTTAAAATATGTGGTACTGCTGATGGTATTACTGCATGTCAAATGGATATTAAAGTACAAGGATTATCTTACGAAATTTTAGATAAAGCCTTAAACCAAGCAAGAGAAGGAAGATTACATATTTTAGGGAAAATTATTGAGACAATTTCAGAACCAAGAGTTCAGTTAAAACCTCAAACACCTAAGATTGTTGTATTAAAGGTGCCTAAATCTACTATTGGTGGAATTATTGGCCCTGGAGGGAAAATCATTCAAGAATTACAAGCATCAACTGAAACTAATATTTCTATTGAAGAAATAGATAATATGGGTGTTGTTGAAATTTTAGGAACTGATCAAGAAAAAATTGATTTAGCAGTAGAGCAAATAAAATCTATTGCCTTTATGCCTGAAATTGGAGCAATCTATAAAGGAAAGGTAAAATCAATTATGCCTTATGGTGCATTTATTGGAATTTCACCTAATACTGACGGTTTAGTTCATATTTCAGAATTAGCTTGGGAAAGAGTTGATAATGTTGAAGATGTACTTAAGGAAGGAGATACTATTGAGGTGAAATTAATTGCTATTGACGAAAGAAGTGGTAAATTAAAATTATCAAGAAAAGTACTTTTACCTAAGCCAGAAAAACAAACGAAATAATTTTTTAAATAGTGTAACCTTTCGCAATACCATTCGTATAAGAATTCTGCAAAAGCTTAATAACTAAAAAAATTCAGATGAGACAACTAAAAATTACAAAGCAGGTTACCAATAGAGAAACTGCATCACTTGACAAATACTTACAAGAAATTGGAAGGGTTGATTTAATTACTGCTGAAGAGGAAGTAGAATTAGCACAAAAAATTAAAGCAGGTGATCAAAGAGCTCTTGAAAAGTTAACCAAAGCTAATTTACGTTTTGTTGTTTCAGTTGCTAAACAATATCAAAATCAAGGATTAACTTTACCTGATTTAATTAATGAAGGAAATCTTGGACTGATAAAGGCTGCAAAGCGTTTTGATGAAACAAGAGGATTTAAATTTATCTCATATGCTGTTTGGTGGATTCGACAATCAATTTTACAAGCTTTAGCTGAACAATCTCGTATTGTCAGGTTACCGCTTAATAAAATTGGGTCAATCAATAAAATCAACAAAGCTTATGCAGTTTTAGAGCAAAAATTTGAACGTCCACCTACACCTGAAGAAATTGCTGATTTAGTTGAACTTTCACTTACTGAAGTTAAGCAATCCCTTAAGAATACAGGAAGACATGTATCTATGGATGCTCCATTAATTGAAGGAGAAGATAGTAATTTGTATGATGTAATGGGTTCTGACGAAAGTCCAAACCCTGATGCTGAGTTAATGTTAGAATCATTAAGAGAGGAAATCAGAAGAGCTTTAGATACTTTAACACCTAGAGAAGCTGATGTTGTTTCTTCTTACTTTGGATTAAACGGAGGACACGCCATGACACTTGAAGAAATTGGTGAGAAATTTGATTTAACAAGAGAAAGGGTAAGACAAATAAAAGAAAAAGCAGTTAGAAGGTTGAAACAAACCTCAAGGAGTAAAATCTTAAAAACTTATTTAGGATAAATTAAAAGAGGGCTGTTAGCCCTCTTTTTTATTATCTATATTTGCCAAAAAATGATTACATGTCACATAAAATAGCACCTTCAATATTAGCAGCCGATTTCGGAAACCTTCAAAGAGATTGCGAAATGATAAATAATAGCCAAGCTGATTGGTTTCATATTGATGTAATGGATGGTCATTTCGTACCAAATATATCTTATGGAATGCCAGTAATCCAGGCTATAAAAAAACACGCAACAAAACCACTTGATGTACACCTAATGATAGAGAAGCCCGAACGTTATATTGAGGAGTTTGCAAAAGTTGGTGCGGATATCATTACTGTACATTACGAATCAACAGTACATTTACACAGGACACTTACTCAGATTGAAGATGCGGGATGTAAAGCTGGTATAGTTTTAAATTTAACAACTCCAGTAAGTGTGTTGGAAGATATTTTGCCTAAATGTTATATGGTTTTATTAATGTCAATAAATCCAGGATTTGGAGGACAAAAGTTTGAGGAAATGACTTACAATAAAGTAAGTAAACTTAGACAGATGGCTAATGATCAAGGTTTAAATACTCATATAGAAATTGATGGCGGAGTAACTTCTGCTAACGCAAAAAAATTAATTGATGCAGGTGCAGATGTATTAGTTGCAGGAAGCTTTATATTTAAATCAGATAATCCTACGCAAACTATTGCTGACTTAAAAGCAATTTAATTTCCGTTTACGTAATTTCTTAAATATTCAAAATTTGGAGTTAAATCTCCAGCTTTACAAATAGTTGCATTAGCAATAATTTGTTCATCATCACTAACTATTAAGGAAGGTAAAATTTTATCCAGCATCTCATTACCAAAATCCTCAGAGGCATCTTTTGGTAACTCACAAGGCAAATTATCAACTGCCATAACTGCAATTGCATCCTCATTTCTAAAATCTACTTCTTGTTCTGATTGCTTATCATATCCATAGACTGGACTAGCAATAGTTGACGGTTTAATTGTACAAGCAACAGGTCCATTAATATCACAAGAAACATCTGCAACAACTTTCAAATTAAAGTCTGGATTCTTAGCATCCTCTCTAGTAAACAAGTAAGGAGAACCAGAACTATAATAATGTCCTGCAATAAAAATATCAGCATGAATAGCATAGTCCATAAAGGAAGATTTAAATATTTCAGGATTACTATAAAATTCTTGCTTTACTGCACTACTGCCATCTTTTTTAACATTATAATCCATGAAATTTAAATGAACAAAAACAGCTTCATTAAACGTTTTAGTTAAAAAATCTGATTTTGAAACCTCTCTGACATTAGACTTTTCCATAATTTCCATAACACCATTCCCTACCCTACCATTTCCAGTAACTATAATTTTCTCATTACTTAATTTTATTTTACTCATTTCTGATTCCATTTCTACTCTATCCTCACAATTATGAGCTGCTTTCAAATTGTAATTTCCTGATTTCAAACCATAAGTTAAAAAACCATTATAAGCTCCCACAATACCTGCATATCTTCCAAAACCTAAAAGGCGATTTCCTTGCTTATTCCTTAACACTTCATAATCCACCATACTTATATTAAGTTCCATCATTTTCAACAACAATCCTCTATTGTAGGACTGTTCTTTTATGGTATGAGAAAAATACAAATAAGTTTTATTAGCAATTAATGACTCTTTTGGCACCTCCTTCACTCCTATTAATACATCACAATCGCTCAAATCATCAACAATATTTATTCCTTCAGCAATATACATAGCATCTGAAAAGCATCTTATAGCGCTACTTTTCACTAAAATTTCAATGTCAGGGTAAGTATCCAACAGTTGTCTACATTGCTTTGGTGTTAAAGGAACACGCTTATCGGCAGGTACTTTTTCTTCTTTTAAAACTCCTATCTTCATAATGCTATAATTTTTGAATAACAAAAGTAAAAAAAGAAGAAGACTTAACTAGTCATTTTTGTAATTTTGCACTTGTTCATTAATTTATTGGGGCTGACTGGATTTGACTGCAAGTGCGTTTTGTAGTAAGCATGTCGAGCATTGTATTTTGGCTCGTAAATATCAAAGTTCACATTTTTAATTGGCGAGAATAACTACGCTTTAGCTGCCTAATTTATATAATTACGTAAGCTTTTGTCTCTTTTATAGGACTTCCTGTCTCCTATAAATCTTGGGACATAATCAAAATCAGGATAGTTGGTTTATTGCTTTTATAAACCAGCAAAATTTTAAAAAGCTAAGAATTGGGTTTGGATCGCTTATATCCATCCTAATTTCGAAAATTAAAATAAGATAAACATGTAGAAAGTTATTTAATTCCTTGTTTGGACGGGGGTTCGATACCCCCCAGCTCCACTAAAAAGAAACCCACTCATATGAGTGGGTTTTCTATTTATTTAAGGATAATTGTTAAAAGTGTAATAATCTCTGCATTAGTATGTGGTCTATGCTAAACTTAAATACTTAAACGAAATATTCTTTTCTACACTTTCTGATAAGGTATGATGTACTGGACAATTATGAGCAGCTCTTTCTAAAATAGTTCTGGTTTTAGAATCGTATTCTTTTGGGAACGTTAAATCAATTTCAATTTTAACAATTCTCCTAGGATTATTTCCCATTGTTTTTTTAACAATTGCTGTAGTATTTTTAATATCAACATCATTCTTCTCCACAGCAATTGCCATAATAGTTAAGATACAACTTGCTAAAGCAGAACATACCATATCTGTTGGTGAAAAGGTTTCTCCTAGTCCATGGTTATCTTTTGGAGCATCCGTACTTATCTCAGATCCAGAATCTAAATGAGTAGCAGTTGTTCTTAAGTTTCCTTGATATTTAATTTCAAATGTGTTCATAATATAACTTTGAACAAATATAACTATATGGTTATTATTTGTTTTAATTTTTAATACTAATTTACAAAAAAGTTCGAAATTAGAACCGTAACGCCCACTCATTTGAGTGGGTTTTCTATTTATTCAAGAATTAATAAGCGGATGTTGCTGAAAAAGTTACAGAAGTAGAATTTCCATCAAATTCATAACTACAATCAAACTCAAGAGTAGTACTATTAACACTACTATTATACTGAATTATCCTTCCCGTACCTTGATACACAACAACTGAGTTAACAGATGGGTCATAAATTGAATCATTGATAATAAAGTTGCCAGAATTTGGATTAAGAAATTCTAAGAGTAATTTATTTAAATTGTCATCTGGTTGAATGCCATTGTATAATGTAGAAAAATCATAGCTACTAAGAGGATAATTAAACAGAATATATTTTGGGTCATTTGAATTAAAATGATTTTGAGAGTTATATTCCGGACTAATACATAGTGACATAAGGTCAGTTAAAGTATTTGTAGTGGTATTACCTAAATAATCCACTATGGTTTGAGTTCCTGTCCAACGTCCATTATATTTCTTTAATACTGAACTACATTCCCACATATTGGAAAACGGTTCTCCTACCATAGCACATTCTTCCCACTTGGGACATTCTTCACAATCCTTTACTCCACATGCAGTAAATAAAATAACTAATAATATAAAATACAAATTTTTCATACAACAAAAATAAAGAAGCTAAAATAAAGTGTTATGCTATGCATAGTAAATTAAAAGGAATAGTAGTTTTTTGTTTAATAATGCAAGCACGAACAGCCAGCAGATCAGTACGAACAGTCAGCAGATCAGTACGAACAGTCAGCAGAAGAGTACGAACAGTCAGCAGAACACTACGAACTGTCAGCAAGGAAACCCGAACAGTCAGCAGAACACTACGAACAGTCAGCAGAACAGTACGAACAGTCAGCAGGGAATCCCGAACAGTCAGCAGAACAGTACGAACAGTCAGCAGAACAGTTGGAGCAGTAAAATAAACGATTAAAAAGCGTATAATTATATGCGTATAAATACGGGCACTCCAGTTTGTGAAATTTACTTATATTTATCAAAAATTAACTGAAAACACAAGTTTAATATTGCTTTGTTGCTTAGCTTTTAGCAGCATAAAAGCACAACATTTAAGCCCGCAAGTAATTGGTAGTGCAGGAGCTTCATTTAGTAATTCTACAGCAAAAACTGATTTGACAATTGGTGAAGTAGTTATTGAAACATTTAGTAATAATACTATTCTAACTCAAGGATTTCATCAAGGAGATTTGAAAGTAAGTACAGCTGTAGTTAATATAGATATTAAGACAAAGATATATCCAAACCCAACGACTAATTTTTTAATTGTAGAGCTAGAAAAAAATGTTAATGCAGAACTATTGGTTTATGATATTAATGGAAAGTTAGTTATAAAGGATAAATTAATTAATGAACAACAAAAGCAATTAGATGAAGTTGCTTAATTAGCTTGATTTTATTTAAAAACGCCCAACAGTAATGTTGGGCGTTTTTTGTTTTAAGCTAAAATCCAATTTGAGATTGATTTTTAGTAAATGATTTTTCATTTGAATTATACATATCTGAAAGTTAGATTGAAGCTGGGGAGGAACTACAAATAAAAATATACCCCTCAGTCCTGCGGACAGCTCCCCTAAAACAGAGAAGCAGCTATAGGAAAGATAGTTAAACTTTTTTCAAAAGTTTGCTATGACAGAAAATTAAACAATCCACTTTGGTTTGAGAGGATGTAGATACAAAAACTGTTTGCTAGTTATTTTAATAACTCTTTAATATTTCCAAAGGAATTATTTAGCTTTTCAGCTATCTGCTCCTTATCAACCCAAACAACCTGTGTTATTCCTTCTTCAGTTTGAGGTACTAAGCTCCCCTTAAAATCAGTATGCATAGCAAACCAATACGTGCGTTTAAGTATTTTTTCGCTATTTAATTCATAAGTATGATAGGTATCTTGCAAAGCATTTACAATACTTAATCCTGAAATCCCACACTCCTCTTCCACTTCACGAATTGCACACTCTTTTATATTTTCATTAAGTTCCAATTTTCCTTTTGGCAAATCCCATTTATTATTTCTAAAAATCATAAGTAATTGACTTTCATTATTGTAAACTAGCCCTCCTGCAGCTTCAATTAAGGAATAATCTTCACAGAAAATTTCCCAATTATCAGTTATAATTTTTGGCTCGTTATTAATGTAAACTTTATATTTTTGCGGCATGATATATGATATTGATATTGCTAAACAAGTTGCTAAATCTTTATTGCAAATAAACGCAATTATTTTACAACCCAACACCCCATTTGTATGGGCGGCAGGTTGGAACTCTCCCATTTACTGTGATAACCGAAAAACGCTATCATATCCTGAAATAAGAAATTACATTAGACAAGGATTGTCCGCTATTGTTAAAAATCATTATAAAGGTGCCAATGTTATTGCTGGGGTAGCAACAGCCGGAATCCCTCATGGAGCTTTAGTTGCTGAAGAGTTAGGCCTACCTTTTATCTATGTTAGAGCAAAAGCAAAAGAACACGGAAAACAAAACCAGATAGAAGGTTATTTTGAACAAGGACAATCAGTCGTTTTGGTGGAAGACTTGATAAGTAGTGGTAAAAGTAGCTTGGATGCAGCAGAAGTTTTGCGTGAAGCAGGAATGAATGTTAAAGGAATGGTTTCCATATTTACTTACGGCTTTGATGCAGCAGCTGAAAACTTTAAAGCTGCAGAATGTGAGTATGTATCTTTATGCGACTACAACACCTTATTACCACAAGCAATCGAATCACAATATATTGAAGAAGCAGATTTGTCTATCCTGAAAGAGTGGAGAGAAAATCCTTCAATTTGGAAAAAATAAAAATATGGCAACATTTACATCACCAGAAGTAATCGTTAACAGAAGTGCTGAAGATTTCTTTATAAAAATTGGAGATCTTAACAACCTAAAAGAGATAATGCCTTCCTCTATTAAGGATTTTGAAAGTACTGAAACAACCTGTTCATTTAAAATGAAAGGAATGCCTGCTTTAAACTTAGAGCTAGGAGAAAAAACTCCCTTTTCGAAAATTTCCTTAACAGCCAAAGGTAGTCAAGTCCCTTTTTCTTTGGATTGTATTATTACTGAAAAAGGAGATCAATGTCAAGCACGTTTGGAAATAAATGCTGAGTTAAACATGATGATGAAAATGATGGTTGAAAAACCATTAACTCAATTTTTGGATGTACTAGCTAGTAAAATGGAGAATTTCTAAAACAAATATTTTACTTGCTGATTCTCAAATGCAGCAATGCTATCGTCTTCAAGCTGTATAAGTAGTTTCCCACTTTCACTTACCCCTTTTATTATTCCCATAAACTGCTTATTATCACTTTCAAAAGCAGCTGGTTTATCTTTTAGAAATAAGGAATTTAAATATTCGTTTTCTTGATTTTCACCAACCTTTAAGCGCTTTAATCGTTCGGATAGGAAACTTAAGAATTGTTCTTGTATTTCTAAAACTTCATATTCTTTATTTAGTTGCAATTTTAAAGAAGTAGCCTTGGGCGAATAATCCTTAAATACTAATTGATTTACATTAAACCCTAGCCCAATAACTGAATGAGTGATGTAATTCCCTTGTAATTTATTTTGAATCAGTAATCCAGCAATTTTTTGCTTGGCTACCAAAATATCATTTGGCCATTTTATTTCAGCCTCAATGCCTAAGCTTTTTAGCAAATCGCACACCGACAAAGCAACTATTTTACTAATTAAGGATTGCTCATCAAGTTTTAATTTAGGTTCGATAACAACTGACAGCAATAGATTTTCGTTTGCATTGCTTTCCCAAGCCTTTCCTCTTTGCCCATTTCCACCACTTTGATAGCTGGCAGTAACTACTAATCCTTCCTTAAAAACTAGAGTATCTTTCAAACTTAACGCGTAATCGTTTGTTGAATTTATGGTTTCTAATTTTATGTGATTTTTAGTAAACAAAGCAGCCTAATTTTTTCAGAAATTATTGGTTTAAAAAATGTATTTTCGCAGTCGCAAATCTAAAAATAAAAATGGCTAAAAAAATTGATGCAACAAATATTCTATTAGAAAACATAATAGACGCAATACAAGATGTAAAAGGACTAGAAATTGTTTCCTT
>Ga0308013_10000325_pt1 | contig 26239 bp, 20 predicted proteins | sample Neamet181_FD_203131 | JGI IMG/M metagenome (GOLD analysis project Ga0308013, IMG submission 203131) | Marine microbial communities from water near the shore, Antarctic Ocean - #181 | ecosystem: Environmental > Aquatic > Marine > Unclassified | place: Southern Ocean | collected 2014-07-25
TAGAAGTAGGTTTTTTAGTAACAATATTAGGTGCAATTTTTGTATCAGCATTTGTTGGTGCGTTAATTTACATAAAAGAAAACTTGTAAGATAAATAAACATAAGTTAGCATAGCAAAAAGGACTTTAACAATGGCGGGTATGACAGACTTTGAAGAAGGCAAATTAGTAAATGCTGTAAATCAATTACACAAAGATGTTAGTAATTTAACTGGCGTTGTTAATAGGCTAAACGATAGACTAGCTAAACAAGAAGTTCAACTAGCAAAAGGAAAGGGCATGGCAGCAGGAGCTATGATGCTTGCAGCTGTTTTAGGCGGTATAAGTTCTTATTTAATAGGAGAGATTAAATGACTTTCAAATTTAGTGATACATCAGTTAATAGGTTAAAAGGCGTTAATGGGCATGTGGAGGAAACAATACAGCTTGCAATTAAGTTATCTTCTATTGACTTTGGTATTCCTGAATATGGGGGGTTGCGCACAACTGAAGATCAAGCCGCACTGTTTACCGCAGGAAAGTCTAAATGTGATGGAAGGGTTAATAAATCTAACCATCAATCAGGAGACTCAGTGGATGTGTATGCTTACGTTGACGGAAAAGCCAGTTGGGAACAAGACCATTTGGCCTTGGTAGCTGTTTATGTATTAATAGCTGCTAATAAATTAGGTTACAAATGTGAATGGGGCGGCACCTGGGCTAAGCCCGGTAAGCTGTATGGCTGGGATATGCCACATTTTAACATAACAGTGGGGTGAAACATGGGGTGGTTAAGCTTTTTAGGACCTGTAGCTGATCTAGGTAAGACATATCTTACAGGTAAGAATGATATAGCTAAGGCCAAACAAGCTGCGACTATACTCAGTGTTAAAGCTGAAGCAGATGTTAAAGTAGCTGGAGCAATAGCTGCTCATAAACTAGCTGATAATGGACAGACCCAAGACTTTAATTTAGATCTTGTGGCAATGCAACAAATGGATAAATCCTATTTAGATGAATTAATGATAGCGCTATTATTAGTACCTATAGCTGCATCATTTTTAGGTTATCAAGAAGAAGTTACAGCAGCATTTGAGTCTTTTGCATCTATGCCAGACTGGTATCAATACTTAGTGATAGGTGTTTATATAGTCAAATTTGGTATGAGAGGATTGCTCAGTAAAGTAATGGCTGGCAAGTTTGGTAGTTCAATTAAATAATAGCATAACCCCCTTAAAGGAGAGATAATCCTAAGGGGATTATTTTAATAATATTAGGAGTAGTAAAATGGGTATTTGGTTATATGATGCTAGTGCATCTAAATATTTTAAAGTAGTTAATTTTGTTGTAGACTCTACTACTGGTGCATTGACAGGTACTGTAGATGTTACTGGTGCTACTGTTACCTCTGCTGCAGGTGACTATATTTTCAAGTGGGGTTCTCGTGGACTTAGTGACGTATTAGTACTCGCCCGTAAATAAAAGGATGGAGGTCAATCATGCCTAAAGTAGATGTACCAGAATTTGGGTTAAAAGGTTTAAACACAGACCTCCCTTCCTTCATATTACCTCTAGAGTATTTTAGTGATGGAGTAAATATTAGATCGTCTAATAATAGGCTATCTGCAGTGCCTGCTGTAACAACCTTTATTACACCTTTTTCTGATTTGAACAAAGTATATAAGGGTGTTCAATGGACTTTATCAGGTACTTCTTTTTACAATGTAGCTGTAGTAGGTAATAAAACTTCAGACAATACTGTTAAGGCACGTATAGTTTCTAATGGAACTACTACAACATTAGATTTCCCTACAATTCTAGATAATACTGTAGGTACTAATGACCCAGACATGTTTGTATTTAACGAGTTATTAATTGCTAACTTTGAAAATAATAGACCTATGTTTTCTGCGCCTAATGCCTCTACACACGGAGACTTTGTATACGTACCTAACTGGTTACCTGCTGTGCGCGTTAATAATACTCTTGTGACAGCTGTAACGGCTGGTACATCTTATTACATTGCTGTAGCAACTAGTGCTAACTGGTCTTCAGTAGGTGGTAAAGTTAATTCTGTAGTTGGTGATACATTCTTATGTACTACAACTAATTCCAATATATCTTCATTGGGATCAGTGTCAGTTGCATCTCAGTTATTTGCAAGGAAGATGGCGCAATATAATGGCCGTCTTATTGCTATGAACTTATATGGCGGTGCCAACGAGCCTATTACATTATCTTGGTCTACTCCTATTTCTAGCATTGCTAGTTTAGCAGAAGTCAAATGGTCTAGTAATGGCGCACTATCTGATGGTGATGACTTAATAACTGATACAGTTGGCAAGCTAGTTGATGGTGGACAACTAGGTCAGTACTTTATGGCATATAAGGAAGATGCAGTAATACGCTATCGTGATACTGGTTCTCCTTTTTACTTAGTACCTGAAGTAGCATTTTCTGATGATGGTATATATAGTGCTGATTGCTTTGTAGAAATAGAAGGTGGTCGCCATATTGTAATGGGTAATCGAGGTGTATACATTCATAATGGTGGCCCTGAGAAAGAAAATATTTCTCAAGGTATCGTTGAGACAGGCTTGTATGCAGCTATAAACCCAGCGCATAGAGACAGGACATTCTTATTTAGGTACAGTGAAGAGAAAGAAGTATGGATATGTTATTCTAATACTACTAACTCTGGCACTGGGTGTAATGAGGCTCATGTATACAATTATCAAACTAGTACTTGGTACAAACGTACTCTACCTAATATATCTAATATAGAAGAAACAGAAATATCTGGATCTTATATAGCCTTAGTATTTAAATCTACAGATAGTATAGTAAGTAAAATTGGCGGGGGCTTAGAATCTACAGGTAATGTAGCATTTAAACTAAACACTATGGGTGATACTAGTGCAACTAAAACTATATCAGCAATATACCCTAGATGTTTAAGTACTGTTAAGTTAACTGTACAAGGCACTAATCTTATAGGGGCTGGCGTAACATTTGGTACAGGTAAAAACTTTAATCCTGTAACTGACTATAAATATGATACAAGAGTTAATGGTCGATTTATTAGTATGAAGCTAGAAATGGTATCTGGTGCATCTCCTGAAGTATCAGGCATTGAGGTTGATATAGAAAAAGGAGGACTCCGGTAATGTCTAAATTACTTATACCTAACGGCTTAGATAGACCTCAATTAGATGCATTTCGTAGCGTAGAGTCAGAGCTTAATAAATTAGCCAATGGTGGTGCATTAGCAAGAGGTGCAGGTGTACCTACTTTAACTTCTAATTTACAAGATGGCTCTTTATATTACGATTATTCAAATCTTAATTTATATGTATTTGATGGATCTACTGCATCTAACGCTGCACCTGTCGTAACCGGAGGTGTTTCTTCACAATGGAGAAGTGCGGCAGGTGTTGCAGAGGCCCAAGCAACTGCGATAGAGTCTAATGTTTATGTATCTGGCACTACTAAAATTAATGGGGCTAATGTACAAACAGGTACATTAAGTGCTAGTTTAATAACTACAGGTACATTAAGTGCCGATAGAATAGTAGGTGGCACATTAGTAGGTGCCGTTATAACTGCTACCAGCGGCAATGCTAATACTAGTATAACTGGTGCAGGTATACTTACTGATATAATTATTGCAGGCACTGGCAATGTACACGCAGGTAAATCTTTCTATGTAACAGGTGCAAATACTATAACACAGAGCTTATTTGCTGATCAACTCACAATTGGCCCTAATATTAGTAATGTATCTTATTCAGGGTTTATAGGTAATGCAGGGGCTGGGGTAGGGTTACAAGCTAATGCTGGCGGACTTGTTAATAGTAATAATCATGCATTTAGGGGTAAACATGAAACCCAAGGCACATCTGGTTTAGTTGGCCCTGCAAATGGATTTGATTTTTATGCAGAAGGAAGTGGAACTAACTACGGGCCATTTACTGGTGCTCACGATGCGGTAGTACCCCTAGCAACATCTGTTGTTATGGGAGATATAATGGTTGATGTAGAAAGAATATCTAGCTCAGGTCTATCTAATGTTATATTTAGAGTTAGCCAATCAACTACACCTAATCAAAAAGCCGCAGTCGGCATAGCTGTATTAGAGAAAAATAAGTTAGCTGATGGTTATGCACCTTCGGCATTTGTTGTATCTCGCACAACCCCAGAAGATAATACATTACCCGAGGTAGTTACTTATACTTCTGAATGGAACACATCTAAAAACATTTACAAAGGTATTATAGTTAATGCCTTAGGTGAAGGTCAAGTAAATATAATAGGCGAAGGTGGTGATTTAGTTGCTGGAGACCTTATAGTTACCTCTAGTACTCCTGGTAAAGGTATGAAGCAATCTGATGATATTGTCAGGGCTTGTACTGTAGCCAAGGTACGTGAGGCTGTCACATTTAGTTCTCTAACAGAAGAGAAACAAGTAGCCTGCATATATTTATGCGGTTGATTCAATAGGAGCTTACCCCACGATGGAAGGTAAACTATTACTACCAGAAGAAGTGTTAGAACAATGGCCTGCTATATCTGTTTTTGTAGCTAGTTTTTTAAAACGAGGCCAAGGCACATCTACTGTATTTGATATTGCTCAGAAATGCATAAGCATGAATTACCAATGCTGGGTGGTAATGCAAGACACAGATATGCTCTGCGTTTGTATAACAAAGATAGATGAGTATCCTGAATTTAACTCTCTACATATTATAGGAGTTGCAGGAAAGGATATGTCTGTGTGGCAAAAGTTCCACCCAACATTAGAAGAATTTGCTAAATTCAATAAATGTAATAGAATTACCCAATGGGGTAGGGCTGGTTGGACTAAGAGACTTGAAAATCTTGAAGGTCAACATGGCGAAAAATATAAAGTGATCCATACTGTAATGGCTATGGAAATACAAACAGATAAGGTGATTTAATCATGGCTACAGAATCAGTTTCAACAATACCCGAGTTCCTAAAACCATACCTAGAAAATACATTACAAGAAGGACAAGACCTATATGGTGCTGGTGCATTTAGCAACGTGGAAGGTCTTACTGATGAGCAGAAAGAAGGTCTAGCTCTACTTAAAGGTAGTGCTATGGGCACAGCAGACACAGCAAATAAGTCTGCTGAGGCTAGAGATATAATGCTTAACTCCGCAAGGGGTGGCAATGTAGTAAGTTATGATGGTAATAACAATGATCTACAAGCTATGAAAGACAGTGCTATCCGCAAGAGCCAACAAGCTTTTGGAGACACTGCAGGTGCTATGGCATCTAGTGGCCTTATAGGTGGTCGTCGTGCTGAATTAGTTAAAGCTCAACGTGACGCAGAGTTAACCTCTAATTTGGCTAGTATAGATTATAATGATTACAATACTAGGCGTAGCCAAGCACTGGCTTCTTCATCAGGTGTAATAGGGTCAGGTGCAGATATACAGAATCAATATCAGACACCGGGTAAGACTCTTACAACAGTAGGTCAGGGCCTTCAAGAGCAACAGCAACGTGAAGCAGATGCACCATATCAAGGATTTCAACGTTGGTTAGGAGCATTACAAGGTGTTCCTTCTTCAGCTAATTCAGTAGTAAGTGGGGGTAAATAGTTATGGCAACAGATTTAAAAGGACATCCAAGTGCAGATGTAAAATATGCAGTGGGGTCTGCTGGGTTAGGCGACCTCGCAATAGCAGGTAATAATGCCTACAATGATAGATTTAATGATAATGGCAAAGGGAGTGAGGGTAATGGTAATGATGCTAACAATCAAGTCACAACTCTTGATAACTTTGTACGTCAAAACATATCAGGACCTTTGAGTGAGCAAGTAAGCGATCTTACAGACTTTATAGCTAAACACCCTCTTGTTAAATTTTTAGACTCTACTATAGGTGAAGTGTTTGGGGGTCATCCCGGTCAAACATACTGGGAGTCTAAAGCTCCACCTGAAGGAGACCCAGCTAGAGTGCAGTATGAAATTGATAACCCAAGGCCTGTAACCGATCAATTCACTTATCAAATGACCCCATCTGAAAAGAATTCTCAGCTACCTCACGCTTTTATAGATGGACAACCTACTACTGATGTGCAAAAGCAGATTGCTGCACTAACAGGTGGTAAAGCACCTTCAAGTACTATTTATAGCTCCCCCGGTGTAGCAGATGTACAAGCCACTGCAGCCCTAGCTAATAGCGAGGGTAATCAATCAGACAATAATAATGTTACCACCCTATCTAATAATACCAGATTAGCTGGTGAAGAAGGTCGTTACACTAATAGTACACCTCAACGTGGGTCTAACACTGCTGCTTATGATAGTAATTATAATAGGGCGATACCTAGTACAGCAACTTTAGCAGCTAATCCTTTTATGACTGCACAGGCTGCGCCACTAGCAGGTGCAATTACTAGCCCCAGTGCTTTTAATTCAGTAGCTACTAGCTATGGTAATACTAATAACGCAGGTCGTCAGTGGACTTCAGGCGCTATGAAAACTAATAATGGTGGTGGGTATACTAATACTGCGCCTGCCCCACTAGACACTACAGAAAATTCTACAGGCCTTAACGATCTTTATCAAGAAGTGTTTGGAAGAAATGTTGGTCAACCCGGTAGAGATGCCTATCAGTCTTCTCTAGATAATAATAGTCTGTCAATAGATCGATTACGGGCTATACTATATGATAGCCCCGAATACAAGAATGCAGAGAAAGATAATTTAGCAGAGATTGAAAGGAATAGATTATTGGCGGAACAAGCAAAACAAGCAAGGGCCACAGAAGCTGCCTCAAAAGCTGCCACAGAAGCTGCCTCAAAAGCTGCTGCAGAAGCTGCTGCAAAAAACAATGCAACATCTACTCCATTAGTAGTGGCTAGCCCCGCACCCCTGTCAAGTAGTTCCGGCACAGGTCCTGACTTTAGGTATACGGCAGAAGATGGTAGTGTATTTAGCTACGACCCTTCTACAAACACCCCTACTCTAGTTACTAAACCTACAGCTACTGCACCTTTAGCTGATAAGGCTACAGAACTAGATTTGTTAAAAGAGAGAATGAATCAATCCTATATAAATAATTTTGGCAGGCCCATAGGTGATGTAGGTATGGATCATTATTTACCAATGCTACAAAACAAAATGCATACTAATGGCCAAGCAATTGATGAGGCCTGGTTCAACTCACACTTATCAAAGAGTGGCGAAGCTGCTAAATATACAGCTAAAAAAGCAGCCGCAGCCGCAGCACCATTATCAGGAGCAGCATAATGCAACAAAATGAATTCTTAGCAAATGACCCCCTAGCAGCATTAAAACTTTCACCTATGGCCTTACAAGGCGGTGGGCAAGGTATAAATAAAGGAGACCCTACGGGGGACATGGCAAGGACACTTGCAACTTCTTATATAACAGGATTACCTATGTTTAGTTACAGCGGCACAACTAAAGTACCTCAAAATTATATGTCAGGAACAACTATGGTACCTCAGAATTATATGGCTGGCATAGACGAAATACCAGGTCAGCGTACAGCGCAAGACACAGTACCTGCTATGCTATCCCCGGGTGAGGCAGTGATACCCGCTTCAGCTGCTCAAGACCCTGCAAATCAAGGTGCTATTGAGAATATGGTACAAGAAGGTCGTGAAGATCAGGGCATGGCTGCACAGATATTACAATCAGTAGGATTGCCACCACAGCCTGAACTTGTTGCCATGATAGAAGACATGTTAGCACAAGGTATACCCCCTGAGACTATAGTGCAACAACTACAGGAGCGAATCGGCCAACAGAAAAACAGCCAAGAGATGCCCCAGGAAGCGCCTATGGCACCTCCTCAAGCTCCTATGGATGCACCTATGGCTCCTATGGATGTACCTATGCAGTCTATGGAACAAGGTATGCCTATGCCACAGGGTATGTACGACGGCAGCACAAGTGTACAAGGCCCTTTATCTGGGAAGAAGCAGCGTGAGCAACAAAAGTTTGACTCTGATGAGTATCGTAAAGATGCCGCATTCCAATCTGATCAGCAACGCAAGAATGAAATGCATATGCGTAGTATGAGCGGAGAGTAATCATGGCAGCTGCTAATTGGGTAACGGAAGATATGCTTGATGCTATCAGGCAAGTAGAGTCGGGTGGAAATAATAACGCTGTATCTCCTAGAGGTGCGGTAGGTCAGTATCAATTCTTACCTGAGAATGTACACAACATGGGGTATGGCGTTAAGAAAGGGTTTGACCCATTAGACCCTGTAGCTTCAAGGGCAGCTGCAAAAGCATACCTAACTGGTATGAAAAAATTTCATGGATTTACTAATGATCAAACTTTGCAGGCTTATAATTATGGGCCAACAAGGATGGCAGAATATCTTAAAAAGGGGAGTAGGGCCTCAGCATCAGAAATCGATAACAATTTACCTACTGAGACTATAGAATACTTAGATAAAGTTGGAGCAGAAATGAATATAGCAGAAAGAGAAAGATTAATAAGAGAGTATGCTAAACAGGGTAACGCAAAATACCCACAAGGTATGCGTCCAATAAGTACCCCTACAAACCCTCTAGTAAGTAACAATGCTGTTTTATCTGGTCATAAAAAGCCAAATACTCGTGGTTTTATAGGGGAATTTGTCGAGGAATCAATGGTTCCTGCTATAAAAGATTTGTATGGCTCTATGACAGGTGGAAGTCAGGTGCCTGTAGACCCTAGGGGTAATAAATTACTTGAAGAAATGGGTATCGCGCCTCAAACTACAGTTCCTACATTACCAGGCCCTCAATCTTCTCAATCAAGATCTAAAGGTTTAACTCCTTACAGCCTAATGCCTTCTGCCAGTTCAATTTTTATTGATCCTTTCATAGACAGTGCTGGAACTACAGCTAGAAAGTTTGGAGGCCATGTAGGTGGTGTTGTAGATAATTTAGTAACTGCCACTTCAGCTGCGGGTAATATGGTATACGATGCTGCTGGTAATTTGGTAGATACCACAGAGAGTATTGCATCAAATCTTGCAGAAGGTTTTACTAATTCCAATGCCCCCACCCCTGTAGCACCTATACAGCAGAAACCAGCCCTCACTAACCAGCAACAAGCCTTGCTTAGTGGTAACAATTATATACCAGCACCTTCAATATCACCAGAAGAAGCTGCTGAACAGAGTAGGCAAAATGCAGTTATAAAAGAACGTATTAATAGCGTGTTAGAGCCTGCTAGTAATGGTAATACCGACAGCCCTAAAGACCCTGATATTAAACCTGTAGAACCTATAGACATAACTAAAACTAAATCAGGAAGCATTTACGACAATCTGCTACCAGAAACAAAAACTGCTGTACCTGCTGTAAAAGAAAAGGTAAAACCTGTTGTAGATCCTATTGCCATAATAGAAGAAGCAGCAGAAAATCCCTTTGAAGATGGTCTTCCCGGTAAAACTAGCTTAGACCCTAAAAAAGGTATAGTAACAGATAATGAAGGTAATAGATTAGATATTCCAGAAGATCAAGTTAAAGATATATTTGGAAAGGTTGCTGCCGCTTTTGGTGATATATTTAGTGGTCCTGATTTAAAAAGAATGGCATTGTATACTATTGGAGGTGTATTATCTGGAGGCTCTTTGAAAGGTTCTTTCCAATGGGCTGGTATGAAAGTCATGGAAGAACAAGGTCAGGCTAAAATTGCACAAGCTAAACTGGATGAAAAGACTTTAGACAATGAAAGGCTTGTAGCAAGGGAAACCCAAGCTCAAGATTACAAAGAAGAAACTGCAACTAACTTGTTTGCAAGACAATCTGCAGCTGCTGCTGCCGTGGCTCAGGCTCTACAAGACCATAGAAGTGCTGACGGTGAGGCTAAAATAGAGGCAGCTAGAGTTTTAGCAGCAGCACAATTAGCCAAAACAAGAATAGATAGATTGGTAGCGGCTGATAAACTAAGAAAAGATGATAAGACAGGTGATCTTACTGGTGATACAGAAGTTTACACAGTAGAAGGCCTTAAAGGTGTAACAAGTATTACTGCTGAAAAGTATTATATAACTAATACTTCTAAAGGATGGAGAGTACCTAATCCCTTTGCAGGTCAAGAAAATCAACCAGCCTATGTTTCTAGAGAGCAGTTTAGGCAATACCTAACTAGCCCTAGTGTTGGAGGCAGTTGGCAAAAGGGTGATCCAGAGTTAGCTTCTGTGACTGAAGAGCAAAGGGTAAATAGAATTGCAACCTTTTCCCATGACATGAGGCAGGAAGTAGTTAAGCTTTACGGAGATGGCTTTTACGAAGAAGGCCTGCTAGCAGCTAGTACTATGGAAAGGTATTTCCAAGAGAGAGGTTATGATCTAGGAGATACTAGAACCGCTGCCATTGCTAGAGAAATAGCAACACGCGCTGCAGTCGAATCTTCTAATGACGCCAGAGACCCTAATAATGATAAGAGAGGCACTACCTTACCACCTTACATGGATAAGTATGCATTCTCTACAGCTGCGTTAGCTCAGGGATCAGGTGTATGGGCTATAGAGGGCGGTAATAGGACAATCAATGCAAGTAAAGTAGAAGCTCTTGTATCTAAATTCCGTTCTGGTTCCAAGGGTAAGCAAGGTACCCGAGAAAATCATCAAGCTGCTATGAATAACTTTACGTCTTGGTATGAGCGATACACTAACCTTAAAACTGAAGATAAAATACCTAAGCTAGTGTATGATAATAAAACTTCTAACGAGTTTTATGCATGGTTGCAATCAAAGTTAAAAAGTGGTAAAGTAACAGATACAGAATAGAGGTCTAAATGGAAGAGTTAAGCAATTTAGAAAAACTGATGGTTGAAGAAGGTTTAACCCCCGCAGGACCTGAAGGTATTGTTATTGAGGGGCAGGGAGATAACAACGATATACGACTTATCGATCAAGATACTGGAGGTGTTGTTGCCACTGAGGAAGAACCTTTTAATAGCATAAGATTTTCAGGACTAAACGCACCTGAAACACAACACTTGATGGCTAATTTTCAATATAAAAGAGGGGAGGTAGGTGGAGACAATGCCACTCTTTTAGGTGAAAAAGCTATAGCCGAAAATAACTTTACTATACCTAAACTTACTGGGAATAAAGGATTTTTTGGTCGTGACTTAGGGGATGTAGTTAACCCAGATGGGGCGGCTTATAGTAAGTTCTTATTAAAATCAGGTGCAGGTTACTTGGGTAAGTATGCTAACAACGATGATGAAATGACATCGGCCTTTGGAGCATTAGATAGAAGAAATAGAGAAATAGCAGGTGAATCTACAGAGTGGGACAAGTTAGTTGATAACCATAACCAAATTGTAAAGAACGGGAGTCTCAGTATAAAGCCTCTTGCAGTTAACGAGGCTATGTATGCCTCTGCCCCTGATTTATATGCAGGTGTTTCTTTTCGTAGCGACGACCGCACCCTGATGAATGAAACTAAATCTTGGCAGCTAAAAGAAGCACTTAGCGCAGGAGTAAATAATGGATTTATGGGAGGTTCAACAGCTATAGGTATGATAGAAGAATCTTTTGGAGTAGATTCCTCTGAAAACTGGGGCTATGCCCATGCCGAAGCTATTAAGCAAGAAATGTCCGAAGCACCATACATGAGAGATATGGTAGCCTTTGATGAGTTTGGAGAATTTACACTAGATGGTATAAGTGAATTAACTAACTATACTTTTTCTAACTTGTTAACATCCTTACCCGTCATGAGCGTAGGTATTGCAGCTGTAGTAGCTATGCCTGCTACTATGGGGGCTTCATTGTTAGCTCCTGCTTCAATTTATACGGGTATGAACTATGATGCTCAAGAAGATAAAGATAAAGGAAGGGCATTGTTCTATGCTATAGGGCAAACCGCACTAGATATAGTTGGTGTTAAATTAGGAGGTGCATTTAACAGTAAAGCACTGGCTTCAGGGCTAACTAAACCTCAAGGTCGTATAGAGGCAGTTAAAACAATAGCTAAAGCAACAGGGCAAAACCCTAAATTAGTAAGTAAACTACTTACAGAAGCAATGAAAGATACCTCTTCAAATGTTGCAAAAGAAATTAAAGCAATATTAGATAATACTAGCAGTTGGCTTGTTAAGTCAGGCAGAGTGAGTGTAGCAGGTTTAAAAGGTATGACCTCAGAAGGTATGACCGAAGCTATGCAGGAATATCTAGCTATACAAGCTGAGAATAATAAAATAACCCCAGAAGAAATGCTCAATCGTTTGTTAAATGCAGGATTTGCAGGTGGTATGCTTGGTAAGACTATGTCTGTAACAGGTGCTACTATAGGTGAAATGTCCAATTCCCAAATACAAGCAGGTTATGAGCAAGCTAGAAATAAAGAAACAAACTCTGTAAAGACTAGAGAAATGGATGCAAAGAACTTTCCAGGCGTCCCTGTAAGTGTTGATACTATTATAAATCACACTGAAAATCTAACTGCAGCAGAAAGAGCCAACTTTAACACATCCAATGCAACAATGCCTGAAGACGCTACAAGGGGTCAAGGCCTTGGCCCACAATCTGAAGTAGAGTTAGAAGGTGAAGTAGTTAAAGGAAAAATAGATAGGGTGCTAGGCAGTGTACCGGGGTTAATACGTGGACAGTTAATGGATGTTTTATCCCCATTTCAAAACAGCGAGTATATGAGCATGTTAGGCTCAATATTAGGTATTAATACTGCTAGAGGTGGCTTAGGATTTGAGGATAGAAGACGTCAAGATGCAGCAGACTTGTCTGGTAAAAAGGCCTTTGATACTTTATACACTACTTCCAGAGCAGGTTTCAGGAGTAGTGAAGCGTTTTCTCAAAAAATATATGGTAATCGAACAAGGATTGAATCTATATTTAAAAAAGTTAGAATGAAAGAAGACATTAATGGTGATAATACCCTCAATGTAACTGAGGAATTAATCAACTCCGATCTAGACTTAAATAATGCAGAGTTAGAATTTTTAACAGAAGTATACAAGACTAATAGAGAAAATAATGATAGCCCAGAAAATACTGATACTGTATTAACTAAAACTGTATCTAGGTATAGGGTCGATAAAGACCAAGCCAAAATGAAGGCTATACTAATGCGTTCTTTAGGTATAAGTAGGGCAGAAGCAGAAAGAGCTATTACTTTATTTTTACAGAATGAACAGTACGCTACTCCTTTGGACTTAATAGATATTGATTCTCGTAATTTACAAAGCTCTTTAGACAATTATCTAAATCCAGATTTTGTAAACACTATTGAAAATACTTTTGCACAAATGGAAGGGGCATCTGAATTTTTAGATACTAATGTATTTAATAATGTAGTAAATAATTCAGCCAGAAGTTCTAACATACGTAACCGAGAAAAATATCTTGGAAAAGATGGAGATAAATTAGCTAATTTATTAGATTTAGCATTTTTAAATAATGAAATTACAGCAAGCGAAAAGAAACATATAGCATCTAAGTTAAAAGATTACTATGCCCAGATAAATGGGGATTACCATCGTATAGATAGTAAGTTCTATAGATCATTAATGAATAATATATCATTTTTAACAGCTATGACAGCCTTACCACTAGCTGCTATTAGCTCTTTAGTAGAGATAGGATTTGTTATTTTCCAAAACAATCCTGCACCATTAAAGACAGCATATATATTAGCTAAGTCTGTTGTACCAGAAATAACTGCTACTATGAATGAGGGTGTAACAGTACTTAGTCGTGGAAGAATACCCATGAGGGAGTATACTCATAGAGAAGTGTTACGTAAAGGTGGGTATTTGCTAGATTCCCAAGCCCCTGCTGCCAGACAAGGTGCTGATGTTAGCCCACGTCAGGCCGCTGGATTAGGTGTATTCTTTAAAGCCAGTGGATTGACAGGACTAACTAACATACAACGTTATGCTAGGCTGGCCATGGCAGAAGATACTGTACTTCATTGGATGAATCAGGCCATGACTCATGACCCTTCTATCCTCTTGGAAGGTCCTATTGACCCTAAAGACACTAGATATAACGCAGGTAATAGGTATTATGCCGAAGCTATAGAACAACTAGGTAATTTAGGTATACAACCTGAAGTATTGATCAATGCTCATAAACAATATGCTCTTAATGCCAGAAAAGTTTCTACTAAAGAAATGACTATGGAAGAAGCATTAAAGCCTTTAAAGAATGAAGTATACTTAGCCAATTTAGAGAATGCAAAAATTAAGTTTGTTGATATGGCAATCGCTATGCCTGCAGTAGGTAATCGACCTGCTTTTTACAATGACCCTAGATGGAAGTTGTTTACTCAATTCCAAGGTTATATATCTACCGCAACAGCAAACTTGTTGCCAATAATGTATAATAACCTAGGTGGTAAAGAAAAGATGCCTTTGGCGAGAGTAAACGCTGTAGCTACGTTAGCATCATTACTTGCTATATCTATGTTTGCACAAGCTATGAAGGACTCAGTTAAAATGGCCTTTGCAGATGATGAAGCTAAAGAAAGAAAAGAAGCATATCTTAATGACTGGCAGAAGTTTATACGTGGTTTGTATGGGTCAGGCGCTATAGGTGTGCTAGAAAGGCCTATAGACTTCTTCGTACCTTTATATGGAGATAGACCTACCGCCACAGGGAGAGCATTAGGTAAAACAGGCATACCTTTTGTTCAAGATATAGCAGATACTATTATATCAGAGGCTCCTGGGTTGAGTTACGCAGATAATGCACTCCAAGCAGTATATGACGTAGCTACCCAAGATAAAAATGCTCTACGCAACGTAATGAAAGTAACACCTATGATGGGACCTTTCCCTGATTGGGTAACTACATATAAAGGAGACAATTAATGTCTAAGTCAAAAATATTTGTAAATCCTAGGGGCCAAGGGCCAACTGAAGAGCAACAAAATGAATATGATCGTCTACAGCAAGGTCTACCTCCAACCTCTAAAGTTTTTGCCCCTATTGGACCCAAGATATTAGACAGTCAAGGTAATCCTCCATTATCTCCCTTCCAAAATACTAAACCCATATATATGCCTGAGCAAATTAGGCCTAACAAAGTTAGTTCTTCCGATCAGGCTTTAATAGACACACCTATGGGAGCACCTATGGGTGCAGGTTTAGAAACCCCTGTGGCTAGTTTGTCTAAAGGTCTTTTTGATTTAGAACCTAACACAGCTGTCGGGGAATTACCTGTAGAGGGAGGGACAGTAGTACCAAGCAATGGTTCCACTATACCCGAAGACGCTAATGTAGGGGGTACATACCTTTTAAATCAAAATGTTACAGGAAGATTTAGGTTATCTAACGAAGCTCCAAATATTGACCCATACCTTGTACCTTCTTTTGATCCGAATGAAGCTATGTATGAAAACGGTAGTCGCCTTAGTGTTGAGGACGCTAGGATTAAGTTTGAAAATGAGCAAGAGTACCAACAATCCCGTTTGAGAGATAGAGGTGTTAGCTATGATCAGGTAACCCCAGAAGAAAATACAAATGCTTATAGATATCAAACAGAAAATGGACCTTCAGAATTAGAAAGTATATTTGTATTAGGTCATAATCTAGCTGACAGTATAGCCGACTTACAAGTTAATGTCAATTTAACTACTGAAAATTCTAATATTGGAGATGGCACTAATCCACAGATAGTGTTAGCTAATGAGTTTAATGCCTCACCTTTAAATGTGTCCAACGCGGCTACAGAATCTATTGCAGAAATATTATTATCATTGGGTCAAAATAAATTAAGGGGAGAGGCCAGAGAAGAGGCCATAGACAACGAGCTACAATTAGATGATTTAGAATCTTATTTTGCAAAAGACCATCACAATATATTTGGGGGTCAGGCTGACGATACCCAAATGGGGATAGAGGTAAATGCTTTTCACGGCTTATTGTATTCATTAACCGAAAGGAAAATTAGAGCTTCTACAGGTACAGCAAAACCTAATGGAACCCTTGGTATTGGGGGCCAGATGCTAGCTATAGCATTAGAGGATGCTGGTTACATAACAAAAATGGATTATCAACCTCAACAAATGGATACTGGTGTAGAAAAGGGGCCTGCGGTTAAAGCTTATATGCTAACTAAGGCAGGTCTTACTGCAGGGAAGTCCTTATGGAAATTTAAAAGCGCCAAGCTACAACGCCAGGGGGCGCAAGCAGCTAGTGGTAACCAAATGAGATCTATAGGTGTTTCACGTACCGCTGCGGATAAATCTATAAATGACAGAGCGGGTCAAGTTGAAAATGATTTAGGTACACAACTCCTAGAGGGTTGGGGGCGCCATGCTGCTAACGCAACTAAAGTAATGGATACAGATATATTAGATATATCATCAACAATGTTGGCTTCTTTAAACGGAGAGCACCAAGGAAACCCAGAGCAGTCAAATAACCCTGAATCTTTTGTATCTAGACTAAAAAGATCAGCTATGGATTTACTTAATGTAAATCAAAAGACTGAAGAAATAGTACCTGCTTTTGGTGCAGATGTAGAAACAGTTGATCTACCTATTTATGAAACTCAAAAGTTTAATAAAGTCAGGAATGACATAATTAATGCTCAAGATTTACAAAATAGAATCTCTACACATAAAACTCCTGTATTTCAAGACCCTACTACTGGTCGTACCTATTATATGACATATGATTCTAATGGTCAGGAATCTAGAGTCCATCGTAGTGCGGTCAGAGGTATGGAATCTAATGTAGATATGACACTTATGCCATCTAGATTAGATAATATTAAAATGACTACACCTAAACAAGAAGCCGAGTACGATAATTGGTTAAAAGGTAAAGGCCAACCTACTGCTGCATCTAGGTATGTGTCTTACATGATAGCCATGGGAAATTTATTAGTCAGAGGATCTAGAGATTTTACTAATTCTAATACTTTAAATAAACTTAGTGGTAATGTCATTAGAGAGGCCGCTGCAAAAGGTAGGTCTCTTAGAAAGTTTATAGTACTTAATGGTGAAACTCAATATGAGATTTTAGACAATATTAAAAAGAACCCCAAAAGAGGTGTTAGAGTTGAAGGTTTAAGCCCAGCAGAACAAGGAGATATATTATATATAATGGATCAAATAAAGTCTTCTGGAAACGAAAAAGAATATGGCTCACAGATGAGGGCATATTTAGTTGCAGCTCAAATAGAAGACGCTCACACAACAGGTAAAACTTCTTTATTTTTATCTTTACCCACTGCTGCGGATATGAAATCAGCAGGTCGTATGTTTGCTGCTATGGATACTATGGATGTTAGTACTGTATCTAAAGTCGGGCTAGCACTTGATTCAGCTGCAGGGTCAGGACCTATGAATGTTAGAGATGGTAGCTCTGCATTCCCTGTAGGAAACCCTAGAATGTTTTACACTGAATCCTTAAAAAGCATATTGAGGAGTGCAAACCATCCAAAAGGGGGAGATCTAGATAGAGGTGGTGTGGATTTTGATGCTGAATTTTCTTATAAAATATCTACATACCTAGATGAAATGTTTAAAGAACAAGGCCCTACCTTCTCAGATATGGTTGCTAAATTATCTCTCATGGTAGCTGATTATGGAAAGGCTGTTAGCCAAAACACGGAAGAAGTAGCTATATTTTTAAGCAAAGCAAAGAAAAGACACCCTGATATTTTTCAAGATATAGAGTTTGCCTTTGCAGGTAAGGGGTTTAGTACAGCAAATATAAATCAGTTTTTTGAAGAGGCTATGTGGAACACCACAGATAAAATTGTTAATACTTCTAATTCTCAGACTGTAAAAAAGACAGCACAGGCCATGGCTTTATTTAATATACAGCCTTATTTCAGAGCTATAAGAGGTATGAAGGCTAGAATTGGTAGGAACATATCTACAGTTCTTCCTGATAATTATGTTGAAATACAGGCTACTCACACCTATGATATAATAAATATTAAAGGTAAGCCTGTAGACGATCCCTTAAGAGCCACAGAGCCTAAGATGATGGAGAATGGGCAGACTCATTTTGTACCTGGCATTGCCTCTGCGGCAGTTAATGCTATGGGGCCAGCAATGGGTCATTACAGAGAAACTGCAGCTATGGCGCTCGCCTTTCAAATGGTAGTAGACAGAATGGGGGAAGGTATTTTTATGGACCAAGTATACGACTCTATAACATTAGAGCCTGAGGCAGCTGTTTTGTATGAATACTACCTAAATGAGTTTGCAATATTTGAAATATACGATGTTAATGAACCTGTAGAATTACATAAAGCCTTTAATGAAGAAGTTAATGCAAAATTAAGAGTGTTGCTAGAAGAAGGAACTATGTATTTAGGTGATGGTGCTGAACTTTCTGGTTGGAGTACTAAAATGGATCAGGATTGGGCGGCTCTCATGAAGCCTTCAGATAAAAATGTTATTAGAAGTACAGCGTTTAGAGAACACGTTGATAAAATAGAAGAGATGATGGTCAAGCAACTATTTGATGCTCAACAAAGGGGTATATGGAGACCTAAAGGTGATGAGGTAGTAATCAGGAGGGGTAGGAAGTTTATACCTAGGCCAGAAGGAACTAAGCAGTGGCCTGTAGACTCAAGACAATTCATGGCATGGTTTCTTAAACATATCAAAAACCCTATTGATAAACAAGCCTCTAGGCTTTATAGGGATAATAGAAGTCAAGAACGCAAGGACTTCAAGAAAAACATGAAAGATGTATTTGCTAAGGCTTTCCAAAAATCTGGATTACCAGATTAGTAAATAAAAAACCCCACAGGATATCTAAGAATTAACTTAGTTATCTTGTGGGGTTTTTTTATTTACTCTTAGAGTTCTTTAATAAATTTTTATAACTATTCATTGCATCTGTATAGTAGTTATTAGCTGTTTTTTGAGCCATCCTAGGTGACATCCCTTCATTTAAATAACCTTGTTCGTTAGATTTTTTAAAGTGCTTTATAGCAAACTCAGGGCCTTCTTTAGTGTATAGCAGTGCATCAGGTATCATTACACCTACTTCTGCCATGTCGGCTTGAAATTCTTTATCGTTATAATCATAGCCTCTTAAGGCATTTTTGTTGTAACTCTTACGTTCATTCATTATCAAAGTTCTCTTGTTGTGTTTATAACACCATAAATTGTGCTTAATAGAAGTACTACAAACCAAATACCTATTAAAATAGACATTTTAAACCTCCATCCTCCAACTATTAAGTAAACCTTGGTCTGCTAGCAATAGTTGGATATGCTTTAAGGCTTTAGTAGGGTTTTCATGTGTAGAAATGTACACATCATTTATTTCTCTGTTGTACATTAATGATGGGGGTAACCCCTCTTTAACGCAGTAAGCTTCATCATCTATATTCGTGAACCCACGAAGGTACAGATGATTATAATTCTGTTTGATCATAACACACCTCTCTAACAAAAGAAGTAATCAGAATCTAATACTTCTGACACGTCTAGTGTACCTTCCGTTGGCACTTTAATATTACCCATATCTGACTTAGATAGGACATTGTCTCTAATATGTTCGAACTGACCTTTAGTTCCATACATATCCACGAATACTTTCTTTATTAAACCGGATAGCTCTTCTACATCACAAGCATGGGTAGCGAATGAATCATGTACCGGAGCTATCTGCCCGCTAAACTTGTCTACTACTAGAGCCATGTGAGCAGCATCTTGTGAGTGTATGTAGTTAGGAGCTATGCCTGACGCATAACCTTGTTTATCAGGTATGGTAGTTTCTACAGCTAACACATGCTTAAGTCTATTGCGGGTGCTTATTCCTTTTAATACTGAATCTATCTTCCATTCTTTCATGAGGTAAGCCCTATATTTCACGGGGAAACCCGAAGGAGAAATCCAATTCAACTCCCTGGCACCATTACCTTTGGCAATGTAGCTAGATATCATATTAAACTGTTGGCTTAATCTGTCCAACTCGAATATATCTTCGTCAGACTTTATTCTTTTACGCTGAATAACTTTCTTAGCAGCAATAATCTTACCTCGGTCATGCTTAGTTACAGCCTCACCAGTTAACTTATGTAAATAACCTGTCTCACCTAACTCGTAAGATGCAAGTTGTTGTAGGTAAGACTTAACTGTGTCTGCACTAGGGCACACTGCATTAATAGCTTGTATAACAGACCTACTAAGTAAGGTACAATCAAACATATCTATGTTATATCTATGAGTGAATCCTTCTGTGTAGCAGTCTTCATACATGTTATCAGCTATACGAGATGTACCTGCTGCATACTGCCTAACCATAGTGGCTCGTTTAGTTATACCTTTTCTTATGTGCTTCATAGGTATACTACGATCAGCAAACCAATCAGGTATATTGTCTACTAATTCTTTAGCTACTTTTATATACAAGTCACAAGGCACTTCAGTCTTAGTTAATCCTACCATAGAACCTGTGACAGCATCTTTACTCATGGCAGCACTATGTTGAATGCCATTACACATACCATCTATAGGTATAGGTAGATGAGATATAACTGTTTCACCTTCTTCACAAGAGTTCCATGCTAACCACTCACATGCACACGCAAAGAATACTATAGGCTTTTCACATCTAACGAACTGACCTTCTACCGCAGTAGTTAAGACCATATCATAATTTTCTTCTAGCCACCTAACTCTATCATCTAGAGTCATCTTATCTACAGAGATAGATTCTAACCCTTCGTTTTCTAACAGTGTTTTGTAATCATACTTACACCAAGAAGGGATAGATTCTATTGCATACGATTCATTAAAGCTATTAGCCGTGTGTATGGCTAACCATGTAACACCTGAGGGGGTGAGGGGCTTTCCTTCTCCGAATTGTAGCAGACCTCGTGCTAGATCACCTCCTTGATAATTAAGGAACTGTTCTCGGATATAATATCTTCCTCTATAGTCAGTGTCTACTAACTGATAGAAGGGTTTACCATATCCTTTAAGGGTGCTAGCCTTCTCTTTGATTATCTGGAACTCATAGTTCTTGCTTCGGGCTTTAAGTACTTTCTTTTTCTTGTTCCACAAATCAATTTCTATAGCATATTCTTCTTTCGTTTCCTTCGTTTCCTTTTTCTTAAGAGCGTTATAAGCTTTACGTACGGCCAGCATAGAGCCAGCCTCCGGTAGTGCTGTTTCTTTATGTAGGAAGTAACCTGTATTAGACATCATAGCATCATATACACTCTCGTTAATAGCCCACTTTGTTTTATTAAGAGAGTTTAAAGACCTAAGCCAAGGGGTATCTAGGTACTGTGGGAATTCTTTCTCGTCTTGAATACCCCAGCGTTTAATTGCTGAATACCCCAGGGAGTTAAGCTCTGTGACGCTTGCTGGTTTATGAAGTACAGTATTAGGTAGTAGCGCATCTTTAACTGATATAGGTACATCACTTATGAAGCCCCATAGCGAGCCTGGAGTTACTACGTAAGGCGCTGTGATAGCTCTGTCAGAAAAACCTTCTTCCCTAAATGTATTTATACAGTCTTTAGCTTTGAATGCTTCTAGGAATAGATCTCCTAGCCGTATAGCTTTATCTTTAGGTAGCGGTTCGCCACCCATGTAAGCACTTAATGCTTCGCCTATTGCTACAGATACAGAAGTTAACTTAGCCATACCAGCTATGTCACCATTGGCATCACGAGAAAACTTTAATTGTATTTTCTCAGATGCTAGGTACACCATTGTTGGTAATTTATCTTTGTATTCAGGATAAAAAGCTAATACGATACAACCTGTATTACCTCTTGGGCTATTGATATTGGCCTTCTCTACACGTTCAATCAGGTACTCAGCTATTTGTTCGATTAAATTCATCGCTATGCTGCTCCTTTAAAATGGTTTTAAGTATTCAAACACTACTGTGCCTTCCCCATACGTTTCCATCAGCTTAGGCTGTGATAGAAGTGCTGCTAATACATCCTCCTTAGGTATTTTAGTAGCTTTAATTATATCTATTATTTCGTCATCTTGCATATCGGTTTCTTGTTTTTTACCGAAAGCTGTTTGTTTATATTTAAGCTCATACAACAAGCTATCTAAAGGTGCTAGTAACAGCCCAGCATCTTCTACTACGGAACTTTCGTAACGTAGTGGTGCTTCTTCATTTATATCTACGATCATTAGTATATTTCCTTGTCAATATCTATCATTCTAAATATAACACTGACTACTAGCACACCTAACCAAATCATTAATAAAATACCCATTAGAAATCTTCCCCTACTAAATCTACACTATATAAACGCCCTGTATCTATGTCATAAGATGCAGCACCTGCACTACCTGTTACACCTGAGAACCTATTCTTTAATACAGAGAAGTGAACTGTATTACGTTTAATTGGATCATCAGATGTTAAGTCTCTAGAGAAGCCTATGATATCAAAGGATACTTGCTTGACACTGCCTGAACCTTTAATATCATCTAACGAGGGCATTTTACCTTCTTCGAAAGACTTACCTTGTAAACCTGTTTTACGTAGGTGACTGATAAGGCCTATCCAGACATGATGTTTATTACAGATTCGTAACAGTTCATTCATCATTCTGTCAGTGGCTTCGTTACCTGTTAATTTCTCTACACCTTCACTTACTGCTATTGTTAAGTGGTCTAGGATAAGATACTTACAACCCATCAGTGCTAGGTATTCTATCTTATCTACTAAGCTACCATCAGATACAGCACCTTGGTGGTCTAAGAGTATTAGGCGATTATCACCGAACACATGATCAAATGCTGCTCGTTCTTCTTCTTCGGTTGTTGTAGCAACTGACATATCTTTTTGTAAGTGCATACCAATAAACTTACCAGCAGTGTAACCGACTGATTCTTCTAGTGATATCATGCCTACTTTTTCTTCAGTAGTATCTAGTATGTGCAGTACAGTTTCTTTAATGATGCTACTCTTACCGATAGAAGTACCTGAAGTAAACAGAGTGATCTCACCTTGCCTAATACCTTTAAGCTTGTCTTGAACAACAGATAAGCATGGGGGATAAGGAATAGTGGGGATTTCCTTCTTGTCACGATAGGCTTCCCATATAGATTCACCAGACATTATGCCAGCAGGATTGTAGGGTTGAGCGTTCCATATAGCTCTATTTACTTCCATGAATCCGTGCTTGACTAACTCGTCTGAAGCATCTTTCTCTCTACCTTTAATGATCTTTACTTTATCGTAGCCACATATCTTAGATAGCTTCAGTATAGCTTCTTCACCTGCTTTATCTGAGTCCATCCACAAACATATCTCACCGAATGATCTTAACCATTCTCGTTGAGCTAGTGGTGCCTTCATATTACTTGCAGATGCCAGTGACACTACAGGATATATGGTACCTTTCTCCTCGTAGGCTTGTGCGATAGCTAAAGTATCTTCTTCACCTTCAGTTATTACTAAACGCTTACCGCCAGCTGAGAAGTTTTGTTGACCGAACAGTTGATCACCCATGTCACCTTGGAATCTAAAAGTCTTAGGCATTGTTCTTACTTTACTACCTAGTTCTTCTTGATCTTTATGGTAAGGATAATACACTGTATCTACGTGGCCATTAGAATCGAAAGAACATCTAACTCCATACAGTTCAGCTACTTTCTTACTTACCTTTCGTTTAGCTGCAGTACCATACGGCAAACCGCTGACTGGTATTACATCTTCTGGTTCTACTTTCATATAAGCCTCTTTAGGTTTTTCACCTTCTTCGTAGTTATAGTAGTTAGTAGAGCAGCTAAAGCAATAACCTGAAAGACGTTCATCATCTTCTAAGTATACTGCTACTGCATCTGAGCTATCACATTTAGCACAACTACTGTGCTTTTGAAATACACCGCTTCCCATAGTCTTCTCCTTGTTACTACATTTCTGTTAGTGTAAAGTCAATATATTCTTGACGCTTACCTACTACTGTTTTGGTAGCCGATATGCTCATGATTTGTTTGTCATCAAATCCAAACCATCGTTGTAATACGTCAAGCAAAGTTTTAATAGGGTTATCTACGTCAGATAAAGATGTAGCAAAACCCCAATGTATTTCTAGTTTGAATTTCATAGATTTGACATCACGATTAGCGGGTATTTTATAACCTTCTAATTCTAACGCCATCAGTTCTTCAAACCTTCTGTACTTCATACTCTTTTTTCTTTTTAAAGTGTAAGCCGCATTAATTGACAAAGGCTTAACCGGACAGTGCATATACACTTCCCATAGTTCCCTACTATATTTACTCATCCATTATCTCCCGTTCACCTGTGCGTATATTATAACGCTCATTAGGACGTTGGCGTATGTAAATTAAGTCAGTCATAAGTTGACAGTAGCTCATCCAGTCATACTCTTTAGATAGTGTGCGATAGGATTCTTTTACTGTTAATAACCTCTTGGCCGCTGGAACCATTAGCAGTATCTTCTCAGCTTTTTTAATGCCAATACCTTTAATGCCTGGGATACCATCTGTGCTGTCACCTGTAAGTATTTGCAGATGCAACATTAGATCAGCACCATCCACATCAAGGGGGTAGTGCTCATCTTTTTGAGGGTTATATATGGGGACTGGGACTGTTCGTAAGTCTTTATCAGGACTAATTACAGTACCATTATTAGCTAACGCAAGGTAGGCTACTACATCATCGGCTTCTTCACCATCTGCTTTAATAGCTTTGTACTTGGTAAGCAATCTATCATATACAGCATCCATGATAGCTTTCTTTTCAGGGTCTTCTTCGGACTTGCGGTGAGACTTATACTCAGGGTATATCACATGCCTAAAGTTATTCTTACCTTTAACGACAAACGTTACATCATCTTCATGCGCCCATAAGGTTGCTAGAACAGATTGTATTGAGTTGTCTAGTTTTTCTAATGCCTCTTCGAGTGTTTTATCACCCCAAGAAGCTACATATACTAATGCATCAGCATCATAGTAATATTTCATCAGTGAACCTCCAGATAGTCATTACCACATTTAACATCACCTGCACACATTAAGGTGATACCGAACTTCTTAGGTGTTTCTTCAAAGCAACGTCTTATAATTCCTTCTGCTCGACCAGCATCAACAGGGTCTATTTCCCAGCTACACTCATCGTGATACGCGAGTAATTGTAAGAACTTTATACCAGCAGCTTCGAATTCTTCATTGATATCTACTATAGTGTGTTTGAAGATGATAGCTTCTGTACCTTGAATAAGATAACAAAATGCTTTATAGCTTTCTTCTACGATAATCTTTCGACCATCAACACCATATAAATATCCTCTCTGTGCTGCAACTTGTGATCTTTTTGTTAGATCACGCAGAGTAGGCCATCGATTAAGAAACTTATTCTTGGCTTTATTACCAGCAGATTCAGGTATACCTAAGATGCTAGCTAGTTTACGACCTCCTGCACCGAAGGCCCATGCAAAGAAGAATGGTTTAGCTTCTGCTCTAGAACATCCTATTGCATCAGCGTTCTTCTGGTGTATATCACCTATGGTAATTTCTTTTATGAACTCTTTATCTTTAGTAAAGTGTGCCATAATACGGGCTTGGTAAGATGCACCATCAGCTGAGATAATAGTTTTACCTTTAGGTACATTGAACAGCTTACGTATTTCAGAACCATAAGCAGCTTTAGGTGATGGTATATTTGCTATGCCGATATGGGTCTGTCTACCTGTGGCAGCACCTATATCGATTACATCACCATGAAGACGATCATTCCAGTACATCTTTTCCCAGCCTGTTAAGACTGACAGCCTAGCACGAAGAGTGAAGAACCTATCGATCATAACACCTGTAGGCCCCATTCGAGTTAACGCAGTAGTGGTTAACTTGGCTGAAGTCTTTACAAAGGATCCATCTACTTTCTTAAAGTTCCAGTCATCCCATACAATACCTTCACGTTCTAGGTATTCTTTAAGGTGATCTTGATTACCTATACGAGCAGGGGTTAATACACTACGTTGGAATTCAGTTCCAGCTAGAATAGGTGGTGGTACTTTGAGAGCATCAGAAGGGTCTATGTAGTTACCTAGATACTCACTTAGAACTCTAGCAGATACAGCAGTGTATTCTCCGTTCTTCTTATACTTAGGTGTTTTAGGCTCTTTATCGATCATTACAGTTATTGAACCTAACAATGGTTCTACAGTAGATTCGATAGTAGTTAATTCATCTTGAATAAGAGACATTAACTCTATCTTACCTGCTTGATCGAATTGCCAGCCGTTGTCACACTGTTTAGCAGTATAGTAAGACATTTTATGTTCGACATCGATGGCT
>Ga0308013_10000326_pt1 | contig 26215 bp, 28 predicted proteins | sample Neamet181_FD_203131 | JGI IMG/M metagenome (GOLD analysis project Ga0308013, IMG submission 203131) | Marine microbial communities from water near the shore, Antarctic Ocean - #181 | ecosystem: Environmental > Aquatic > Marine > Unclassified | place: Southern Ocean | collected 2014-07-25
TCTTCTTTGTTAATCATAGGCCTAAAATTAAGGATATCGGACAGTGGTCGGAGCCAAATATATTTGAGTGAATATCTGCATCAATGCACTGGTCTAACATCCCCTCATTTACAAAAAAATAATCGATACGCCAACCCACGTTCCTTTCTCTTACGCCGAATCTGTAAGACCACCAGGAATATCGATCACCTTCCTCATGAAATTCACGAAAAGTATCTTTCCACCCATGGGCAACATAGGTATCCAATCGTTCCCTCTCAATAGGCATAAATCCGGAGGTTTTCAAGTTTGCTTTGGGGCGAGCTAAATCAATGGGGTGATGGGCAGTATTCCAATCTCCTGTAACAATCACATTATTACCAGACTCTACTTGCTCATTTATGATAGGTAATAATTCATCATAAAAATCCAATTTGTACTGCAATCGTGTCTCATCTTTTTGTCCATTGGGGAAATAAATATTATATAGAAGAAAATCATCATGTTCAGTAATAAGTACACGACCCTCATTATCATATTTTTTAATGCCCAACCCTTCCTGAATAAAGAGAGGCTCTTTTTTACAAAAAGTGGCAACACTACTATATCCTTTTTTCACCCCAGAATGCCAATAAGTATGATAGCCATGGTCTTTAAGAATTTCATTCGTAAGCTGTTCTTTATGTGCTTTTGTTTCCTGGATACAAAGAATATCGGGTTGTTCCTGATCTAAATAATCGAGGAATCCTTTTTTAACCGCAGCGCGAATTCCATTTACATTCCATGATATGAGTTTCATTTACAGTCCTTTCGTTAATGAAGTATTAGAATGACGAAAAGCTAATAATCATTTTCCAATGACCAGCACTCCTTGTCAACTGTTAATAATTCAGATAACAATTTTACCAGGCCTAACGCAATGGAACAAAGTATCATCCTGTGATTTTTTTGGGGTGTTTATTGTTGGCGTATATTTAACTTTACCCCCGAAATTTTGGACTAACAAATGCCTAAAGAACGTAAAGGAATACCAAAGCAAAAACGCAAGCTATTTTATCAAGAATACAATTTTGAAATCACTGTTGTAGCCCTAATTGCTCTCGGAGTTTTTTTACTTATTGAAGATTTGGAGATTAAACATTATCTCTATGAGTTCATCAAAGTCATTTTCTTCACAATTGGTAACTTCATTAAACTGCTTCGAAATGGATCTATTTTTATTATTGAAAAATTTGAAATCTCGGATTTAGTTGGGATTTCACTGATTCTTTTGGCGCTTTTTCTAATTGCAAATCGTTGGCGGGAAAGGCTAATTGAACGGCACTCAGTATTAAGAATTTGTCCAGATTGCAATGGAGATCTTCAAAGAATAAAGAGAGACTTTAATCAAAAGGTGACCGGTTTTATTTACTTTTTGACTGTGAAGAATTATCACTGTAAATCATGTAATTTCAAAGGTTTTAAATTGGTAAAAAAATAAAAAGGAACTAGAAATGGATTTAAAAGAACAAATCGTCAATGATATTGACTCAAACTCAATTATTCTTTACATGAAGGGCACCAAAGAAATGCCCATGTGCGGATTTTCAAATTCAGTCATCCAAGTACTCAATCATTATGGAGTTGAATATAAGGATGTGAATATCCTTGAGGATCCAATGATCCGAGTGAAATTGAGTGAACATTCCAATTGGCCAACTATACCACAATTATTCGTAAAAGGTGAACTAATTGGTGGTGCGGATATTACCTTGGAATTGCACCAAAACGGACAACTGCTGGATATTTTAGATAAAGCAAATTCTGGAGACTAAGTTCAATAAAAAGGGTTGGTGAAGCCTTTTTATTCACAATAAATTTGTCGCCGAATCAGAATAGAATTATTACATTTTGGCCCGTTCGTCTAGTGGTTAGGACTCCAGGTTTTCATCCTGGCAACAGGAGTTCGATTCTCCTACGGGCTACAATAGAAACCCCGTATTTGCGGGGTTTTTTATTTAGATGTAATTTCACTTAATGCACATCGAGCTTCACCCTACGATTGTCCACTTTCCTATCGCGTTAATTATACTGGCGTATTTCTTTCAAGTTATAACTGTTTTCAAACCTGGACTTATACCAAAGCATTTGAATCTATGGGTACTGATTCCCGCAGCACTCTCAACATTACCAGCCGTCTTGTCAGGAGAGAATGCTGAAGAAAATCTTGGTGAGATCTGCCAAGAGGCACATAACACACTTGAAAACCACGAGCTGTTTGCTAATATCACTACGTGGAGTATTTTGATTCTGACTTTTGTTTGGGTTTATGTGACCTTAAAAGGATTTGAAACCCCAAAATATCAACGACTCTTCCTTGCTTTCTTAACACTCATATTTATCAGTATATGTGTCACCGGATACTTGGGTGGAGAATTAGTTCACAAATGGAATACGTGATATCTATTCATCTCTTCTAACATATACCAAAAAAGATGAAGAATAATTACTATAAAATACTCCTAAACCATTTTCCACATTTGAATTTGGTAAAAGATAAATATTTTGACCAACTGGATCTCCACTAAAGTAATTAAAATAGGATTGACTCGTTGACAGAAAAGTCATTAGGTGTAGACCATAATAATCAAAATATAACCACATTATTCCTGAAGGAGATTCCTCGATATTCCATTGCCATGGATTAATTCTATAAGGGTTACTGTTTTCATCTCGGCGATAACTTCCCTTCCAAATTCTAAAACCTAAAGTAGTATCATAAATTAAGTTAACAAAAGTACTATCTCTTATTTGATTATAATTATAATCAAAAAAACCACCACTATCAGAAATTGTATTGCTCAATGAATCCAATGGCTCAAGAGCTTTTTTATTTGCTTCTAGAGCATTGGATAAAATTTTAACCGTTTTATGATTGTCTGCATCAAAATCAACAGCAAACATAGGATAACTGGCAAAACTTTGAGTAAAACAATCACCAAATCGATAGGTTACGGTATCTACGTTAATACTATTTTCAGAGATAAAAGTATCTGGACTTTGAGTTAAAGTTATTAGCTGTTCAAATGATAAATTGTCCAAGTTATTTACATCTATAGTTGATGTTGGCAATATAGTTCCATCAGGACATTCATAATCCCCCATATCATAAGGAGTAATATTCATTTCACTCGGAACTGTTGTTGTTGCAATTACTAAGCCTAAATCATGCTCAACAACTAATTTATAGGTTTGTCCTGGCTTAATGATAAAGTTTAAATACTTTATAATCTCTTCTTCACTAGGTTCATCAGTTAATGGAAAATACTTTCCTATACCAACATTTTTAAAAGATAAACTATCTTTAGTTGAGTCATCAATCAAATAGACATTCGCATCATTGATCCATAGATCTTGAGCAACAATGTCTTCTGCAATGGATGCAGACCTAGATACTAATACTGTATCACTTACAGGTAAATTTGCAACAATAGAGCCAAAAACGACTAAGTTGTCTTGATACTCTATTTCTTGATCATCAAATCCACAAGAGTAAAAGTTGAAGCCTAATAATAATACTATTTGTACAATATATTTTTTCATTTTTAAAACTCCCATGTAAAACCAAAAGTTGGCAGGATTGGAAAAAGCCCAATGCTTCTTTCATTTATTTTCCCTTCATCGCTTTCATCAACATTTGTTTCTCCAGGATCCGGTTTCCCATTTCCATTCGAATCATGAAGGTCTTTATCCCAATCCCCATCATCATCAAGACCATTATAAGGACTACCAAGTGAAAAAGTCTTTCTGAAAGTATTGCTACGGTTAAACGTATTAATAATTTGGAAAAAGAAATCAACATTTGTTTTACCAATCTTTCCATGATAAACGGCACCTATATCTAAGCGACTATATGGTTTATATCTTTCAGAATTTCGTGATCCAGGAATAGTCCTGAAAATCTCTTCAGGACTCTCTGGAAACTTTTGGACATAATACCCTATTATAGGAGTATAGGCCTGTCCTGATTGAAGTGCTAACCTCCAATTAGTTTCCCATTTCTTATTGATTTGATAATTTCCAAGCACACTAAATGCATGAGTCCTATCCCAATTAGTATAGTACTCTTGCTCGCCATCTGCATAGATACTATTCATTATTTTTCTTGAAATAGAGTAAGTATAAGCTACCCAGCCGCTTAATTTACCTGACATTTTTTGGCCAAAAATTTCGAAACCATATGCATATCCATTTGCTGGTGTAACAATATCTGCTAAACTTTCATCAGAGATATTAGCATCAGTTGTAGATCTAGTTTCTTCATAGGTCAGTAAATTTTTCAAATCCTTATAATACCCTTCTATCTGTATTTTGTACATATTTTTTATATACTCTTCGTATCCAAGTACAATTTGCATAGATTTTCCAGGACTTACAGATGTATCAGCCGCAATCCAATTATCTAAAATGGAAGGATTAAAATCATCTTGGAAGGTGCTTATAAATTGATGATAGTTACCCACTGAAAAGTTAAGATACCTATTGTCAGTGATAATATATTTCAGACCTAATCGAAGATCCGGAAATAATGAGTCAGGATATACATCATAAAGGTTCAGTCTTAGCCCAGGCTCAATAATAAAGAGATCATTAGGTTTATATTTTAATTTTATATATTGAGCAAATTCAAGAGGCTCCGTTTTTATCTGAAACTGCGTAGAATCCTGAAATTTATTTGTATATTCAAAACCTAATTTTTTTAATTGCGCTCCAAATTTTAAGGTTGAGTTTGATGATTTAAACCATGAAAAATCAGCCGACAATGTTTTATCATCAATTTCGTTATAACTTACTAAACCATTGTCTCCACCTAACCCGAATTCAGTAAAAAAACGACTATTTGCAATTAAAATATTTCCAACTAATCTCTCACTAAAAATTCTTCTATAATGTCCGCTAACTGTATTATTACCCCATTGGCCATCTAGACCAAACGTATCAAAAAGTAAATCATCTATTCCAGAATAATAACTTAATGAAATTCTGTCTTTTGATGTAATATCCGAAAAAATATGACTCTGAATATCATAAAAATAATAAGGTGGAATATTTTCAGCAATATTGTCAGGTAAAACTTTAGGAAGGACAAGGTCAAAATATGTTCTTCGACCCGATAAAACCCAGGCACCCTTATAAGATGGGCCTTCAAGAGTTGTTTGAGCTGATAATAAGGACAAACTTGCTTTCCCTTTGAACTCATTCTTATTTCCTTCTCGGCTTATTACATTAAGTACGGCTGAAAGTCGACCACCATACTCAGCATTATAAGCACCTTTAATTAATTCCGCTTCCTTAACTCCATCCACTATAAAGTTGGAAAAGACCCCCCCTAGGTGAGAAGGATTATAAACAGTGATCCCATCAAGCATAATCAGGTTTTGGTCTGTATTTCCACCTCTAATAACTAACCCGGTACTAAACTCAGAAGTAGTTAAAACTCCAGGTAAAGCTTGAATTGTTCGAAATAGATCTGGTTCTGCTAAAGCGGGAGCAGCTTTCATCATTCGAGGGCTAAGATTTATCTTACTGGGCTGAATGTTATTTCTACGTTGCAACTTTTCAGCTGTGACTTCAATTTCTGTTAATTGTACAACTTGTTCAACTAAATTAATGTTTACTTTCTTTGATTCATCATCACTTAATCTAGTTTTCTGTTTATACATGTCAAACCCAATATAGGACACCATGATAGTATAGTTACCCGGGAGTATCTCCTGAATAATATAATATCCATTTAAATCTGTCGCCATACCTTGTCCTGTCTCTTGTAAAAATACATTCGCTCCAATTAGCACTTCTCCCGAAGAAGAATCAGAAACAAAGCCTGAGATGATAGATGTTTGTGCTTTTAAAATTGAAATAATTATAAAAGAGAATATGAGATTACGTTTCATTTAATATTTACCTAAATTTTCAGAAATATATCCAATAGAGAAGTTGTACAGATTAAGAACTAAACGAGATATAATTGATTTGTTATTAACCCATCCACTCTAAAAGATGGCACAAGTGCTGTTCCCTTAATTAGATGAACTTTCATATTTTCACCTTTTCAGTCTTTAAAATATATTTTTCTAAAACTAAATATCCGACAGGGACTAATAATAATGTAATTACTGTTGCAAAAATCACTCCAAAGCTAAGTGAGACGGCCATTGGAATCATGAATTTTGCTTGAGTGCTTTTTTCAAATAACAGAGGTACAAGGCCTACAAATGTGGTGAGAGAAGTTAAAAATATTGGCCTAAACCTTCTGGGGCCAGCTTCTAAAACAGCATCCATAATAGTATTACCTTCGCTTCGATATCGATTAATAAAATCAACCATTACAAGGCTGTCATTTACAACAACTCCAGTAAGAGCGACAACCCCCATAAGAGAAAGGACTGAGAAATTCAAACCCATTATAAGGTGTCCAAGCATGGCGCCTGTTAATCCAAATGGTATGGAAGACATAACTAGAAGGGGTTGGAAGTATGACTTAAAAGGTATTGCAAGAAGCATATAAACTACAACCATAGCCAATAAAAAATTTTTACCAATGGATTTTAAATTTTGGCCCTGCTCTTGTTGCTCACCTTCAAAACTATATGATATTGAATCATATTTTTTTAATATTTTTGGTAATATAGAATTAGTAACAGCGGCAATTACTTCATTTCCGGTTGTTACAGTTAAATCAACGTCTGCAGTTATATTTATTGCGCGTTTTCTGTTTTTACGCTGAATTGAAGATAGGCCTTCACCTATTTCTAATTTTGCAATTTGACGAACGGGTATTGTAGATCCATTTGGAGTTTTTATCATCATATTTTCTAAGTTAGAGATGGAGCTTCTTTCTTCTTGGGGATATCGAAGCATTACCTTCACCTCATCTCGTCCACGTTGGATACTTTGCACTTCTAAGCCATAAAATGCTTGTTGGACTTGACCTCCAAGCATCATCATATTTATACCGTAATTTGCAGCGGCAGGAAGAAGTTTTAAACTGATCTCTTCTTTACCAATATTGAAATTATCCTTTACATCGAATACGCCAGGGAATAGAACCAATTCTCTTTTTAATTCATCTTTTGCTTCTAAAAGGTCATCCATATATTTACTTGAAAGCTGTACGTTAACCGGTTCTCCAGCTGAAAATAAACTCGAGAAAAAGCCAACTTCTTTTACACCTGGGACTGATGGCATTAGCTTACGCCAGCGTCGAACAATTTCCTCTGTTCCAATAACTCTCTCTTCCCCCGGGATTAACTCCAAGGCAACCTCTGCTAAGTGAGGCCCGCCATAAGAAGCGTTAAGATTACCTGGGCCTCGAGAGGTTTTAGTTTTCATGGGCTGAAATCCAATAGTGGATAGTCTGTTTTTTATAATCGGACTTCCGGGAAACTCTTGATTTAAGCGCTCTTCAAGAGTTTTAGCTGCAGCCTCAAGTTTGAGATACCCTTCCCGAGTAATTTCTATCGAGGTTCCGGGTGGGTACTCGATAGTCCCAATGGCTAAATCGGCTTCAATGGGCGGGAAAAAAGAAAACTTAATTATACCCCCACCAATTATACCAATGGTTAAAATAAATATTGAGGCAGCAACACATAAAAATGTAAAAGGCCTGTTTAATGATTTAAGCAAAACCGGCTTATAATAAGAATCAATAAAAAAGGACAACCTATCTTTTATTTTAGTTTGAAAATTATCCCATTTATCAGAGATAGATCTAATCCAAGGCGTTTTTGACTTTTCATTTGAGCTATGTGCTAAGTGAGCAGGAAGAATCGTCAAGCTCTCAAATAAAGACCAGAATAAAACAGAAATTGTAATTAAGGGGAAGATTCGCCATATCGCTCCAATTGTTCCTTCTACAGCCAGCATAGGTGAAAAAGTTACCATTGTTGTCAACACAGCAAAGAAAACAGGTTTTGCAACTTGAGTTGCCCCTTTTATAGCGGCTTCTCTTGGCTCCATTCCTCGCTCACGAAATAATGTTACATTTTCACCAACAATAATTGCATCATCAACAACAATACCGAGAACGAGAATAAATGTAAATAAGGACAGCATATTAATAGAGACGCCTAATACTGGCATCAGCCAAAAACCACCCATAAAGGAAATAGGAATCCCAAGTGAAACCCAAAAAGCAAGCTTTGGTTTTAAAAATAGAGCTAGAACAATAACAACAAGCAGTAGTCCAAAATAAGCATTTTTAACCATTGTGTCGATTCTTCCAACAAGAAGCCTGGACTCGTCATCCCAAGCTGCAATGCTAACACCTTCGGGAAGACTTTTTTGTTTTATTTCTACATATTCTTTTATTTGAGATGCGATATCTATTGCATTTTGTTCTCCAACTCGATAAACCGTAATTAGGTTTGTAGGTTGGCTATTAAATAAAAACTCTAAGTCATAATCAATTGAAAAAGTTTCATTTATTTCACTAATTTCGCCTAATCGCACGATAGAACCTGATGGGTCCGATATTACAGGAATTGATGAAAAATAATCAGCTGTGTATCCTTGCCCTTGCGCTCTTATTAAAATTTCTCCATCTACATTTTCAATACTACCACTCGGAATATCAATTGATAAACTTTGAATAGCTGATGAGATTTGGTTAAAAGTCAGATTATATTTTCTAAGCGTTATTTCACTAATCTCAATCGAAATCTCTTTATCTTTTTTAGCAACAATTGATGTGTAGGTTATTCCGGGTAGAGCGTCAATATCGTCTTTAACTTCATCTGTAAGAGTTGCGCGGGTGAACTCGTCCATTTCGCCACTAACTGCAACACTAATTGTTGCATTTATAGCTATAAACTGTTTTGTTGTTGGGCGCTCCATGCCCTCTGGGAAATTATCGATAACATCTACAGCCGCTTTTACGCGATCGAGCATCTCAGTAACATCTTGACCCGATAGGATTTCAACATTTACGCTTCCAACATTTTCAGAGGCTGTAGATGTTATCTTTTTCACGCCATCAAGCCCCTGAAGTCTTTCTTCAATCTTAATACATACAGCACTTTCTATATCTGCCGGAGTAGCTCCAGGGTAGATAGCGGTTACGTTAATAATGTCAACTTCAATATTGGGAAAAACTTCCATTTTTAAAAGAGGAATGGTTAAGGCCCCTGACAAAATAATAAAAACCATTATGAGGTTTGCGGCCACCCCATTATCAATAAACCAGCGAATTATACGTTCCATAAGATTTATTTCAACTCTAGAGTAACTCTTAACCCATTTACTAAAGATGAAACACGAGATGTTAGCAACCTATCTCCAGGCTCAAAGCCTTCTCCAATTAGCGCAAATTCATCTTCATTTCTTAGCACATCAACCGATCTATTTTGCATTGACATCTGATTATCAACAACCCAAACACTCTCATTTCTAACAGAAGATCGAGGTAAAACAGAAATATCTAAAATTTCAATTCCGGAAATCTTCGCTTGAACAAATTGACCAACAACCAATGGCGTAGTAAACATTTTTTTATCCGAGTTATCTACTTTTGCAACCACAGCCATCATCCGAGTAACAGGGTCAATTTCAGCTTCTGTCCTAACAATTTTTGCTGGCCATTTATTATCACCTTGAATGATAATTACATCTAAACGCTTACTTTCTTCAATCTTCTGCCCATTAAATTCTAGACCGCTATACGGAACGTCCTGATCTGCAATCGGTAACCGAACCTCATAGGCATCTGTGGCGTATATATTTCCAATAGACGTGCCAGGAAATACAGTGGTTCCGAGGTCAATTCGGCTGGTACGAACACGCCCATCAAAAGGCGCAATAAATATGGTTCGGCTTAAGTTTCTTTTTGCTTGTTCAAGACTTGCTTTTGCAGCGGCATACGTTGCCTTAGCCTGAGCCATTTGTGGTTTTCTGAGCGCTAAATCGCTTCCTAATCCCGCTCCAACTCTTTTCCATTCTTTTTTTGCCAACTCTGATTCTGCTTGCTCGCGCTCTAAGTTAACCTTCGCGTTTAAAACCTGAGATTCAGCAGATATTAATGCCAATTCATAATCTCTTTTATCTAAAACAATTAGAGTGTCTCCTTTTTTAAAACTTGAGCCTGCTTCCATCTTTGGCGAAAGCCACTCAACTCTTGAACTCAACTCTGAAAGTAAAATTAACTCAGATTCAGGTTGAACAATACCCTGAGAAGAGATAGACGCTTTCACCGTCCGAGGCAAAATCATCATTGTTTTAACATAGGGTATGTTTTCTTTATTTTCTTTAGCAACGGCTAGCGGTCTTCCTTTTATTAAAACACCCGCTATAATTATGCTTAAGACTAAAATTATTAATCCAATATATTTTTTCATCTTTTCTTTTCTTTTAATTTGTATCCCCACCAAGGGCTAATATTAAAGACAGGCGATTTTCAATTCGTTGCCGACTAATAGCTAAATATTGAGAGCGAATATCATTGTATTGTCTCTGGGTATTTAAAACGGACTCAAGCGTAGTTACTCCTTTATCATAACGCTCTTTTGATAAACTGTAGGCATCTGAAGAGTTTTGCACAGCATCGTTAATAGCTTCTTGTTGTATTAACAAAGAATTATCTAATTCTAAAAGTTGCTCTACCTCATAGAATGCATTCAGCAAACCTTTTAACAAATCTTTTTTAGATTTATTTTGCGCTGATTTTTGCAGGTTTGCCGCAGCCCTTAACTTCCCGGCATTAAAGATAGGAGCTGTTAAACTATATCCCATACTCCAAATACCATAATCAGCATTAAAGATATCTTCTAATTTTTGGGCTGATGTCCCGACAGAGCCGTTAAGTGAGATACCTGGCAATAAATTTCGTTTAGCCTGAGCTAATAGTAGACCTTCTGATTCAGTTTTTAAAAATAGGCCCCTAATATCTGGGCGACGAATTAATAAATCTGCAGGAATAACTGATTCTATATTAGGCAAAGAAACAGGTAAGGTTTTCCCGGTAATTAAATCTCCTCTTGGATATTTACCGGAAAGAATCTCCAGTCGACGATTTAAGCTTTTTAGTTGGAGCGACCTAGATTCAATTAAAACTTTTGAAGTTGAAACAGATGTCTCAGCAAGTCGATAGTCCAAGCTCGATTTTAACCCTCTTTCATATCTATCTTTTACAAGGTCTCTTATTTCTAAAAAGCTATCATAAGATTCTTGTGCAATCATCATTTGCCCATAGGCTTCAACTGCCTGAAAGTAAGATTGAGTTGCTCTAATAATAGTTGAAAACCCAAGATATGATAAATCATAGCTGATAGCTTCATAATTTTTCTGAGCAGCTTTTCTTCCGTTTAAAAGCCTACCCCATATGTCTAATTCCCACTGAAGACTCAACCCTAACCTTGCAGTCGAGTTTCCGTAACTGATCACTTCATTTGATGATTCAGAATTTTGAGAAGAGCTGTCACCTTTTCCTGATTCAGAATTTAGGAAGCTACCTATCGCTCCAAAACCCGACAAATTTTGAACACTCGTATCAGCACTGATACTAGCATTCAGAGAAGGAAAAATACCAGCACTGTTAATTTTCGAACTCTGATATGCCATATTCTTATTATCTATAATTGACTGCAGATCAGGACTATTTTTTTGAAAATCTAAAATAAAATTTTCCAGATCATCATCATTGAAAATTTCCCACCACTTGCCTGTAACTATTTCACTACTAGGTATTGATGTTTGCCATATTTTAGGCATTTGGACATCGATATCTTCTATCTTTACCAATTTGTTACTGGCACACCCCGAGAGAAATATTATGAATAAAATAATAACCATGTTCAATTCACTTTTAATTATGAGATTAACTTTATTCATTTTCTAAATTTGATATAATCTTGGTTAAGACATCCTTGAAAATTTCAATATCAGTTTGTGATATATCACGGGAAACTTCTTTTTTAGTCTTTTCCATTATAGGTAGGACATCATTAAATAGTTGTTTACCAGCGGTGGTTAAAATGACGCGGTTTATCCTATGGTCTAGTTGATCTGGGACTCTAACTACTAAGTTTTTATTTTCTAGGGTATTAACTATCCTTGTAATACTTGTTTTATCTTTAAAACAAAAATCACTCAATATCTTTTGAGATGCATTACCATGATAATGTATTGGACCTAAAACCATCCATTGATCCAGTGAGATATCAAGACCTGCTTCATGAGTATTCTGAACAAATCTTCTTGTAATCATATTATGGACCGAACTGACAAGTCTTCCCATATTCATATGAAACTGAAGTGAATCTTTACTTTCCATTAGTTGAATATACAACTATTATTTAAATATTGCCGTCAAACAAAATATAAATAACTATGATTAATATGAGCGATTTGAGCTATTTATATAGTATATTTTATATTTTATATTTTATTTAATACATTATCATAATAAGTTTATAATTTAATTTAGTTGATAGTCCAACTTTATTTACTCTCTAGATTAGATATAATCTTAATAATTTTCAATAGGCCATAGATAAGACAGATCAGGTGATTCATTCCACCCATATTTTTTATAAAAAAGTTCGTCTTTCCTTTTTAGATTAGAGCGATGAGACGCATGAAATTTCTCAAGGCCCAACCAGGTTGGCATTTGAATATTATAATCAACTTTATATAATTGCATTGTATTCTTATACCCCCTTCTCACCCATTCCTCAATCATAGAATTTATATATAACTTAAGCGCGTCTGGATATGGTTTCCACATTAAAGTTGCGGGGTGGTTTAACCAACCCTTGTATGGTTTACCATTTAAAGATTTTTCTCCCAATATTGCTTTTAAAATTTGAGCACCTTCAACACGTTGCTTGCCCAATCTACGGTAATCTAAACATTCTGCGGATTGCTTAAAATCGGGGTAAGGTAAAAAGGTCTGCAATTTAATCCCTTAAATAGGTTAACGATTCCGGCGAAAATGGAATTGGATTTATATCAAACAATTTAAAAATTTCATCCGATTTACAAACATTGCTTTCAAGCAGCATCGTTATTTGATCCTTAGTAACTGGAAACCATTGAAACCTATCGAATAAGAATGCGACCCCTTGTATGATGATGGCTGGTGCAGGAATTGTCCATTTCTTTTTGCCATATGCACTTGAAACAATTTTAATTATATCTTGCCAATAATAGGTCTCGCCTCCAAGACTGTATGTGTTTTTTACTAAACTCATCTCTTTAATAGATTTTACGAAAATAGATGCCACATCCTTAATGTGAATGGGTGACATGGCAAAGTCCCCTGCTTTTAATGGATTGAACCCTTTATGAAAATTTGGTGCAGGAAAAGGAAGGCTTAACATATCCTTTTTTAATTGGGTGCAAAATTCCGGACGGTTACTACCACGTGGGTCTCCAAAAATCAACGAAGGCCTAAAAATCGTATAGTCTAAATCTGTAAACTTTAAATATTCTTCAGAATTGTATTTTGTACTTTGATAACCGGTTCCATACATTTTTGCACCATTGGCACTCATTAGAATGAAACGATTAATACCTTTTTCTTTTGCGGCATCAATACATCGCTTGGCACCGTTAAAATGTAGGTTCTCATAGGTGATGCCGCGATTGGGAAATTCACGGATAATCCCTATAGCGTAGATTACAGCACCACAACCATCCAGAGTTTTATTAATCGCAATTTCATCATCAATATCCCCTTTAATTATCCGACATTTCTCCTTTTGAAGCAGTTTATTCTCAGACCCTTTCCGAACCATTAGGCTTACTTCCATACCTTGAGAAATCAATTCATCCACAATATAAGATCCTACAAATCCTGTAGCACCAAACAGAGCTACTTTCATGATCCGTTCATCTTTTCAGTAGATATATTTATAATTTCGAAATAATTCTGGATTACGGTTTTACGATGCTCAAAAATTTTTTCTAAATCTTTTCGTACCCAAATTGAATGGGCCAGTGTGCCCAGCCATCCCATTGGTAAAGAATATTTAACCTTGTCTATTATTTCAACTCCCCCATCAACTTTTTGAAACATATGTGTGTGATGCCAAAATGTATATGGACCTTTAATTTGTTGATCTACAAAACGCAAAGGAGGCTCATAATGGGAAATCAAAGTACGCCAATGAATTGGAATGCCAAATAAACGAATTGTATAGTCAATAAGACTTCCCTTCTCCATCTTGATCGGGGTGGGAGTCAAAATATTGAATGAGAGTGATTTAGGAGTAATCATTTCAAGATTCTCAGGTTTTGAAAAGAATTCAAAAACAACATCTAATGGTTTATTAATGTATTGTTTTTTATTAATCTCAAAAGTTTTCATGATTCTATTACTACCTTAAAATAGTTAAATAAATCCGCCATATTTTTTAATTCAATGGTAGTAAACCTATTTTCTTCAATTAATAAATGATTTCCGGAACCGCCAATGAGTATTTGAATATCCTTTTTATGACAAAATTGAATAAGTCGAGATATTTCTGAATTAAATGTATCTGCATCCAGCACGTAATTTGAAGAAATGATCAAATGCGTTGGATTCACAGCTTGTATTTTAGATTCTATTTCAGGGACCGGCATATTGGGACCTAGATTGGTAGAAGGAATATTTATTTCATCTAATATAGATTGAATCATGACCAATGGTATTTCATGTTCATCATTAGTCAGTGTCATACAAATAACTTTTTTGGGTATTTTTACATTATTTTTAGAGATTTCAGAATGAATTCGATACATGACATTCCTAATTGTTTCTGTCATAGTATGTTCATCTGCAATAGATAGTTTATTATTCGACCATAGATCCCCGATTCTATTCAAAACATTTAAAACCAATTCATCATAAATACGATATTGCGGTTCTCCTTTGATTAATAAAGAATTTATTACATCATGGATTGAATCAACACTTTGCTGAAGGCCTAATTGGAATAAATAGTCTCTTAAATATTTATAATCAATTCTATCAATTCGTTGAACAAGCTCTTTTTCTCCCTTATTGAGATATTGAATTATATTTACTCTCAATTTTTGATTGATTTTTTCCTTTAAAAATATTTTTAAATGGGACAACAGAAATTTCCGGTGTCCACCTACGGTTTGATAACAATCAAGTTTACCACTATCGGTCCATCGTTTTATGGTTGAAACATTCACGCCCATAATTGACGCAACTTCTTTAGAATTTAAATATTTCATGCTATGTTTTTTATCATTCCCTTAAATATTATTCCGTGTAATGGATAAACGGAAAACCAATATAGCCTACCCCATAATCCTTTTGGTCGGAATGTTGCTGTTTGAGTCAACTGGTTATTGGAGACTTTAAACTCTAACCAGGCGTCCCCTGGTAATTTCATTTCGGCAAAAAGTAACAGACGACCTTCAGTTTTATTAGCATAAAGCACGCGCCAAAAATCTAATGTATCCCCAGTATATATTTGGTTTGGGTTTGTCCGCCCTCTTCTCAAACCCACTCCTCCAAATATTTTATCTAAAAAGCCACGTAACTGCCATAACCAATTTGCATAATACCAACCTGTAATACCACCTAATTTCCATATTCGATCTAAGGTTTTATTTTTATTTTCGATGGATATTTGTCTTTTATCAAAAAAGCAGCCATGAATCGGAACGTTTATAAAATCAGAAATTTTTGAATTGATTTGTCCATTACTAAAAGAATCTTTCCAACTTGAAATAACATCATTTGATTCAATCTTTGTAAACGCAAGTTTTAATGACTGAATATAAGACAAAGGCTTAATCTTTAAAATTTTGGTTAGATCATTATTCCGACAAATGATATTGACTTTCATGCTACCAACAAGTGAACGTGCAAGCATGAATGATGTAGATGTAATAAAGTATAGCCAATATGATGATAGTTTTGGCGTTAGTACTGGAACGACAAAGATTTTACGCCATAATTTTCTTTCATGAGCAAATTCAAGAAGCATTTCTTTGTATGTCAAAACTTTTGGGCCACCAATATCAAAATTCTGATTATACGTTAACGAGTTTTTTAAGACACCAGTTAAAAACTTTAAGACATCAGAGATTCCGATGGGTTGACATTTTGTTTTTAGCCACTTTGGAGCAATCATAATCGGTAGTTTCTCAACAAGATCCCGAATAATTTCAAAAGATGCACTACCAGAACCAATAATGATACCAGATCTTAAGCTTGTAAAATTATATTTACCTTTTGCCAGTTCTTCTTCCACTGTTTTACGAGAAGCCAGGTGTTTAGATAATATTTCGTCATTAATAATTCCACCTAAATAGATTACCTGATCTACACTTGTTTTTTCAAGAGCATTTCGAAAATTTTTGGCACAATCTTTTTCCATGGCCTCGTAATCTTTTTCATAAGACATGGAATGAATGAGATAATAAGCCACGTCAATATCAGATGGAATTAAGTTCATACTATCTACATCTGCAAAATCAATCTCAATAACTTTGATATTTTCAATAAAAGACGATGGAACATTAAATCGATTTTTATCACGTACAGTACAAACGACTTGATGCCCGCTTTGCAGGAGAAGCGGTAAAAGACGTTTCCCAATGTAGCCAGTGCCACCTGTTAAAAGAATTTTCAATCTATTTAGGAGCGTAAATCAGAATTATATTATTAATAATAACTCTAGTATTGGTAGGCAGTATAAATAGTTCTCTTTTATACACACGTACATAAATGTAGTAAAGGGATAGGATCATTAAGAAAGCTAAGGCTGTAGTTCTATAAAATGATTAGTTATTAATATAATATTCTTGAGTTTTCCAATAATGCTATAAATAAGCATAGCGATTTTAAATCTGAAGTATTAACTGGTCGAGACATAACATCATAGTATCTTACAGGCATAACAAAATTATTAGCTTATAAGAACACAACAAGGAGGACTCTGCTATGTCGTCAACCAGTATAGTTCTAGTGTTATTAGTATTCGGATTTAAGGAATCAGCAATTTTATATGATTTTACAGTTAAATATTTTTTCATAGCGGATCTTTTACTTCTTTATTGTAATAGTATTTATTTTTGATTCGCACGGCACAACCGTAACAAACGGACTTCTTCTTTCCAAATCTTGGAAAGTTCTGGTAATACTTGTATTGAGCCGTTTGGTTGATTGTAATAATTTCCCATACTGCGCCACACTCGGGACAGGCCATTAAGTCCACATCTGCGTTTCTTGCATCAATGTTTCGAAATAATTTTGTTTTTTGATTAGTATCCTTCATATCTAATCTATTTAGAACGTATTATAGTATTATCAGAATACTTCCATAATAATAATTAAAATACGGAAAAAGAGCCTTTAATGTCAAGGCATTTTTGAGCGTATTAAGCGTTTTATAGTATATTATTTTTATTATAAATATATTATAAATATTTATTTTATTTGAACTAATATTTCATTGTGGCGGAACGGCGGTAGTGCCCAGGGTGAATTATACTGCGCCACCATAAAATTGCCAATTTTACTCAAACTTAGTTCATTTATTCTCGTTTCAAGTTTTTTCTGGTAGTCGGCTACTCTGTCTTGGGTCGCCCAGCCACCGAATTGAATAACGGCAACTCGATTTAGAGATCTCTCTTCTAATTTTACATGATCCAAAATAGGTTGGGGTAGCATAGAGATATTATATTCTTTAGGCATCACAAACAGTATCTCGTGTTCTTCAAAATCTGTTGAAAGTTTTTGGGAAATAACTGGCGCCGTCATTGCAATGCTCATTTTTTTATCATTGCCACCAAAAATGTAATTCGCAATACGGCGGAATCCTTCACTCATTGCCACTCCATAATTTTGATGAACGTTAGTCTTAGCTATAACCATTGGTTTATATTCTCGAATCTCTACATTACCATAGTTCTGAATTACTTTATACTCAGGTTTTTCAATAGCCATTATTGCGCTCACTCCAAAAATGTAAATAAGTATGTTTTTCATGTTGTTGTTGTTGTTAATTAAATCTTATCATTACTTTTTAAAAGGGATGAGAGCTGCAGTGTTGGCTTTATATGTTTGGTATTCATCCAGATTACCCCATTTCTTATCAGCACTCTCTTCTAGCAGATTTATACCACTAACCTTGGTCAGCAGCAGGATGACAAATAGCGGTGAAATCAAGGTCGCATATTGCCAACCTGAAAGTATCGGAAAGGATATTACCGCCATACCGATCCAAATCAGAATTTCGCCGAAATAATTTGGATGGCGTGATATAGACCAGAGACCCGTTGTAATGAACTGACCACGGTTGGAGCCTTTCTTCCTGAACCGCCTTTTCTGTTCATCAGCAACCACTTCAAATAAAAAACCGATTACCCAAATCATTCCGCCAATACCTAAAAATAAATCACCATTCATATCTGGATTATTTAGAATTAAAGTCAAAGCATTAGCCGTTGTCAGAAAAACCCATAAACCCGAAATACTGAAAAACATCAAAAATTTAGAAAAGGATTTTTTGGCTTCAGAAAATCGTTTGTCTTCACCTACACGGAAAACCCGAATCACTAAAAATAAACCTAGGCGTAATGCCCAGATGAGGACCATTGCAGCAATAATTTTAGAGAGCAATGAAAGTGAACTACTGTGACTCGCAATATATACCGCCAAACCGGTCATGACAAAATATGCTACTGTTCCGGTAATATCATAAAATTTTTCCGTTTTCGCAAAAAATGAAGGTAAAAATATTATCCAATGAATAAGGAAACCTGTTCCCACTATGAACATTAATGCTGGAAATCCAGCAAAAGATGGGCCACCATAAGATCCTGCCCAAGCAAATGCTCCTGCGATGACGACTGAAATTATTGAAATAAAAATATCTCGCATGTTTACACACCCTTATTTATTTGAATGACATTTAATTTTTGCAGCAAGGACGCCAATAGACACCCCAAATCAATTTCAAACCAACGGTGGGCAAAATTCCTGTTATTAGGTGTTTTATGATGATTGTTTTGGTAGAGCTCACCCATCATCAGTAAATCAACAGGCAATGTATTCTTTGAATTATCTTTGAGTTCCTTGAAATTGCGATATCCAATTAGGTGCCCGAACCAATTGACGATAAATCCATGAATAGGTCCCATAAGAATATGTAATGGAATTAAAAAGAAATACCAAGGGGAAGGCGCGAAAACCCAATAGATACTAATGTAGAAAAATATAAATAGCGCCCGTACTGGTAATAATTCGGCAATTTTTTCCAAAGTTGGCCAACGGGGTACATCCGCAATTCTGATTTTATTATGAAACAGCTGGTTGACAAGATCACGGTACTCTATAAAGGTTCTCTTATTAAATTCAAAAATATTTTTTATATACTTTGGTGAATGAGGATCTCGAACCGTATCAGCATAGGCATGATGCCTACGGTGCATAATAGCATAAGCAGCTGGATTTAAAAAAGAAGAACCTTGGGTAATAAATGTGAAAATATAAAATACCTTCTCCCAGGTCGGACTCATCGTGTACAACCTATGAGATGCATAACGATGGAGAAAAAAAGTTTGAAAGAACAAGGACAAGTACCAATGGGCGATAATTATTATCAGGATAATCATATCAAATTGAATTAAACTACTTTTAAGTTTATAGATGCTATTGGCTTCAAATCATTCTGCGCAATTAAAGATTTTAATTGTGTTAACGGCCCATTTAAAAATTTAAAGCTTAAAACATAATTGGCAAAATGTATGCCGATACGTTTTTGCGTTAGCGTATCAAGGTGAATCTTAGTCGCTTTAGCTGACTTTACATAAAATATTTTCATTCAGAATTACCTTTAACAAATAAATAATGAGACACGCCCCATTCATTGCCATGATTGATTCCAAATAATTCCGCGCAGGACATAAAAAATATTCGCCATCTTTGCCACCATATTTTAGCGTTTTCATGACCGTAAGTTCTCGAGAATATATCAATAATATGTGCTTTATGCTGATCCATTTTGTCCAACCAAGCCCAAGACGTTTGGCTGTAATGAGCGCCTGAAATACGCCATACATTTTCGATATTTAAATCTTCTTGAAAATGAAGCAGAAGCCGGTGCGAAGGCATAAGACCTCCACTAAAAAACTCTCTGGACATCCAATCGCCGGCCCCTTTATCTTCGAATGGATATACCAAAAATTTATGAGAAAATATGTGAACGAATAGTTTGCCTTCAGGTTTTAAAAAACCGTGAATTCTTCGTAATAATTCCTGATAGTTTCGCATGTGTTCAAACATTTCAACTGATACGACTCTATCAAAAATATCATCTGTCTTGAAATTATTCATATCTGCTGTGATCACATTGACATTTTTTATTTTACTTTCACGGCAACGATTTTGAATATATTCTCCTTGGTCATGTGAATTACTGACAGTAGTAATGGTTGCATTCGGGAGTAGTTTGGCCATGAAACATGTTAATGAGCCCCATCCACTGCCCAATTCTAATATGTTCATTCCATCTTTCAAATCTGCTCGCTCACATGTGATGTCTAACATTACTTTTTCAGATTGGTCTAAAGTATAAATGCCTTCTGGCCAATAGCCAGAACTATACTTTAAATGCTTTCCCAATACCTGTTCAAAAAAATCCGGCGGAACTTCATAATGCTGTTCATTTGCTTTTTCCGGCACCAATGCAATGGGGCTTTGTTTTAATTTTTCAACCCATAAGTGATGATGCTCTTCAAGTGCTTCGTTACCCATTTCTTTCGCCCAATCCAGCCTTTTTCTACACAAGCTCCTGATTCCAAGACGAATTAATATATCTGGAAGAATCCCTTTTTCAGCTAATTGAATTAATAATTTCAACATAATTAATAATTGATTTTGATTTCACGTGCTCCCGGCTTAGAAAACACGAATTGATAATCCCCGATGTGTCTTTCACGAAACCCAGCTTCACAATAAACAAAATATAAATCCCACATTTTTATAAAGGCACTTGAAAAACCTAATCCCTTTATACTGGATATACTGGATTGAAAATTCTCTCGCCAGAGCTTCAGTGTTTTTGCATAGTGAACAGTAATATCTTCCAGATGAACTATTGATAAATCGGTATAATTTTTCATTGTTTCTGTGACCTGTGATACTGAAATCAAACAAGAACCAGGAAAAATATATTTCTTTATAAAATCCACCGAATTTTTATATACATCAAAATTCTGGTCGTTATACGTAATACCCTGCATAACAAAAAGTCCATCATCCTTAAGTAGGGACGATACTGTCTTAAAGAATACCGGTACATATTCATGTCCAACTGCTTCAATCATCTCTATAGAAACAATTTTGTCATATTGGCCTGTAAGCTTACGATAATCATCCTTCAACAGAGTGACCCTATCAGTTAAGTCTTCCTGATTGATTCTCTCTTTCGCCAATTCATATTGCGCATCAGAAATAGTGGTTGTAGTTACTTTGCATCCGTAATGTTTCGCCGCATGAATAGCAAAACTCCCCCAACCAGTACCAATTTCCAGCACGGAATCCCCGTCTGTCAATTGAAGCTTTCGACAAATACGATCTAGCTTTTCTACTGATGCTTCTTGCAAAGTACTAGATTTATTATTAAACACACCACAAGAGTAAGTCATAGTTTCATCCAACCATAACTGATAAAACTCATTGCTTAAATCATAATGTGCAAGGATATTTTTTTTACTGCCTTCTAATGAATTTTGACGAAGTTTGTGTATGTAATTATTAACCGGTTTAAATAACCTTGCCCATCCAGAGTCGAGTTGGTTCATTACGTCTTTATTTTGAATAACAATCCGAATAAGAGAAACCAAATTATTTGATTGCCAATATCCTGCTGTATAAGATTCTGTAACACCCAATAATCCACCGCTGCCCATAAATACGTAAAACTCAGGCGAAAATATTTGGACGTTGGCTTTAAGTTTGCTTCCAACATCCCCAAAACGATATTCTTCGTCACCATCTGATATTATTAAAAACCCAAATTTCAATTGCTCGAATTTCTTTAAAATAATCTTTTTAAAAAATGTTGCCAAAAATGACGGTTTTTTGATTGCCATTAGTCTATCTGCGGCTAAATCTACACGCCTATTGTCCTTCACTTATATGCTCCTTTTTTAATTTATTTGGATGGGTGATAAAGGGTGCTCCCTTAAGCCACAGTTTCAATGCCTGCCAATGGATTCTAAAGACAACTAAGAAGGTTATAAATGGAAACCTTAACAGGTATAGCGCTAAGTTTTTCAAGTTTAGGGGAGTCCTTTGTAAAAATAAGGTCGCATCAAATACTTTATGGTTGGATTTAAAATTTTTCATATTAACAGTCAGCGAGTCTTTCGGCGACGTAAAGAACCATTCATAATCATGATCCATTTCCCAAAACGGGCTTACATGTAACCGTTTATCTAGGCTTGCAGAAAGATCATCTTTACCCTGAGATTTTTCCCAAATAAAATAAGTATATCTCTCCTGCCAAGGCGTATTAGTCACTTCAGCCATAATCAATTCTACTTCTTGGTCATTTTTATCAAAACAGTAATAGAAACTGACAGGATTAAAACAATAACCAAAGTACCTTAAATGGGCCAAAATACGAATAGGGCCGTTCAATATTTTACCCGTTTTCTCACGCACTGTGTTACGAACTGCTTCATCCAAAGATTGATTCACATTGCCATGATAGTCCTTGCGGTAAAATGAAATGAGGGATGGTTTATTCACGTTCCATAACCAAGATTTTTTTAACATATCATCAATTTTTGAGATATCAAAGTAAGCCATATATAGCGGATAGGTAAAAAAATGGTCGAATGGTGTGAAACGCCTATGGCGAATAGTACCTTTATAAATATAATTACCTACTGATAAAGTCATAATTCGATCCCAAAATTTTTACAAACATCTAAGGCACTTACGACACCATCTTCATGAAAACCATTCCGCCAATAGGCACCGCAATAGTAAGTGTTATTCACACCACTAATTTCGTTTTTGCGTCCCTGGGCTTTAATGCTTTCATGCGTAAATAACGGATGCTCATAGTTCAATTCTTTGATTATTTTATTTTGATCGATAGAATCATTACTGTTTAGTGTAACACAAAATGTTTCATCACAGTCTAATCTTTGTAAAATATTCATATTATATGTCAACATAACAGGTTTATGCCCATCTTGATCAAGATGATAATTCCAACTTGCCCATGCCAATTTTCGCTTAGGAAGAATAGATGTGTCGGTATGGAGTAAAGCAGAATTCGTTTGATAGGGAATTGCTCCTAAAATCTCATGCTCTTTCTCGGTTGGATCAGCTAATAATTTTAGAGCTTGGTTGCTGTGAGTTCCTATAACGACAGCATCAAAAATCTCTTCATCACCCTTAGCAGTATGAGTGATAATGATTTTACCTGCCGACCTTTTAATTGTTTTGATTTCTGATTTCACTCTAATACGTTCTTGAAAGGGTTCAATTATTTTTTTTACATATTCTTTTGAACCATCTTTGATGACCCACCAACCTGATCGATCTTTAATTTGGAGCAAGCCGTGATTATTGAAAAACTTAATAAAAAACAATGCAGGCATATCCATCATCAATTTTGCAGTTGTGGACCAAATGGCTGCTCCCATTGGAATTATATAGTGATTTATAAAAGATTGTGAAAATGAGTTTTGTTCTAAGTACTTGCCCAGTGTGACTTGTGGCGACATAGACATTTGCATTTTTGCTTTTTTATTAAATCTAATAATGTCTGCCAGCATTCGTAGAAATGAAGGGCGGAAATAATTACGTTTTTGGGCAAAAAGAGATTTGAGTGAATTGCCAGCATACTCAAGATTTTTTACTTCTGACTTTACGCTAAACCCCATAGTCGTTTTTTGCCGCTCAACATTTAGAATATCCAGTAATTTTATAAAATTAGGATATGTTTTTTCATTGTAAACAATAAATCCCGAATCGATACTAAAAGTTTGTTCACCAATAGTAATATCATGTGTGTGGGTATGTCCACCAATGTAGTCGTTTTTCTCAAAGAGTGTAATCTCATGCCGTTTATTTAGAAGATAGGATGCTGTGAGCCCCGAAATTCCACTGCCAATAATTGCAATTTTCATAACTAATTCTTTAGAACTTTCCTGGGGTTACCAGATCTGTGGAACTTTATTAATTCGAGATATATCATAACCGACATACTCCAAATTTTCAAGAATAGATTGATAAGTTTTTTCGGGTAATTCCGGATTACGAGCCATGATCCAAACGTAATTCCGACTGGGGTAACCTATAACGGTGTAACTATATTCATCATCAAGATCGATAATGAGAAATGGCATCTTGAAAGGCCACAAAAATTGCATACGCCATTCAGCATTAGTGGTGGAATTATAAATAAAACCTTTTGGGTGATATACCTTTTTCTTTCCGTTAGGGCTGTTCAAATAGAATGAAAAAGTTGCATCAATATTTCCTTTATCATTCAAGCGATAAGATTCAATTGCATTGGTAGCATTTTTTTCAAGAAATGTAGGAATGTTGGCTATAACGTACCAGTCTCCCATAAAACGTTCAATCTCGACCCTTGAAACAGTTTTTAGTGATTTCATATTTTCTGACTCATCCGTAAAGCAACCAAAAACGATTATATTTATTAGAATAGAAAGCGTCAGTCTCATTTTAATTTTTGGTGACTAACCTCTTTTATTTTGCTTTCTAGACGCTTCATTGAGAACATCTTGAAAAAGCCCCACAATGCTTGTCTCATTAATTATACGCGCAATAAAACTGGGTATAGAACCACCGGGGTCCATATATAGTCTATATGAAATATTATAACTCCCAGGACTGATCTGTTCTGATTTCCATATACCGGCACCATATTCCAGGTATATAGCACTTGTCTTTACATTACGATTAGTGTCTTTTTTAACGGGCTCACGCAGTACCCAAAAACACATAGTGGTCGTATCCTGTTCGATAATATGTTCGCGGCTCATTTTAAAATAATATTCCCGGTCATCAAAAAACGGTAAGTCAACTTTTATATATTGATACCCGATTAAGTTATTATCGGATTGGGTTACAACTTTACTTTTGAATGATTCAGCATTTGAAAGGAAGGAATTATAGTTGTTCACATCCATGATGACATCAGTGACTTGATCTGGTTTGATATCAATTGTTTGTTCAACTTTAATCGCATAAAGTTGGGATTCACCAAGGTCTTTTGTGCTTAGATTAACCAAATTATCTATTTCTTTGATATCAGTCCATCCATTATTGGAATTAAGAGATAATAATAAAGAATCAGTTTTATTAAATTTAATCTGACCAACGGCAATGCTCATGGTGAAAAATAAAATGTATTTTCTCATTTGTTATTTACAATTTTACCATTTAGGTAGTAAAGAGATGGAACCACAACTCCCCACAATAAAGCAAGTACTGAAATTGTTAATAGAGAAACCTCAAAATGAAGCGCTTCAAATTTTATTCCGGTAAAATATGATAGCGGGCCAAATATTGCACCAATTGCAAAAGACATAACCCATTTATTTTTCAACCAGACCAATGAATGATTAACTGTTGCGGCAAACCCTACCCACATAGCAGTTATCCAAAGAGGAGCAATACTATTTATATAAGCCCCCTGATATTCAACAAGGTTTGTTTGGAGCAAAACTGTGTCTAGTGCAGTTCCAATCAGACCAACTAGAATTGCAAATAATAGCTCTTTATTTCTGTTCTTTAATATGACGAAATGAATGAAAAGAAAGATAGACATAACTATAGGTCCAAGATATGGATAACCATTTTTCGTACCTAATACACATGCCCACCAACCAGTTTGAAAACCAATTATATTAAAAAGATTTTTGTATTTTGACATGACAAAATTTAAATACAGCAACTACCTAAAACAAGATATTGATGCGCGTTTTGAGCGTTTTTATATTAACATTATATAATTGTACAATTATTTCAACCACCACTGCGTCGTATCTGTACTCGTAGCCAATAATAAATACCCTGCCCTATTCATGAGCTTTACTTAAATGTTCGAGAACACCAGTTGGTCCATTCAAATCTCATCAGGGGCATCAGCTAAATAGATACCTTCCTTGAACTAGGGTTGATCTTCATGATGCAAATGGAGCAGTATGTCCTTTTCTCCTTTCAATATCTGAACCAGCTATATAGTGT
>Ga0308013_10000331_pt1 | contig 25968 bp, 21 predicted proteins | sample Neamet181_FD_203131 | JGI IMG/M metagenome (GOLD analysis project Ga0308013, IMG submission 203131) | Marine microbial communities from water near the shore, Antarctic Ocean - #181 | ecosystem: Environmental > Aquatic > Marine > Unclassified | place: Southern Ocean | collected 2014-07-25
TCAGTGCATTTTCCAGGCGTGCTCGATCATCTTTCATTTCGACGTCCATCAGTACATACCAGTCCGCTTTATCGGTAAACGGTAGTCGAGCCTCCGGTATGTGTTTCTCGAGCAGACTGAAAACATAGTCCGATACGAGCTCGAAAGCCTCGATTTTATCGCCCAGCTCAGTCCGGAGTTGCGCGAGAAGGCTGACCGCGTCGCCGGCCGATTTCAGGGCAACTATAGCCGTGCTTATTTCGCCCGTCCGGGGGTAAAGTCGCAGCGTCGCTGCTGTAATAATGCCGAGTGTTCCCTCACTGCCAATAAACAGCTGCTTAAGATCGTAGCCCGCCGTGTCCTTTTGAAGTGATCGGAGGCTGCTAACCACTGTGCCATCCGCCAAGACGGCCTCAAGACCCAGGACTTGAGCTCTCGCTGTGCCGTAACGAAGAACATTAATACCGCCGGCATTTGTCGAGAGATTGCCACCAATCTGGCAGCTGCCCTCAGCACCAAGACTTAAAGCGAAGTGGCGATCAACGGCGGATGCTGCAAGTTGAATATGCTCGAGTATGCAACCGGCCTCGACCTCCATGGAGAAATTAGCCGCATCGACGGCCCTTATCGCGTTCATTCGAGCCAGTGACACAATAACCTGCTCTCCAGACTCGTCCGGAACGGCACCCGCGCACATTCCGGTATTGCCGCCCTGCGGAACAATTGCAACACCCGCCTCCGCGCAGGCCCGAACAACCGATGAGACCTCCTCAGTATTCGCCGGGAAAACGGCGATAGGAGTTGCGCCACGAACCGCGCGCCTCCAATCGGTCAGTCGCGGCTCGAGCTCAGATCGATCCGTTGTCCATCCATTCGGACCGACGATCTCTTTGAGACGATCAAGCAGCATTATCGAGCGCGGCATGCCGAGAAAAAGTAACCCAAAGTGCAGCACACCGCACCACAGGGGTCCGTAATATAAGCGCGGCTAGCCGATTGCGTAGCGCTTGAATCTCTTTAATATCAGGTCCAGCTCCAGTCATAACTTATGTAAAATTCCATATCCCGTGTTTACTTGCGTTGCTCACAAGAGTTGATTGAATAGTAACAGCGAACTGTGGCAGAAAATCCTCTTTCGCGAAAGTCGCAACGGACTTCTTAATGGAGTGAGATGAACTGTCGAAACTAAGGAGGTTTTGGTCATCAGGTAAGGGAGGCCTGACAGCGGCCCTAGGGTTCAATTTGGAAATGGTCGGGGCGAGAAGATTCGAACTTCCGACCCCTTCTCCCCCAGAGAAGTGCGCTACCAGGCTGCGCCACGCCCCGACCGATATAAGTAATCACGGCACTGGGCCGCTCCTGCAGCGAGGCATAATAACCGCTACCGCAGAACTTAGAAAGTTAAGAATTTAGCGTCGCAGAATCTTAAGAACTTGTTCAAGTTCAAGGCGTATCTGTTTGATTATCTGCTGACTTTGCGTGACATCTGATTTGGCATCATCGCCCGTGAGGCGTTGCCGAGCACCACCAATCGTAAAGCCCTCGTCATAGAGGAGGCTTCGGATCTGACGGATGATCAGAACGTCCTGACGCTGATAATAACGGCGGTTACCCCGTCGCTTTACAGGTTTTAAGTGTGGGAACTCTTGCTCCCAATACCGAAGTACGTGCGGTTTAACCGCACAGAGATCGCTCACTTCACCTATCGTGAAATATCGCTTTCCCGGTATCGGAGGAAGTTCGTCGTTATTCCCCGGTTCCAGCATATGCTTCCACTCGGGCCTTTAGTTTTTGTCCTGGCCGGAAGGTCACCACGCGTCGAGCGCTGATTGGTATTTCCTGTCCGGTTTTCGGGTTTCTGCCAGGACGTTCTTTTTTATCCCGAAGATCAAAATTTCCAAATCCAGAAAGTTTGACCTGTTCCCCAACTGCGAGTGATGCACGCAGCTCCTCATAAAACATGTCGACCAATTCACGAGCTTCCCTCTTATTCAGACCAAGCTCATTAAACAGAGACTCTGCCATATCCGCCTTTGTCAGTGCTATCGACATCAGTCTCTAAGCTCCCCCTTAAATTGATCGTGTAAATTCTTCAATGCTGCGTCCATTACTTCGTCCGCGTCATCGTCAGTAAGGGTGCGCGATGTTTCCTGCAAAATCAAGCCTATTGCGATGCTTTTTCGCCCTGCTTCTATCCCAGCGCCCTTATATATGTCAAAAATCCTAACGCTTTGAATCAACGTCGGTGAACTCGCCGTGACGGCAGCGAGTAACTCATCCACTGAAACGCCATCATCAACAATGACAGAAATGTCACGACGAATTGCAGGAAACTTCGAAATAGAAGTCGCAATTGGTGCTGTCGTTGCCAGCGTTTTTTCAGCGTCGAATTCGAACAAGTACATCGCGCGCTTTAAATCGTAAGTCTTAGCAATTCTCGGATGTAACTTTCCAATTATGCCGATGACTACTTCGCCGCGAATCACTTCCGCCGACTGACCCAGCTGCAGCGCCTGGTGTTCGGCAGCATGAAAACTAATCTCATCATCACTGCAGGCTAAAGTGAGTATCGCCTCAACATCGGCTTTTATATCAAAGAAATCAACGGCTTCTGAAGTGGCGCCCCATTGCTCAGGCTGACTCGGGCCGGTTACCAAACCGGCGATGCGAACAACTTCAGTATGCTCGGCAACTTTTCCATGGAACGACTTGCTGATTTCAAACAAACGAATACGGTCTTGTTGACGCGCGTTGTTTGAAGCTGCCGCCGCAACCATTCCCGGCCAAAGTGATGCACGCATTACGGACATCTCTAAGGAAATAGGATTGCTTAAAACTAATTCAGAATCGATGCCAGTAAATACTCGATGTGCATCTGCATTAATAAAACTATAGGTCACTACTTCCTGGTAATCGCGAGCTATCAAGGTCGTGGCAACTTGCTCCAGATCGACTTTCGACTCAGTCACCGTCTGAAGTGGCACTTGAGAGAATGAGGTGGTCTCCGGAATGGAATCGTAACCATGAATGCGGGCAACCTCCTCGATGAGATCGGCCTCGATCGCAATATCAAAGCGATGGCTTGGTGGCGAAACAGTCCATCCATCGGAAATCGCGACTACCGCCATAGTCAATCCCGACAAAATCTTCTCGACCTCAGCATCGTCTATTGTTACTCCGAGAAGTCTATTGAGTCGATCTCGTCGTAGAGTAATGTCGGATCGAGTGGGCATAAATTCAGCGACAGATTCGTCGCATAAAGGACCTGCAGCGCCACCCGCGACTTCGATCAAAAGTTCTGTCGCTCGTTCAATTGCCCTTACTTGTCCTGCCGGATCAACGCCGCGTTCAAATCGCATTGACGCATCGGTGTGCATTCCATAAGTACGAGCACGACCGGCCATTACATCCTGCGGCCAAAACGCCGCCTCGAAGAAAACATCTGTCGTGTTATCAGTAACGGCAGTCGTGAGGCCGCCCATGATGCCGGCAATCCCGATCGGTCCGCTGTCATCAGTGACAACCATCGTATGATCGTTCAATTCGACGATCTTCTCATCCAATAATGTTACGTTCTCGCCCGCTTTTGCCATGCGTGGCCGAATCGGCCCCTGTAACAAGCTAAAATCGTACGCATGCAGCGGCTGGCCAAGCTCCAGCATCACAAAATTGGTGATATCAACGACTGGCGAAATAGCCCGCAAGCCCGAGCGACGCAGCTGTTCAGTTATCCAGACCGGTGATCTTGCCGTTGTATCAATCCCACGAACGACTCGCCCGGCAAATCTTGGGCAGCCTGCAGGCTCAACCAGTTCAACTGGTTGGATATCTTCAATAGTTGCGGCAACAGCTATGACCGATGAGTCTTTCAAATCAGTGCCAGTCAACGCAGAAATATCCCGGGCAATACCCAGAACACTAAAGCAGTCGCCCCGATTTGGCGTGAGATCGAGATCGAAAATCGCGTCGGGAAGATTCAGAAACTCGATGAGTGCAGATCCGACTTTCGCGTCGAGGGGTAGGGATACGATGCCGTCGGACTCGTTGCCGAGGCCGATTTCAACAGCTGAACACAGCATCCCATATGAGGCGACACCACGAATTTTCGCTTTGCGAAGCTTCAGGCCACTTGGAAGCTTTACACCTGGTCTGGCAAATGGTGCTTTCATCCCCTGCACGACATTTGGTGCGCCACAAACGACGTCGATTAATTCGCCACTACCATCGTCAACTTTACACAAGCTGAGTTTATCCGCATCTGGATGTTTGGAGACAGACACAACTTCAGCGATAACAATATCCGCGATGCCATCGCCATCGAATTCGATGCCGTCCACTTCATGACCCAGCATTGTCAGCTGATGTCCGAGCGTCTCAGTGTCGAGGTCGGGACTAACCCATTCACGTAACCAGGATTCTGCAATCTTCATCGTGACTACCTAAACTGCCGAAGAAAGCGGAGATCGTTTTCAAAAAATGTTCGGAGATCAGGCACGTCGTAGCGCAGCATGGCAAGGCGTTCGATACCGATGCCAAACGCATAACCAGTGTATTTCTCGGGATCAATACCAGCGCTTTCAAGAACGTTTGGATGCACCATGCCGCAGCCAAGAATCTCAAGCCATTTACCCTCCCCCCAACGCACATCAACTTCCGCGGAAGGCTCTGTAAATGGGAAGTAAGATGGCCTGAACCGCAACTCGACTTTGCGCTCAAAAAACGCTTCGACAAATTGGTGCAGAGTAGCCTTCAGATTGGCAAAACTAATGTTTTCATCGATCACCAATCCTTCGACTTGATGAAACATTGGGGTGTGCGTCTGATCCGAGTCGTTCCGATACACGCGACCCGGTGCGATAATCTGAATCGGCACGCCCTCTTCGACGATTGAGCGAATCTGAACTGGCGACGTGTGAGTCCGTAGCAAATTCCCACCCGGAAAATAAAACGTGTCATGCATTGCACGCGCTGGATGATTCTCCGGGATGTTCAAAGCCGTAAAATTATGGAAATCATCTTCTATCTCAGGGCCTGAGCGGACACCAAAGCCAGCGTTGGTGAAAATCCTTTCGATGCGTGACTGAGTGCGCGAGACTGGATGTCGGCCGCCAATGGACTGCCCTCGCCCCGGCAAACTTACGTCAACTAAGTCTGCTGCTAATTTCGCTTCCAATGCAGTATTTTCAAGCGCCGCACGGCGCTCGTTCAAGCACTCTTGGACATCTTTTTTTGCTTTGTTAATTTCCTGCCCAGCAGTAGAGCGCTCTTCGGCCGGCAGCTGGCCAAGCGTCTTAAGTCTAGCTGTCAGCTTACCCCTCTTACCCAAGTAAGTGACGCGAACCGCATCCAGTGCGGCAAGGTCTGTTACCGCGGAAATTTCCGAGGTGGCTTGAGTGATGAGCTTGCTGAGTGCCTGCATTTGAGGTGCCCCAAGTCAGGCGCGAAAAATCACGCCTGACCCAAGATTCAACTAGGCGGCCGACTGAAGTTCGAGACCAGCTTTTGCCGCAGCAGCGATCGCACCAAATGCTTCAGGGTCGTGTACAGCGATGTCAGCTAATACTTTTCGGTCTACCTCAATCTCGGCTTTGTTCAAACCATTAATCAGGCGACTGTACGTCAGGTCATGCAAGCGGGCCGCAGCGTTGATGCGCGTGATCCACAAGGCGCGGAACTGACGTTTGCGCTGACGGCGGTCACGATAAGCGTATTGACCGGCTTTAATTACAGCCTGCTTGGCTGTCTTAAATAATTTGCTACGTGCGCCGTAATAACCCTTAGCTTTATCAAGGACTTTCTTATGACGGGCTTTGGCGGTAACGCCATTCTTAACTCTGGCCATCTCTCTATCTCCGCTTAAGCGTAAGGGAGCATGCGACGCACGCTCTTTGTGTCGCAATCAGCGACCTGAAGGGTTTTACCCAAATTACGCTTACGCTTAGACTTTTTCTTGGTAAGAATGTGATTGAGATGGGACTGGGCACGTTTGAAGCCGCCCTTACCCGTCTTCTTGAAGCGCTTGGCAGCGCCGCGGTTGGTTTTCATCTTAGACATTTTTATTTCCTTAAGCCTTGCTACGCACCGAACTATTTCGGCCGCTACAGGCGGGTAGAGCCTTTCCGATTGTCACACCGTGGGGCTAATACTCACTTTTACTGCAATAAATCGTTTATCGCTTAGTGCTTCTTCGGCGTAATTACCATGACCATTTGCCGCCCTTCCAGCTGAGGCATCTGCTCTACTATGCCGTACTCTTCAAGGTCATCTTTGACCCTGGTCAGAAGTTGCGCGCCCAATTCCTTATGCGCCATCTCCCGACCTCTGAATCTCAATGTGACTTTAGTTTTGTCGCCAATTTCCAGAAAGTTTATAAGCTTGCTGAGTTTGATCTTGTAGTCACCTTCATCCGTTCCCGGACGAAATTTAATCTCCTTAACGTGTACTTTTTTCTGTTTACGTTTCGTAGACTGAGCATTCTTGTTTTGTTCAAACAAGTACTTGCCAAAGTCCATAATTCGACAAACCGGTGGCGCAGCGTTTGGCGATACTTCTACCAAATCCAAATTTTCTTCTTTCGCCAGCTCAATGCCAGCCCTAAGAGACATTACACCTGCCTGTTCGCCCTCTGAGTCGATTACTCGAACCTCATCGGCGTCGATTTCGTCATTTCGCCTGACGCGCTTTGTTGCGATACCCAAATCCTCCGAAAACTAAACAAATCCAACACTTGGCGGGTAAGTCGAAACGCCACAGCCTATGCGGGAAAGCGATTCTATATAGCCACCAAGCAGGATACAACCTTGGAAAGGCCGATTTTGGGAAAAATCAGGCATAAAAGAGAATTGGTGGGCGATGGTGGTCTCGAACCACCGGCCTCCACGATGTCAACGTGGCGCTCTACCCCTGAGCTAATCGCCCAATACTCTCGCCCCTCGACTGGGGACGCGTAAGATACTGAAGCAGTTGGCCTTCTGCAAGGCCTGTTAGCTGGCTTTTTTATCAGCCAGGCCCATCGAGAAATCACGCATTCGATGAATCTGGTCGCGGAGTCGGGCTGCCTCTTCGAATTCGAGGTCTCTGGCGGCTTTGAGCATCTGTTTTTCGAGCTTAGCGGCCTTCTTCAGCAGCTGTGCAGGGCTCATTTCATCGTAAGGGATCTTGTCATCACCGACCATTCTTGCCTCAGTTTCCGGCGATGGGTACGCGGACTCCATAATATCCGCCACCTTTTTGACGATCGACTCCGGTTTAATCCCGTGCTTCTTGTTATGAGCCTTCTGCAGATCACGTCGTCGATCCGTCTCCTCAATCGCTCGCTCCATGGAACCAGTGACTCTATCGGCATACAGGATCGCTTTACCGTTGATGTTACGAGCAGCGCGCCCCATCGTCTGAATGAGTGACCTATCTGAGCGTAGAAAGCCCTCTTTGTCCGCGTCCAGAATCGCGACCAACGATACTTCTGGCATGTCCAGACCTTCTCGCAACAAGTTGATTCCAACCAGCACATCAAAGGCGCCCAGTCGCAGATCACGGATTATCTCCGTGCGTTCGATCGTTCCGATGTCGGAGTGAAGATACCGTACGCGACAACCGTGCTCCTGAAGATAGTCAGTCAGGTCCTCAGACATGCGTTTTGTAAGTGTCGTTATGAGGACACGCTCGCCGACCAATGCACGTTTCGAGATTTCCGAAAGCACGTCGTCAACCTGCGTAGTTGCAGGTCGAATTTCGATTTCGGGGTCTACAAGTCCTGTGGGTCGTACTAATTGCTCAACGACATTGTCAGTAAATTCATTTTCGTACTTTCCGGGCGTCGCTGACACGTAGATCGTTTGCGGCGATAAACCTTCAAACTCGTCAAATCTGAGTGGTCTATTGTCGAGCGCGGACGGCATACGGAAGCCGTGCTCGACCAACGTTTCCTTTCGCGAGCGATCGCCTTTGTACATTGCGCCCAGTTGCGGCACCGTCACATGGCTCTCATCGATTACTAAAAGCGCGTTCTCGGGCATGTAATCAAATAAACACGGTGGTGGCTCGCCGATACCACGACCGGATAAGTAGCGCGAGTAATTTTCAATACCAGAGCAATATCCAAGTTCACGAATCATCTCTAAATCAAATAAGGTTCTCTGCTCAAGTCGCTGATCTTCCAATAGTTTATTATTATTTCGGAAGTACTCAAGACGATCTTTCAACTCAACCTTTATGTGCTCGCATGCCTCCAGAAGTCGCTCTCGTGGAGTTACATAGTGACTTTTTGGAAAGACCGTCAGTCGCGGTACTCGCCGAACGACCTCCCCCGTCAGTGGATCAAAATAGGATAAAGACTCGATTTCGTCGTCAAATAATTCTATTCGAACAGCATCCCTTTCCGATTCGGCAGGGAACACATCGATTACGTCACCTCTAACCCTGTAGGTGCCTTGCGAAAAATCAATCTCGTTACGCACGTATTGCAACTCAGCTAGACGCCGCAACAGTCCGCGCTGATCGATGCGATCGCCTCGAACTAGATGCAAAACCATACTGAAATATGCCGCCGGGTCACCCAATCCATAAATAGCCGACACTGTCGCCACAATGATGACGTCTGGCCTTTCGATGAGCGCCTTGGTTGCAGACAGACGCATTTGTTCAATATGTTGATTGATCGATGCATCCTTCTCAATATACGTGTCGGAACTGGGAACATAGGCCTCAGGCTGGTAATAATCATAGTAAGAGACGAAGTATTCGACAGCATTTCTCGGAAAGAACTCTCGCATCTCGCCGTACAGCTGCGCAGCCAAGGTCTTATTGGGCGCCAAGATGATAGCTGGCCGCTGGGTGCGATCGATGATATTTGCGATCGTGAACGTCTTTCCGGACCCGGTCACCCCGAGCAAAGTCTGGCGCGCCAGCCCGTCGCCCAGCCCCTCCAGCAAGCCGGCAATAGCGTTTTGCTGGTCGCCGGCCGGCTTGAAGTCCGACACCAGGGTCAAACGATCGCGATCGTCGCTGAGTTTGTTGGGAAGATCTGTAGTTTGACGTACCATAGCCGAGTATTTCCGATGAGCGTTTGCGAGGGGCAATCGATTGAGTTTATCAGTTTCCAAGAGAATGGCTGCCGTTAAGCCATCACCAACCAGTGCCGTTCTAGCACTGGCAACAGAGTTACGCGCCGCGGGCAGAGATATTATTAGCCTGGGGGCCGGTGAACCCGATTTCGACACGCCGCAGCACATCAAGAATGCCGCCAAAAAAGCGATTGAAGATGGTGCGACTAAATACACCCCAGTCGACGGAACAGCCGATCTCAAAGACGCCATCCAGACTAAATTTAGAGATGAAAATGGACTCAGCTATGAGCCCTCGCAGATCATCGTCTCAAGCGGCGCGAAACAGTGCCTGTTCAATCTATGCCTGGGCCTTCTATCGCCCGGAGATGAGGCTGTCATACCGGCTCCATTTTGGGTCTCGTACCCCGATATGGTGCGTTTGGCGGGGGCTGAGCCCGTAATTATAAAAGCAGGTATCGAAGATGATTTCAAAATCACTCCCAAGCAGCTGGTCGCGGCGCTGACAGGCAAAACCCGCTTGTTGATATTGAACAGTCCCAGCAATCCAACCGGCGCTAGCTACTCGAAAATCGAGCTACAGGCGCTCGGTGCCGTCCTTTCCGATCACCCCAATGTTGTTATCGTAGCGGACGAGATTTACGAGCATATTCACTGGGGTGAAGAGCCGTTTTGTAGCTTCGCAGCGGCCTGCCCTGAGCTCTACGACCGGACGGTTACAATCAACGGTGTGTCCAAAGCCTATGCGATGACAGGCTGGCGTATTGGCTATGCCGCCGGCCCGCGCGAACTCATTACGGCAATGAAAACGATTCAGAGTCAAAGCACATCAAATCCCTGCAGCGTATCTCAGGTCGCCGCAATTGCGGCGCTCTCAGGCAACCAGTCAGCCGTCGCTGATATGACTGCCGCCTACAAGAATCGGCATGATTATGTGGTCGCTGCACTGAACGGTATTGAGGGATTCGAATGCCGCAGCGGCGAAGGCACATTCTACGCGTTTCCGCGCGTCAGCGATGCTCTGCAGGCGCGAAACCTCAGCAGTGACGCCGCACTTGTCGAGCTATTAATCAACGAGGCTGATGTGGCTTGCGTCCCCGGAACAGCATTCGGGGCGCCAGGTTACATGCGGCTATCATTCGCTTGTTCGATGGAAATGCTCGAAGACGCAATCAATCGGATAAAACGGGTTGTTTTGGCTTGACTTCAGCCCCCCTCTGAACCAAAATCCCGGCCGCACCTAACGGTGTCGACCTATTCCCCGATAGCTCAGTTGGTAGAGCGTCTGACTGTTAATCAGAATGTCCGTGGTTCGAGTCCGCGTCGGGGAGCCAAACATGAAAAAGCCCGCTTCTTAGCGGGCTTTTTCTATTACTGAATCAGCGACGAATCATCTGCTCTTTTTTATAATTATCCAATCAATCACCGTTAAATCTAGTGCAGAAATTAACGACTTGCCCCCCTACGCCGAGCAACAACCGATCAAATCTTACCTTGTTGCTGCTATCTCAATGACGACATTCCACATGTATTTTACAAGCTCAACGAAGGCTTCTTCGGAAATTCGCTCGTTATCTCCATGTGCGCCGAACCCACTGTTTATTTCCTCAATCGATCGCGCAGGCCCGATGCCATAGGCTTGCATCCCCTTGGCTCTTACCTGGGCCATGTCTGTCGCTCCGGTTTGCATGATGGGTAGCACGGTCGCGTTCGGGTACATATTCTTTGCGACGCGCTCAAGCGTTTGAAACATTTCGTTATCGATGTCAGACGAAGGCGCGGCTGGGCGGTAAATTCTCTCCGGGACTATTTCAACGCGAGAGTCATCGATTACTGCCGCAAGTTTCGCGTAAAAACCCTCAACGTTTTCATCTGGCAGCATTCGAATATCCAGCATCGCACTCGCTTCCGAAGGGATGACGTTTCTGCGAAAGCCTGCATCCATGATGGTTGGCGCAACCGATGTTCTCGAGATGGAATAGTGATATGGGAAATTCGCAAGGAAGTGCTGCTGAATTGCTGCGCTCTCTTCCGGATTTTCTATGTTGCTGTAGCGAAACGCATCATCGTCTGACGCTATCTCGGCCATCCTTTGAAAATACATTCTTGTCGTCTCACTGAATCGCACCTCCGTATCCCAGGAACCAGCTTTCGCAACAGCATTTGCGAGAATAACCACTGCATTTTCCAAGGTGGGTTTCGAACCGTGACCTGGAGTGCCGCGAGCAACTAGCGTTACTCGGCGAGGCATTTTTTCAGTGGTCTCTATACCGACCGTGACCACCTGATCGTCCTGAATAACATTCTGCCCGCCTTCCGCCAGACAGTATTCAGCATCGATAATATCGAAGTGCTTCTCGACCATGAAATTGATACCGACTTCTGGCGTTCCTTCCTCACCGGATTCCGCCAGTAGAATGACGTCGCGATCAAGCTTAACTCCGTAGCGCTTAAGCAGCTTCATGACCATCAGCCCAGCTGCGAGGTTATCCTTGTCATCAAGCGTCCCTCTACCGTAAACAAACCCGTCCTGACGCAAGCCGCTGAAGGGGTCCGCACTCCATCGATCTAATTGCACACCAACAACGTCCGTATGGCCCATTATTAACAGCGGTCGTTTAGATCCATTTCCACTTGCGCGCGCCACAAGATTCGCTCTTGATTCCTCGAGTGCATAGGTCTCTGACTCAATTCCCTCGGCGGCTAGAACGGCCGACAGGTAGTCTGTTACGTCGGTTTCGTTACCCGGTGGATTGGTTGAATTGATCTGAATAAGCTCGACGAGATGGTCGAGTGACTCTTCGCCAACCACGTCCCAATCGATCAGGTAGGATTGCTGTGCATTTGCCATTGCTGCAGAGGCCATCGAAACTAGTATTAAAATCCAGCGCATAGATATTCCTTACTTAGGCCATTCAGGTATTGGAATCCGGATACTAGCGCATTTTTCGAGTTAGAACGGCGACTCACATATTAGGCCCACCAGGTGCAGGAGGTACCAAATCTAATCAGTCCGCGAGCACTTGTCCCCGACAGCCACCTTAGCCTTAAATGTAACGGGATAATCTGTCCCTTTCTTGGCTGACTGATCAATAGACCCTAGAATATATAGTGGAATGCGAACAGAGACTCGTTAGCGGTTCGTAATGCTGTGTTGCAAGACGGTATCGAATTGGACTCGTGACGCCGGCCGTTGCGTTTCCCAGTTGCGGCAACTTGGGCATTGCCAAAGCAGGCGCTGGCTTGAAAACCCACACTCCTGACACTGATACCTCGGCGTCGTGCTGGCAAGCTTCGACAGCGCACCGCGAACCTTCGCGAGCGCAGCGAAGTTTGAACCCACATCACCTGTTGATAGTTGCTGTAACTCGACAAACTCACCAAGTGTTGGCTCATTCAGCATGTACTCTTCAACGCACTCATCAATCACCGGGATTCCGCCGAGATCATTCACAATTGCTGTATACGCGACGAGTGAGTTCATTTCGGGATTCTTCTTCAGTAAGACCCTCAGCGCGACTTCCAAGTCCGCTGTCGCGTTCTCTCGTTCATATATTGAAACAATTTCCGGTAACGCCTCAGCAATCAAGTAGGTTTTATCGTCGAGTATGCGGTTATACAGCTTCAATGCAGTCTTATTATCATTACTGTCTCTAGCAATGTGTGCACGCGTAAGGGCTCCGCGCATTGTTCGAGGGCGCCCTGCTTGTGCTTTCTTCACGTGCTTGCGAGCCGACGCATAGTCTTTCTTCGCTGCAGCCGCTTCAGCCAATTCACAGTGGTAATGAGCTATCTGGAGAGCCAGAGAGCGTCCTCCTAGCACCTCAAGGCGCTGGCCCGAATCAATGGCTTTCCGCCAGTCACGTTCCTGTTCATAAATATCACAAAGCGCCTCAAGCGCCTGCACCTGATAGCGTGAACCCTGAGCGAGGCGCACAAAGAGTTTTTCAGCGCGATCAAGCAGGCCCGCACCCAGATAATCTTTAGCTAAAGAAAAAAGCGCCTGATCGCGTTGCTCTGGTGCAAGATCCGGTCTTGCAATGATATTCTGGTGAATTCGGATCGCCCTATCCACTTCGCCGCGACGCCGGAATAGACTACCAAGAGCAAAGTGAGTCTCGATGGTTTTATCATCAACGCGCACCATTTTCAGAAAGTGCTCAAGCGCTTGATCCGTCTGCTCATTCAGAAGAAAGTTAAGACCCTTTAAATAATCGATATTGAGGGGTACGGGCGCATCTTCATCATCACGCTCATCGAACCTGCCCATCGCCCACCCGGCCGCAGCCAGTAGCAAGAACAGTCCAGCAAGCAGAAAAGTAGATTCAGTCGGCATCATTTAGCGGCAGGCTTCTAAGACTACTAACTTCGTTCTCAGACATACGCAAAGACCGTCGCAACATTCTGCGCTCATTAGATATCTTAAACGCGTATAAGCCCATACAAATAACGCCAAATAGCCAACCAATGGTAAAAGCTATGGTGAATGCAAGGGAGGCGGGGGAGCTGAATTCCCAGTGAAGCAATGTGATGCTGACTTCACTTGAGTTGCCCGCTGTAAATACGACCATCGCCGTAAATATCAGAATGATCAGTAATACTAAACCTATACGTTTGAGCGCAATCAATTCTTTATGGGGAAATGGCGACTTGCGTTCACTCGTTCACGTAGGTCTTTACCGGGCTTAAAATGTGGCACGTACTTACCGGATAGTGCGACGGCCTCACCCGTTTTAGGGTTTCGCCCAATGCGGGGTGGACGGAAATGCAAAGAAAAACTGCCAAATCCTCTAATCTCGATACGCTCACCCTTTGCAAGGGAATCGCTCATAAGATCAAGAAGGTGCTTTACGGCGAGCTCAACATCTTTTGAAGGCAGGTGCTTTTGCTTGCGAGAGATACCTTCTATAAGTTCTGATTTTGTCATATTGCCTATCACTGTTCCATTTTCTTATCGTAACCCACGGATATTAAAGGTAATAATAGCCCAGACCGCACGTTCTGAGCTACCTTTTTTACTTATTATTTGCTTCCGCCGGACATTTTTTCCTTCAGAAGCTCACCAAGCGTGGTCCCGACAGGGGCTGCAGACGAATCAGAGGTGTAATTACTAACTACCTCTTGCTCCTCATGAACCTCTTTGGCCTTGATCGAAAGCGCAACCATGCGGCTCTTGCGATCAACGTTCATGAACTTGGCCTCGACTTCTTCGCCGACCTTGATTACCGTCCGGGCATCTTCGATCCGGCCTCTAGCTAATTCAGATGCGCGAAGTGAACCGTAGACACCGTCACCAAGATCTACCAATGCGCCCCGTACGTCGACTTCGGTAACTGTTCCCGTAACGATCGAGTTCTTCGGATGCGCCGCAAGCCAGTCTGAGAATGGATCTTTCTCAAGCTGCTTGATGCCCAACGAGATACGCTCACGTTCAGCGTCAATCGCGAGTACGGCCGCCTCGATTTCCTGACCTTTCTTGTAATTTCGCACGGCTTCTTCGCCGGGGAGATCCCAGGAAATATCGGAAAGGTGAACAAGACCATCAATCCCACCATCGAGCCCGATGAAGACGCCGAAGTCCGTGATCGATTTGATTTGACCGGATACTTTGTCGGAGCGATTGAAGGTTGATGCGAAATCAGCCCATGGGTTCGATTTGCACTGTTTGATGCCCAGCGAAATACGTCGACGTTCTTCATCGATCTCGATGACCATGACTTCGACTTCTTCACCGACTTGAACAACACGTGAAGGATTAACGTTTTTGTTAGTCCAGTCCATTTCGGACACGTGAACCAGACCTTCGACGCCATCTTCGATCTCAACAAAGCAACCGTAGTCTGCGATATTGGTCACCTTACCGAACATACGGGTATCTTGCGGGTAACGGCGTGCAAGGTCTTGCCAAGGATCATCTCCGAGCTGCTTCATGCCCAGTGATACGCGTTGACGTTCGCGGTCGAACTTAAGAATCTTGACATCTATTTCTTGGCCAACTTCGACGATCTCGGAAGGATGCTTAACGCGCTTCCATGCCATGTCCGTAATGTGCAGGAGACCATCGATTCCACCGAGATCAACAAATGCGCCGTAATCGGTGAGGTTCTTGATGATTCCCTTGACCGTATTGCCTTCTTGCAATTCCTTCAGAAGGGCCTCGCGTTCTGCAGAGAACTCTTTCTCAACTACTGCGCGGCGTGAAACGACGACGTTGTTGCGACGTTGGTCGAGTTTCATGACCTTAAACTCGAGCTGCTTGCCCTCGAGGTATGAAGGATCTCGAACTGGACGAACATCAACCAATGATCCGGGCAGGAATGCTCGGACGTTGTCAATTTCGACGGTAAAGCCACCCTTGACGCGGCCATTGATGATGCCTTCAACAACGGCACCTTCTTCAAAGGCCTTCTCAAGATCAATCCAAGTGCGCGCTCGAATCGCTTTTTCACGAGAAAGTTTAGTCTCACCGAAGCCGTCTTCGACAGCATCCAGTGCAACTTCAACTTCATCGCCTACGGCGAGTTCGGTGTCACGTTTATCATTCTTGAATTCTTCTTTAGGGATCACGGCCTCAGACTTGAGGCCTGCGCTAACGATGACGACATCGTCATTTATTGCCACCACAATGCCGGTGATGATTGAACCCGGTTTTATTTGTTGACTGGCAAAACTTTCTTCAAATAATTCAGCAAAACTTTCAGACATGTTAGTTAATCCAAGGGGATTTCATCTTCCCCACCCATAAATTACGTCAGCTAGCATCCTGCATCTGACGGTACGAAAAAAAAGGAGCGAACATCCTGTTCGTTCCCATCCATTACCTAACCAAGGATTTAGAGCTCTGCGACCCACTCGAGAACTGTATTAGTAACAGCCTCAATAGACAGTCCCGAAGAATCCAGAATTCTGGCATCCCGAGCCGGCTTTAACGGAGCTACCGATCGCTCGGAATCTCTGCGGTCACGGTCCTCTATGTCCCGCGAAAGGGCCGCGAGCGTAACATTCATACCCTTGTCTTTCAACTGCTTATGGCGCCTTTTAGCGCGCTCTTCAGCGCTTGCCGTGAGGAAGATTTTGACCAAAGCGGACGGAAATACATGGGTCCCCATATCGCGGCCATCGGCGACCAGTCCTGGCGCCTTCTGAAAAGCTCGCTGGCGCTCCAAAAGAGCTGTCCGAACCTCAGTTAATCCGGCCACCGCTGACGCTTCTGCTCCGGTTGATTCCTGTCGAACCTCAAGAGTCACATCCTCACCGTCCAGCAGGATCCGCTCGGATCGATCTTTATTACCGTCAAATCGGATGTCGAGGTCACGCGCGAGTAATGCTAGTGCATCACCATCATCGAGCGAAATCCCCTTATTTTTTGCTGCAATCGCAGTCAAGCGGTAAAGCGCACCGCTGTCGAGGAGATGAAAACCCAGGGCATCGGCAACACGTCGGGCTATGGTGCCTTTACCCGAACCGCTTGGGCCGTCAATCGCTATTACCGGTGGATTTAGGATCACTGTCCCTTATATAGCCTCTATCGGGCTAATATCAGCGCCGACGCTTGCCATGCATTGACAAAAATCTGGAAATGACGTGTTCACCGCAGCAACATCCTTTACAAGGACTGATTCGCTCGCAATGGTCCCTGCGATCGCCAATGACATTGCAATACGATGGTCGCCATGACTTTGAACGGCGCCGCCACCAAATTGGCCGCCGTGAACAATTGCCCCATCTGGCGATTCATCAACTTGTATCCCGAGATTTCGAAGGCCTTCCGACATTGCGGCAATTCGATCGCTTTCTTTGACGCGAAGTTCAGCGATACCCGAAAAAACTGTCTTGCCCGTTGCCGCAGCGGCCGCTACGAAAAGAACCGGGAACTCGTCGATAGCCAATGAGACTAATGCCGGGTCCACATCACCACCACTCAGTTGGGATGATCGCACTCGAATATCAGCGACAGGCTCTCCACCCAGCAACTGCATATTGACGAGAGTGATGTCGCCTCCCATTCCCTGTAGGATTTCGATGACACCCGTTCGGGTTGGGTTGACACCAACATTCGTGATTAACACGTCGGCTTTCTCAGCCAGCAAAGCCGCCAACATTACAAATGACGCTGAGGAGAGATCGGCTGGCACATTCACAGGGCAGCCCTGAAGTTGCTGTCCGCCTTGTAGGGATATCTTACCGTCCGACTTCGAAACCGTAACACCCATTGAACCAAGCATTCTTTCCGTATGATCTCTCGTCATCGCCGGTTCCGTTACGCTCGTCACGCCGCTCGAGTACAAGCCAGCCAGTAGTACAGCAGACTTGACCTGCGCGCTGGCCATAGGAAGGTCGTAATGAATGCCATGTAACTGCAGGCCGCCAGAAATCTGTAATGGTGGTGTTCCATCGCAGTCGCTTTCGATATTGGCGCCCATCAGTTTTAACGGCGTTATGATTCGACTCATCGGCCTTCCAGATAACGACTCGTCTCCAGTCAGAACGCTAGAGAATTTCTGTCCCGCTAGCAGTCCAGCGATCAATCGCATAGCAGTGCCAGAATTACCAAGATCAAGATCTGCAGTTGGCGCTTGCAAGCCATGCAGGCCGACACCTTGGATCGATATTTCGGTCGCGCTCGGCTGCTTAATCTCAACGCCAAGTGACTGCATCGCAGCCATAGTGGCGAGGCAATCCTCACCAGTGAGGAACCCCTTAATCTCAGTTCGACCGGTCGCGATACTGCCAAGCATTAGCGCTCGGTGCGAAACCGACTTGTCACCCGGGACAGTGACCGAAGCGTCAGAGACTTTTGATGGATTTACCTGAAAATGCATATGAGACGTCCGTCAGCCGATTGCCTTCGGATACGCGCCCAACACTCGGAATAATGAGCTATTGGCCTCGAGCTTCGCCAATGCATCCGAGATCGGCGCTTCCTCAGAATGGCCCTCAATATCGATGAAGAAAACATAGTCCCATTTCTTTCGCTGCGATGGACGGGACTCAATGCGAGTCATAATGACACCCTGCTCCGCCAAAGGCTGAAGCAAATTGTGCAGCACACCTGCACCTCCCACCGTATCGCTCGTCGAGAACAGGATGGTCGTTTTATCGCTGCCACTCGGCGCCAGCAAGGTACGACCCACGACCAGAAATCGCGTCGCATTATCCGGACGGTCCTCGATATTGTTGACCATGATGTGCAATTCATAGACGTCTGCGGCAACTTCAGGACCGATCGCCGCTGTACCTTCTTCGTCTCGCGCTCGTCGGGCACCTGCTGCGTTGCTGGACATACCAATGAGTTCAACGTGCGGGAGATACTCACGCAGCCAGCCTCGGCACTGAGCCAGCGACTGTTCGTGAGCACATATGCGCTCAATCTTGTCGAGGCTTTGCATCTTGCTCATGAGGTGCTGTTCAATTTTGAGCTCAATTTCACCAGCTATCTTGAGTGGCGATGTCAGAAACATATCGAGCGTATTGTTAACAGACCCCTCAGTCGAGTTCTCAATCGGGACCACACCAAAATCGGCGGTACCGCATTCGACTTCCTGAAAAATCTCATCGATCGTATGAAACGGTAATACGCGCACCGAATGACCGAAGTGCTTGAATACCGCCGTCTGGGTGAATGTGCCTTCCGGACCAAGAAAGCCGATCTTCAGTGGCTCCTGCTGGGCAAGACACGCGGACATGATCTCACGGAACAAGCGCAACATTTCTTCGTCGCGCATCGGCCCATCGTTTCGTTCCAACACAGAGCGCAATACTTCCGCCTCACGCTCCGGACGGTAGTAATCGACCGCCGCACCGAGTTCACCCTTCGCTACACCGACCTGTTGAGCAATAGTTGCACGTTCACTGATAAGCGATTGAAGCCGCTTATCAATATCGTTAATGTGCTTGCGAATCTCTGCGAGATCGAGGGAGTTCATGTCTTTACCCAAACCGGCCATGCCGTATTTAATCCGAAAACCTAATGGAAACGTGAGGTTATACAGGCTTACCGAGATTTCGCAACGCCAACACACCTTTAATAGAGCCAATTTGCTCTAACAACTCTGGTGATGGCTCATCGTTTACATCCACTATGGTGTACGCGAATTCACCGACGGACTTGTTCAGGAGGTCCTCGATATTCAGGCCTGCATTTGCGATACAGGTAGACATCTGACCAACCATGTTTGGAACATTCGCATTGGCCAGCGTAATCCGCCACGCGTCGAGGCGTGGCAACCGAGCTTCCGGAAAATTGACAGAAAACCGGATATTGCCATTTTCAAGGTAATCTTTGACGTTCTCGGCAACCATGATTGCGCAGTTTTCCTCGGCCTCCACGGTCGATGCACCCAAGTGTGGCAGTGCGACGGCCTTTGGATGTTTTATGAGCTCTGGAGTCGGGAAATCGGTAACAAATGAATGCAGCTTGCCACTATCAAGCGCCGCGATCGCCGCCGCATCGTCTACGATTCCACCCCTGGCGAAATTCACCAGCACAGCGCCATCCTTCATCAATTGAAGACGGTCGGCGTTCACTATGTTACGAGTCGCCTCCATAAGAGGTACATGCAACGTCACGAAATCGGCGTGCTGAAACAACTGATCGAGCGTGTCAGCGTGCTCGACGCCGGATGAAAGCTGCCACGCGCTTTGAACGGTAATGGCAGGATCAAATCCCACTACTTTCATTCCGAGAGACAAAGCTGCATTCGCAACTTCAACTCCGATCGCACCCAGACCAATGACGCCTAATGTCTTACCCGGCAACTCGAATCCGACGAACTGCTTCTTACCTGCCTCAACGACCTTATTCAGCGCATCACCTGTTTCTTCAAGCGCTGCAACATACTCGCTCGCTCGGCAAAGATTGCGAGCACCAATCAACATCCCGGCAATCGTCAGCTCCTTAACCGCGTTGGCGTTGGCGCCCGGCGTGTTGAATACAGGGACGCCGCGTGCGCTCATCTCATCGACCGGAATATTATTCGTGCCAGCGCCAGCGCGACCAATAGCCGATACTGAGGCTGGAATATCCATATCGTGCATTTTGTACGAGCGCAGCAATATCGCATCCGGGTGAGTCACTTCCGAAGCAACTTCATATCGACTTCGAGGTAATCGACGTAGGCCTTCGATAGCGATGTTGTTAAGGGTTAGTACTTTGAACATTCTAATTTACTCTCTCTAGGCTGCTGTAGGGCAGACCTTACGCCTCAGTCCTTTCGAACTCGGCCATGAATGTGATTAATGCATCTACAGCTTCTTCGCTGACAGCATTGTAAATCGAGGCACGCATACCACCGACCGAACGGTGCCCTTTTAAATTGGTTAAACCTGCCGCGTGACTCTGCTCGAGAAACGCTACATCAAGCCTGGCATCAGCGAGGATGAAAGGTACGTTCATCCAAGACCGGCAATCTTTAGCAACCGGGTTCGAATAAAAGTCAGAACTGTCAATCGCGGCGTAAAGCTTCATTGCCTTCCGTTGATTCACAGCAGCCATCGCCTCGACACCACCTTGTTCTATCAGCCACTGAAAGACGATATCAGCGACATACCACGCAAACGTTGGCGGTGTATTGGTCATTGAATCCGATTCCGCATAAGATTTCCAGGTCATTAGATGCGGAGTGTTGGCTCGAGCTCTATCCAGCAACTCGTTCTTAATAATGACCAACGTAATCCCGGCTGGACCGATGTTTTTCTGTGCGCCCGCGTAGATCACACCAAAGCGGCTAACATCGATCGGTCGCGAAAGGATATTGCTCGACATGTCTGCGACGAGAGGCGCATCACCACTTGGTACGAAGTGAAACTCTACACCAGCAATCGTTTCGTTGGGGGTGTAATGAAGATACGCCGCATTATCACTGCGAGACCAGGTTGACTCATCCGCTATATAAGTGAAGTTCTTGTCGGACGAATCGGCGACTACGTTTGAAGTGCAAAATTTGGCTGCTTCACCCGCGGCCTTCTTGCCCCAACTTCCCGTCACGATGTAGTCAGCGGTATCGCCAGGAGCTGTCAAATTCAGGGGCGCCATTGCCATCTGCATGGTCGCACCGCCCTGTGGAAAAATAACACTATAGTCATCGGGCACCGCAAGTAGATCGCGAAGATTAGACTCTGCCCGTTCGGCCAATTCGACAAATTGCTTACCGCGGTGGCTGGCCTCCATAACCGACATGCCAATGCCCTGCCAGTCAAAAATTTCGGAGTGAATTTGTTCCAGCACTTGAAGAGGAAGTGCTGCCGGTCCGGCACTAAAATTGTAGACGCGAGACATGTCGCAATGGTCCTGAAGAGAGGTTCGTAGGGCACGTATTGTCACGGTTTGCTAACACAAATGCACTACCTAATAGAAAAATATTGTCGGCCCATTACTGCATAATTTGCACCAGTTTGGTGCGCTACTCGCCTTCTTCATCATCCTCGATAGCTTCGATTCGTGCGAGTCCAACTAAGCGCTGATCTTTTCCGACACGAATGAGTCGAACACCCTGAGTGTTGCGCCCCATGATCGATATGTCATCAACGCCGGTGCGAACTAGCGTTCCGTTCGAACTAATGAGCATGACTTCGTCGTCGTCCGCGACTTGCAATGCTCCAACCGTCTTTCCGTTTCTATCGGTCGTCTGGATCGCAATCACACCCTGTCCGCCCCGCCCCTGGACTGGGAAATCGTCGATCGGAGTTCGTTTGCCATAGCCATTTTCTGTCGCTGTAAGAATCAAGCCATCACGCATGATTGACAAAGCGATAACTTCATCGCCCGCTGGCAGCTTGATTCCTCGAACGCCGGCCGCGCTACGGCCCATAGGACGAACATCTTCTTCTTTAAAGCGGATTGATTTGCCATGACTAGCTACGAGCAGAACTTCAGCTTCGCCATCTGTGATTTCGACGTTAACAAGCTTATCATTATCACGCAGGTCGATTGCTATGATGCCGCTTGAGCGCGGCCGTGAAAATTGACTCAAAGGCGTCTTCTTAACGGTGCCCGCAGAGGTCGCCATAAATACGAAGTGTCCCTCCGCGTAATCCCTGATCGGCAGAACAGCGTTAATTCGCTCGCCATCTTCGAGGGGGAGTAGATTCACAATCGGTTTGCCGCGCGACCCACGACTGGCTTGCGGAACCTGGTATACCTTTAACCAATAAATCTTGCCGTGACTGGAGAAGCACAAAATCGTGTCATGCGTGTTCGCGACAAAGAGCTTATCAACAAAGTCCTCATCCTTGACCTTCGTTGCAGAGCGTCCTCGGCCACCGCGTTTCTGCGCCTGGTAGGCCTCGATAGGTTGCGCCTTCGCGTAGCCGCCGTGGGACAGGGTCACCACAACTTCCTCTTCAGGGATCAGGTCCTCAACACTCAAATCCGAGTGGTCCTGGACGATCTCTGTGCGGCGATCGTCACCGTAGGCCTCACGAATCGCGATTAGCTCCGCCTTGATAACTTCGAGCAATTGATCGGGATTGGCAAGAATATCAGAAAATACTTTAATTTTTTCTAGTATCTCTTTGTATTCTTTAACAATTTTATCTTGCTCAAGCCCTGTCAAGCGATGCAATCGGAGATCAAGAATCGCTTGCGCCTGGACGGGGGAAAGGTGGTATTTACCATCGATCAAGCCCGCAACAGTGTCCAGTCCGTCCGGCCTAGTATCCATTTCGCCGGCACGTTGGAGCATGTCGGTTACTGCACCAGGGGCCCACTGGCTCGCCATGAGAGCCACCTTCGCCTCCGCCGGTGACGCCGATGCCTTTATCATTGCAATGACTTCGTCGATATTGGCCAAAGCAACAGTTTGCCCCTCCAATACATGTGCACGATCTCGAGCCTTACGTAGATCAAAAATGGAGCGCCGAGTCACGACCTCGCGACGATGAGACAGGAATGCCTCTAAAACCTGCTTCAGATTAAGGAGCTTCGGTTGTCCATCATGTAGGGCGACCATGTTGATGCCGAACACGCTCTGCATCGACGTTTGCTTATAAAGGTTATTCAGGACAACGTCGCTGACTTCCCCCATCTTGATTTCGATAACAACCCGCATGCCGTCTTTGTCGGATTCGTCACGCAGTTCGCTAATCCCTTCAATTCGTTTCTCCCGGACAAGGTCAGCAATTTTTTCTATCAAGCGAGCTTTGTTTACCTGATATGGGAGCTCGGTGACTATGATCGCTTCTTTACCGCGAGAATTAATGACTTCGACGTTGGTTCTCGCGCGAATGTGCACTCGTCCCCGACCAGTACAGTAGGCGGAATAGATTCCGGCCGCACCGTTTATGATCCCTGCGGTCGGAAAATCAGGCCCAGGAATATGCTCCATAAGACCGGGTACATCGATAAGCGGGTTTTCAATCAGTGCCATACACGCGTTAATGACCTCTGTAAGGTTGTGCGGCGCAATGTTGGTGGCCATGCCCACTGCAATTCCCGACGAACCGTTGACCAATAAATTAGGCACCCTTGTCGGCATGACTGCCGGTTCGCTCTCAGATCCGTCGTAATTCTCGATGAAATCAACCGTTTCTTTTTCGATATCGGCCAATAGCTCATGTGCAATTTTCGACATGCGCACTTCCGTGTATCGCATGGCAGCCGGAGAGTCTCCGTCAACTGAACCAAAGTTACCCTGGCCATCGACCAGCATGTAACGCATTGAAAACGGCTGCGCCATTCGAACAATCGTGTCATAGACAGCTGAATCGCCATGTGGATGGTACTTACCAATCACATCACCGACGACACGGGCCGATTTCTTATAGGGTTTATTGAAGTCATTACCCAGCTCTCGCATCGCATGCAAAACTCGACGGTGGACTGGTTTCAGTCCGTCCCTCACGTCCGGTAACGCTCGACCCACGATAACGCTCATCGCGTAATCCATATAAGACTGCTGCATCTCGTCTTCGAGACTTACTGACAGCAATTCATGTGCAAATTCGGCCATATATTCCTACTTTTCGTGCTCAAAACCCCGGCGCGATCCAAACCGGGAGGTCGGGTTCAAGTGATTAACTTTTGCTGGATTTCAAGCGGATTATGTCGTGTACGCATCGTGCTGGTTTCGGCCATAAATCGGCTGACAGATTAGGCTTAGAATAATACCACAGGAAGCCCTATAACAGCAGTGTTTTAGCGCCTTTCAGGTGTATTTAAACCACTGCTGGAACTGCCTCACATGACGCGTATACTCCCCCTCGACTATGCAGCATTGCGATACCTTGATAGCACCTCGTTGGTTTGTTCCCGTTGAATCAGTAAATACGGTCCTCACGGAGCATGCCGCCCTCATTACTGACGGCCGTATAATGGACCTGTTGCCACCGACACAAGCCAATGTATGATCCAGTCTCTCAATTCGTTTATACGGCATAGTCAGAGTAGATCACAGACGCCTGGATCGCTGGCAGGCGTCAGTTGAATAGTAGCCAGCTATCGCGCATTGATATGGATACCCTGATGGACCGCAGCAGCGAGTGGCGAGATCGCTTTGCTGCTTCATAGAACCAGGAAATAAGGTACGAGCCCAAATGCACACCGCTAGAGAAAACGTTGATCCTGCCGAAGTAGCGAAATTCGATGCTCTTGCCTCTCGATGGTGGGACCCTGACGGCCAGTTTCGCGCCCTACACGACATTAATCCATTGCGTTTGGACTGGATTCGCCAACATGCTCAATTAGCACAAGCGCGTGTGGTCGATATTGGTTGTGGTGGTGGCATTCTCGCAGAGTCGATGGCGACATCGGGCGCCAACGTCATTGGCATCGATATGGCGGAGGGTCCTCTCGCTGTAGCTCGCTTACACCAGCATGAGTCCGACGCAAAAGTCGACTATCGAAAGGCTACCGCTGAAGAATTGGCAGGACAAGAAGCTGGGTCATTTGACGTCGTCACTTGTCTCGAGATGCTTGAACACGTCCCCGACCCAGCGCTGGTCATCAAATCGTGTGCGGAACTGGTGAAACCTGGTGGTCATGTATTTTTCTCGACCATCAATCGTAATCCAAAATCATTTGCGTTTGCTATTGTTGGCGCCGAATATGTTCTCAAGTTACTGCCCGCCGGCACACACGAATACGAAAAATTTATTCGGCCATCAGAGCTCGACTCCTGGGCAAGAAGTGCGGGGCTTTCATTAAGAGATAGTATTGGCATGCACTACAATCCGATAACGGCAGAATATTCTCTAGGTGGGAATCTGGATGTAAATTATCTGATGTATTTTCAACGTGAGTGAGCTCAATGGTGTTGAGTACAATGCCGTCTTGTTTGATCTCGATGGTACATTGGTAGACACAGCACCAGACATGGTTGCAGTGCTGCAAAGCTTGCAGCAGGAACACGACATCGAACCGGCGCCTTATGAGCTGGCGCGAACGTTTGTATCGCATGGTGCTATCGGCCTGCTGACGTTCGGTTTTCCGGAACTCGAGATCGAGTTTGGCGACGAACTTCATCAGAAGTATCTGGAGCGCTATGCCGAGATGATCTGCGTGGAATCGCGGCTCTTCAGCGGTTTGGGTGAATTACTTGATCAATTGGATGCACGCGATTGTCCTTGGGGAATCGTTACCAACAAGCCAGGGCAACTTACATTACCTCTACTTACCGAGCTGGACCTCGTGGAGCGCTCGTCGTGCATTGTTAGCGGCGATACCTTGTCGGTCCGGAAGCCTGAGCCTGGTCCCGTGCTGCTTGGTTGTGACATGATCGGTATCGACCCGCAAGCATCGATATACGTTGGTGATGCGGAGCGCGACATTGAAGCGGGACGGCGAGCCGGTACGGCTACTATTGTAGCTGCATATGGCTATATCACCGAGGAAGATGATCCACGTGAATGGGATGCCGACGTTATCGCAGCGACCACCGACGAACTCGCACAAATCATCCTAAATGCAATTAATGTTGAGGCCTGATGAATT
>Ga0308013_10000334_pt1 | contig 25772 bp, 22 predicted proteins | sample Neamet181_FD_203131 | JGI IMG/M metagenome (GOLD analysis project Ga0308013, IMG submission 203131) | Marine microbial communities from water near the shore, Antarctic Ocean - #181 | ecosystem: Environmental > Aquatic > Marine > Unclassified | place: Southern Ocean | collected 2014-07-25
GGGCGGGAACGCACTTAAGTTTTATGCTTCAGTTCGTCTCGACATCCGCCGAATTGGCGCAATCAAGAAAGGCGACGAAGTGGTGGGCAACCAGACACGTGTCAAAGTGGTTAAGAACAAAGTATCACCACCATTCAAACAGGCCGAATTCGAGATTCTTTACGGTAAGGGTATTTCCCGCCTAGGCGAGCTCATTGATCTCGGCGTACAGAATGACATCGTTAACAAGGCGGGTTCGTGGTACAGCTACGGTGACGATCGCATCGGGCAGGGCAAAGACAAAGCCAGCGAGTTCTTGAAAGAGCACCCTGATATGGCTGACGAGATTGAAAAACGAGTTCGTGCCATCTTGATGCCGCCACCCGTCGTAGCCGTTCCAGATATCCCGAAACTTACAGATGACGACGAAGCGGAGCCTGCTGCCAAAGAAGCCTCGTAAGAGCGGTTTTTTATATGCCCTTGGGTGCCATAGGAGCGCGTTCTATGCGCGATATGGAGCTACATGAAGAAATTAGCGATCTTCTCGCAGGTGAGGGGGAAGATCGTTTTTCGTGCCCGAAAGAAGCACGCAAGAAGGCAATGGATTTTCTGGCTCGTCGTGAATACGGTCAAGCGGAGCTCATCAAGAAGCTCGCAGACAAAGGCTATATTCGAAAAATCGTAGAGGCGGTGGTAGCAACGCTCACCAGCGAAAGGCTGCAAAGCGACGATCGATTCGCCGAGGCCTTTGTTCAATCACGCATTAATCAAGGCAAGGGCCCGGTACGTATTCGCCTCGATTTAAGTCAACGCGGAATCAGCGATGCGGTGACTGAGATGGCTATTGATGAGTCAGCAGCCGATTGGCATGGCTTGGCGCTCAATGTACGGCTCCGAAAGTTCGGCGTGGGTGAACCCGCAGACTTCAAAGCCAAGGCGAAGCAGATGCGCTTCTTGCAGTACCGCGGATTCGAGCAGGACCATATCCAATCGGCGTTTTAGCCGTTACCATATGCCCTATGGCATCGATGACGAGTAATGAGCTGCGCCAGGCATTCCTGGAGTTTTTCCGTGAGAACGATCATGAGATCGTCGCGAGCTCTCCCCTGTTGCCTGGCAATGACCCGACACTCCTGTTTACCAATGCAGGTATGGTTCAGTTCAAGGACGTGTTCCTCGGCGACGAAAAACGCAGCTATAACAAGGCGACATCCTCGCAACGTTGCGTAAGAGCCGGCGGCAAACACAACGACCTTGAAAATGTGGGTTATACCGCGAGGCATCACACGTTCTTCGAGATGCTCGGAAACTTCAGTTTCGGGGACTATTTTAAGCGTGAAGCGATTCAATACGGTTGGGACTTTCTGACGGGAACGCTCGGCTTGTCACCGGAGAAACTGTGGATCACTGTCTTCGAAGACGATGAGGAAGCAGCCGACATCTGGCTAAACGAGATGAAGATTGATCCTGAGCGGTTTTCACGTTTGGGCGCCAAAGACAACTTCTGGGCGATGGGTGATACCGGTCCCTGCGGCCCCTGCTCGGAGATTTTTTACGATCATGGTGCGGACATACCGGGCGGCCCGCCTGGATCGCCAGACGAAGATGGCGATCGCTATGTCGAGATCTGGAATCTTGTCTTCATGCAGTTCGATCGCTCGGCAGACGGAGAGATGGTGCCGTTGCCTAAGCCGTCCGTTGATACGGGCATGGGCCTCGAGCGCATCGCTGCAGTCATGCAAGGCGTCCACACTAACTACGATATTGATCTGTTCGTGAATCTGATCACGGCTATCGCTGATGTGCTTGACGTCGAGAAAGATGGCTCAAGCTCGCTCAATGTTATCGCCGATCACATTCGTGCCTGTTCATTCCTTATTGTTGATGGTGTGCTACCAGGCAATGAGGGCAGGGGCTATGTTCTGCGCCGAATCATTCGTCGCGCTGTCCGTCATGGCAAAAAGCTTGGCACCGACGAGCTGTTTTTCCACAAACTTGTTGCGCCACTTGCAAAAGAAATGGGCGATGCGTATCCGGAGCTTGTGAAAGCAGTGGCGCACGTTGAGAAAATATTACAAAAGGAAGAGCGGCGTTTCGCGGAGACTCTGGATCAGGGCATGGAAATCCTCGAGTCGGCTATTTCGGAATTGAAAGGTGAGCAAATACCGGGCGAAGTCGTATTCAAGTTGTACGACACCTATGGCTTTCCAATTGATCTGACAGCGGACATTGCCCGCGAACGCGGCCTGACAATTGATCACGATGGTTTCGAAGCGGCCATGGGTCAGCAACGTGATCGCGCGCGAGCTGCCAGCAAGTTTGGCAATGCCGCTACAGATTCCTTAAAGACGGATGCTGAGACCGATTTCCTAGGCTATGACGGTACCGATGGCGCGAGCGAGATCGTCGCCCTATATAAGGGTGATGAATCAGTCGATTCACTGCAGGTCGGCGAAGAGGGCATCATCATTCTGTCTGCCACCCCGTTTTATGCGGAAAGTGGCGGCCAGATTGGCGACACAGGCATCCTAGTTTCGGACGGCAAACTATTTTCCGTTCTGGATACCCAGAAAAGTGGTAAAGCGAATATTCATTTCGGTGCTGTCGAGCAGGGCGAGTTTAAAGTTGGTGACGCTGTCGAAGCAGTTGTAGACGCCGAGCGTCGGCAAGCTATTCGCCTTAATCATACAGCGACGCATCTGATGCACGCCGCTATGCAGCAGGTATTGGGCGCCCATGTAACGCAGAAAGGCTCGCTCGTTGCATCGGATCGACTGCGTTTCGACTTCTCACATTACGAACGAGTGACGCCACAGCAGATTCAAGACATTGAAGATATCGTGAATGTCGAGATTCGAAACAACACCGCGACTGTTACAGAGTTAATGACTTACGATGAAGCTATCGATTCAGGTGCGTTGGCCTTATTCGGTGAAAAGTATGGCGAGACAGTTCGAGTGCTGAGATTTGGTGATTTCTCGGTGGAACTGTGTGGCGGAACGCACGTTGATCGCACTGGAGACATCGGCGCTTTCAAGATTACCTCTGAAGGCGGCGTTGCTTCTGGCGTGCGTCGCATTGAGGCCGTAACAGGAAAAGGCGCGTTGGATTGGATCGACACGAATCAACAACGACTCGATGATCTGGCGGGCCTCTTAAAGACACGACCCGGTCTCGCCGCGCCTCGCGTTAAACAATTATTGAACCGTAATAAGGAACTTGAAAAAGAACTGGCGGCCGCGAAGCAGGCACTGATCATAGGAAGTGGTACTGATTTAACCGATGGTATCCAGGAAATTGCGGGCATTAAGGTGATGGTAAGCCGCATGGACGGCACTGATGCCAAGACCCTGAGAGCCGCGGTCGACAAGTTTAAGGATAAACTGGGTAGTGCAATTGTGGTCCTGGGTTCCGTCAATGGCGATCGAGTGCATCTGGCCGCCGGCGTGACCAAAGACAATATCGACAAAATTAAAGCAGGTGAGCTCATCAAACCTATCGCTGAGCAAATTGGGGGCAAAGGTGGCGGACGGCCCGATTTCGCGCAAGCCGGTGGAGTAGACGTTGCGGCTCTTGATCAAGCGCTCGAATCTGTGGCGGCATGGGTGGCGGAACAACTGAGATGATCTTGCGTTCCAAATTCTACATGAGAACGAAAATAATTAATTATTACAACAGGTTAGGGGTTAGCATGTGCATAAGAACAGGGCATTGCCCTATCAGGCAGAAGAGTAAGTCATGCTGATTCTGACGCGACAAGCGGGCGAGACAGTAATGATCGGAAGCGATGTCACGATTACGGTGCTCGGGGTCAAGGGAAATCAGGTCCGGATAGGGATCAATGCACCGAAAGATGTTGCCGTTCATCGGGAAGAAATTTACGAGCGAATCAAAAGTGAACAGGCCGCTGACGGTGATGCTGCGCCCAGTAGTGATGATAAGTCAGAATAAGCTCGATTCTCGCTTTACCCAAAGTACCTCTGACAGTAATATGTGCGCCCCGCGCAGCCAGAGGCATGCGGGTTTTCTTCGACTAGTTTTCCGTTCCTGAAAGCCATCCCTGCTTCCAAACTTGCTCATCCCTTAGACTTTTCCAATCTATAGCTTGCTCTCTTTTGGTAAAGACTGCTTCTAATATGCAAGAAAGAACTACACCGCCCTCATCGTAATCTACGCTTGTTACTATGAAGTGCTTTTCTTTGTTTTTTGGATTTACTGCTGTCCACTTACTGTTTAAGAGTTTGTTGGTTAGCTTTTTCATCTGCTTGAAATTATCAATTCCCCTGCTGAATTCTGTCAAAGATCTTTGTCGAAAGTTTTTGTGCTTCGGCAATTTGGGCGGAGGTCATTTGCTCTTCTACGATTGCCCGATTACCACTCGCACTTTCATTTCCAGAGGCTGAAGCGATATTCCACCACGCATACGCTGTTACATAATTAACAGGTACGCCTTGACCCCTGTAATACATGACGCCAAGATTGTTTTGGGCGATTACATACCCTTGATCAGCTGCTAGTCGATACCATTTCACCGCTTCTGCAGGGTTTTTAAGTACACCTTCACCCTTTTGATACATGACGCCAAGATTGTTTTGGGCGATTACATACCCTTTATCAGCAACTAGTCGATACCATTTTACCGCCTCTGTATCGTCTTCAGGTACACCTTCGCCATTTTGATACATGATGCCAAGATTGTATTGGGCGATTGCATCCCCCTGATCAGCAGCTTCAGGCATTTCTTCAAAATCAGGGGCTTGTCCAGCAGCCGTAACAGGCGTCAGGAAAAAACCCAATAGGAGGCATTGCCTAAACAGGCGAAAGTTAGAAATTAGCGATTGTTTTGTTTTCATCACAAGCTTCCCCAAGTCTGCTAAGTATTTTTTTATTTGTTATTATTTCTTGCAGAATGCCTCAAAATTCTTTGCCGCATTCTCAGATAACTCCGAAAAAAACAACGCTGCAGCATATGACTTTTCAGATTTTTTCTCGTTTCCTGCTTTTCTTTCTTTGTCTGCGGTCTTTAATAATTCTCCAGACGTATATAAGAAAAATCCTGCGGCTTCACTAACTTTTTTACAGTCTTCATTCTTCCAGAATCCTATATCGGACTCTTCAAAATTTGAACTTCCTGAGATGGGAATAAGTAAAATTAATAGACAGAATATGGAGGTAAATGTATTCATAATGTAACTCCAGTATCGGATAATGTAGATTAGTAAATTAACATAGGTAGCAATCTAGATTGGTTCACACTGCAAAATAGCTCAAAATGTAGCTGTTTGTTATATATATCCCCTTGAATCCATGGGCTCCTGCCCCCACCAGCTAGATGCCCTCACTTTCCCTGCAGTAAGAGCTGACTTGTGGACGGAATGAGATGTATAATCGCCGCCCAGATAATTATTGAAGTAGCGTTCAGTAGACGGTTATCGGGGAGAAGCAGAGGGTAATTGCGATACATTTGCGATACAGATCATAGCTTAGAGATAAGCTATCAGCCTGAAACCCTTGCTATCAAATACACGGAGAGATGGCTGAGTGGTCGAAAGCGCTCCCCTGCTAAGGGAGTAAGGGCTAATACCCCTTCGAGGGTTCGAATCCCTCTCTCTCCGCCATTCTCTGGGTTCACCGCGCTCACCGACACTGATAGTCACTGTGAGCGCGCGGATGTATTTCGTGATGGACTTCCAGCGCACGTATTCTCTTGACCCCCTCAATTCTCTCCGTCTAAGTAACCCCGTCCGCAGCACGCGGTTGTATAACTATCCATAATGGATGGCGATGACCTCGCGTCTTTGCGCTACTCGCGTACTATGCCTATGCAGCGCACGCATGCACGACCACGATGAACCCGCACCCATGAATGAGGAGGACGCAAATGAGGACGGCCATGATCATGAACATTGATCACCTTTTCAATCCACGGTTGTGTGTAGTGTTTGCGCTTGCCATGCTAAGTGGTTGTGCCAGTGTGCATCCCGATCTGGGTCGCTCTGATGTCGATAGCCTACTCAGCGAACGCGGACAATCGGTCGAGACAAACACCCAAACGTTATTGGATACGTTGACGGCAGCACCGTTGTCATCGGAGAGCGTCGTGCGCATTTCCCTGATGAACAACCCTCGCCTGCAATCAACCTACGCAATGTTGGGGTTTGGTGCCGCCGATGTCTACGAAGCTGGCCGGATTCGAAATCCCATATTTATTGCTGCGGCCGAGCGCGATCAAGTCACGCTCGGACTGGTGACCTCATTTACCGACTTGATCACCTTGCGTGCACGAAAACGCCTATCGAGCGGCGCTTTCGCGGCGCTCAAACAATCGGTTGGCGCAGAGGTAATGACAGTCGCTGCAGAGGCCGAGCGGGCTTATTACCATTACGTGGGTGCACAACAGGTGGCGACACTGCGTGCGCAGATTGCCAAAGTGGGCGCACTGTCGGCAGCCCTCGCGGAACGCTTTCGCGATGCCGGCAACCTGACGCCACGGGAGTTGGCGCTTGAGCGCGCCACGGCATCGGCCGCGCGATTAGCAGCGCTGGAAGCAGACGCGACAGCTTTTGAAGCACGCACCGAATTGGCTGCGATGCTGGGCCTCTCCGTCGGCGACACTTGGAACGCACCGGCTTCGTTGCGACTACCGCTCGATACGGAAGACGACCTCAACGCACTTCTCGCGTTGGCGAAAGACGCTCGGCTCGATCTTGTCGCCGCGCGCACCCGCGCCGATGTGCTGGCCGATCAATTGGGTGTGCTCAATTGGACGCGCTGGCTGGGTGAACGGGATGTCGGTTTGCTCGGTATGCCAAATGCCGGGAAATCGACGCTTATAACCTCAATGTCGCGCGCCAATACCGACTTGAAGATTGCGATCAACGAAGTACGCGAGACAGTAATTGCAGTCGATAACGGAGTACGCCTGGCGCATGCTAGCCTCGATAATGCGCGAGCGCGCATTGAGGAATATCGCAGCAGACTGATTCCACAGCGCATCGAAGCCGTTGCGCGAGCACAAGAAGAGGTCAACTTTATGCTGATCGGTATTTTCGAACTCATTGCGCTCAAGCAAGACGAGTACGACGCCTACCAGGGGTATCTTGAAGCGATACGCGATTATTGGCTCGCGCGTGTTGATTTGAGTTTAGCCGCGGGCATGGCATTGCCGAGTAGTGCGCATATGCCTGATGAGCGAATACACGTCGATGAGTTTGTGCGCCCGGCTAGCGGCGGTATGGATCATTTCATGCACCGCATGCCCACCAAGGAATCCGGCAACTCAAATTCCGACGAACATAATCACGGAGGTTCACAGTGACATCACGACGCGATTTTCTAAGTTACACCAGCGCCGGTGCGTTGGCCGCGGCCGTCGGTCCGATCAGTGGCAACGTGCATGCCGAAGAAGCACCGCGTGCACCCACGCCCAACCGCAACGATACGTACCTGCCGACTCAAACATTGAACGGCTGGACCTTACCGTACACCATGAAAAATGGGGTAAAAGAATTTCATCTTGTCGCTGAAGAGGTCGACCACGAATTCGCACCGGGCAGTCGTGCCAAGTGCTGGGGTTACAACGGTTCGACACCGGGTCCGACCATTGAGGCTGTGGAGGGCGATCGCGTTCGCATTCTGGTTACCAACGGCCTCAAAGAGCACACCACTATGCATTGGCATGGGCTGCTATTGCCTAGCGGCATGGACGGAGTCGGTGGCCTTAACCAGCCACACATCCAGTCGGGTGAGACCTTTGCCTATGAGTTCACGCTCAATCAACACGGCACGCATATGTATCACCCGCACGGCGACGAAATGGTTCAGATGGCGGTCGGCATGATGGGTATGTTTATCATTCACCCAAAAAAAGGTGAAGTCGTGCCTGTCGATCGTGATTACTGTTTTTTGCTTCACAACTGGGCGTTACACCCGGGTACGTATCGACCGGATCCAGCAGTAATGGTCGATTTCGATTTGTGGACATTCAATAGCAAAGTGTTTCCCGCAATAGATCCTGTTGTCGCGCGTACCGGTGAACGGGTGCGCGTGCGCATGGCGAATCTCTCCATGTGGAATCACCCTATTCACATGCACGGTGTGCAGTATTGGGTGACGGGATCGGATGGAGGGCGTTGGCCTAAATCACAATGGCGTTCCGAGACTACTGAGATCGTCGGCGTCGGCCAGATTCGCGATATCGAATTTATCGCGGTACCGGGAGATTGGGCATTTCATTGTCACATGGCGCATCACACGATGAATGCCATGGGACACGAAATCCCGAACACTTTGGGCGTCGATCAAAGTGGAATTGATGCGGAGATTAAGAAGATACTACCGGGCTTTATGCCAATGGGTGAATTCGGTATGGCTGAGCATCAAGAGCATACTGAAATGGGTCATATGGCAGGGCCAGAGAACACATTAGCAATGATGACCGGTAAGGGTCCCTATGGAAACATTGAGATGGGCGGTATGTTCACCACGGTCAAAGTGCGCGACAACCTGAAGCCGGGCGATTATGGCGATCCGGGTTGGTACGAGGCGCCGGAAGGCACTGTCGCCGCTCGCATAAGCAGTGATCCTGACTTTGGTAATCCACCGCGCCAAAAAAAATCACCCCATGGATAAGCTACCAGAATGCCTTCGAAAAACGGCTAGAGAATTTTCAAAATGCTTCATTTTTGAAGTAGGCAATGAGATTCTCTCTCCGCCACTTTTCTCGTATTTAATGAAAGGAAAGAGATCTTGATCAAAACGGATGTTGTCATCGTCGGCGCTGGTCCTTGTGGCCTCTTTCAAGTGTTTGAACTCGGATTGCTAGGCCTAAAGGCTGAAGTCATCGATTCCATCCGACAACCGGGCGGACAATGCACCGAGTTGTATCCTGATAAGCCCATCTATGACATTCCCGGTATTCCTGTGTGCACCGGCGATGAGTTGACGGAAAGCCTGCTGAAGCAGATAGAGCCTTTTGGCGCTGGCATGCACCTCGGTGAGGAAATCACGGTCGTGCGTCCGGAAGGCGATGAGTTCTATGTTGAAACCGACGCAGGCAAGCAGTTCAGTTGCAAAGCCGTCGTGATCGCAGCCGGTGTTGGTTCATTCCAGCCACGGGCACTGCGGGCAACGGGAATCGATGAGATTGCAGTAAAAGCGACTCACTATCGAGTCCAAAATCCAAAGCAGTTTGAGAACCAAAATCTCCTGATTCTGGGGGGTGGTGATTCGGCATTGGATTGGGTTGTTGAGCTTGCACACTCCGCCAAGCACATCACGTTGGTTCATCGTCGTGACGAGTACCGGGCCGTTGATGCAACGGTTGCAGCAATGCGGAAGCTGGAAGCGGATGGTCAAGTGACCACCATTGAGAATGCCAAAGTCACCGAGATCAAAGGCGACGCGGATAATCTGAAATCGGCGGTTGTATCAAACAAAGCCAAAGAGACAATAGAGGTCGAAGCAGATCAGATATTGATTTTCTTTGGATTGGCTCCGAAATTGGGCCCGATTGCCGAGTGGGGCCTCGACATCAATCGTAAAACGATCAATGTTGATACGGAGCACTTCGAGACGTCCACACCAGGTATCTACGCTATTGGTGATATCAACCACTACCCTGGTAAGAAGAAGCTGATCCTATGTGGGTTTCATGAAGCGGCGTTGGCTGCATTCGCGATCAAACAGCGGATCGAGCCAGACAAGAAAATCCACGTCCAATACACCACCACAAGCCCTATTATGCACGAGCGATTGGGCGTAAAAGAAGACGAGGAATAGCTTTACCTACAGGGGTGACATTAGTAAGATGTGCGCCCTGCGCGGGGGCCTCCCCGCCAGACCAAACCAAGCGCCCGTAGCTCAGCTGGATAGAGTACTCGGCTACGAACCGAGCGGTCGGGAGTTCGAATCTCTCCGGGCGCGCCATAAAATCAAAGGGTTAGCCGAGTTTCTTGGCTAACCTTTTTTATTTCCAACACTTATCCCTTTTGCATTTCGGCTATCTTTTCCTTTTGAATAATCCAGTAGGTTGCCGAAATGAAATAGACCAATATCGGAACTATCAACCACGTTCTGAACCAATCCAGATCGCCGCCAAGATAGACCTGTATCGACCTTGAAGCGTTCGCTCAGTGCTTTGCTCGTGGGGGCAAGCCCGTATGCTGCGACAACGCCTTACCTTTGCGAATTCGTTTCTCGTGCGCCGAGGCGGTATTCTTCCGACGCGCAGAACCACGTATTTTCTTTTCGTCGGACTGATCCACCGGAACAAGTTGTTCCTTATCTGGCCCGATTAGTCGGGAGAGGCTCATTTCCCTCAGCGCGCTTCGAATTAGCGGCCAGTTTTTTGGGTCGTGATAGCGAAGCAGTGCCTTGTGCAGTTGCCGTTTCTCGGGGGTCTTGACGATTTCAACTTCGTCGCTCTTGTAAGTCACTTTGCGCAGCGGATTCTTGCCGGAGTGATACATGGCAGTCGCAGTCGCCATGGGTGAGGGGTAGAAAGCCTGTACCTGATCCGCACGAAAATTATTCTTCTTTAGCCACAGTGCCAGGTTCACCATGTCCTCGTCAGTAGTGCCGGGATGAGCCGCGATGAAGTATGGGATAAGAAACTGCTCTTTTCCGGCATCTTCTGAGAACCGCTCAAACATCTCCTTAAACCTACTGTAGGAACCAATGCCGGGTTTCATCATTTTGTCGAGTGGCCCGTCCTCCGTGTGCTCTGGGGCGATCTTCAGGTAGCCACCGACATGATGTGTGACCAATTCCTTGACGTATTCCGGGTTTTCGACAGCGAGGTCGTAGCGAAGGCCGGATGCGATAAGTACTTTCTTCACGCCTGGCAATTCACGTGCCTTGCGATAGAGAGTGGTTAGCGAAGAGTGGTCGGTGTTCAAATTGCTGCAGATGCCAGGAAAAACACAGCTTGGGAGCCTGCATGCGGCCTCTATCTCGCGACTCTTGCAGGCGAGTCGGTACATGTTCGCCGTCGGACCACCAAGATCAGAAATGACGCCGGTAAAGCCGGGCACCGTGTCACGGATCTTCTCAATTTCTTCGAGGATCGATTCTTCGGACCGGTTCTGAATGATGCGACCTTCGTGTTCGGTAATCGAACAGAAAGTGCAGCCGCCGAAACAGCCCCGCATGATATTCACCGAAAAACGAATCATCTCGTAAGCCGGGATGCGCGCATCGCCATAGGACGTATGAGGTACGCGAGTGAAGGGCATACCGAAGACATAGTCCATTTCGTCGGTCGTCAATGGCAGGGCAGGAGGGTTGACCCAGAGGTCTCTTTTTCCGTGCGCCTGTACGAGCGCGCGCGCATTGCCGGGGTTTGTCTCCAGGTGCAGGACTCGGTTGGCATGCGCATACAGAACGGCGTCGTCGCAGACTTTTTCGAACGATGGCAGTCGAATTACAGTCCTGTCCCGATTGCGTTTCGCATCAGGAACAAAGCGTAGGACCTTTTCATCATCGATGGTTTCTGCTTGCGTGGTGGCACATGCATCGAGTTCCTGAGTATTTACATAGGGACTGACGATCTGGTCGATACGGCCGGGCCGATCGATGCGCGTCGAATCAATTTCCCACCAGCCGTCCGGGGCATCATTGCGGATCAATGCAGTACCGCGAATGTCGCGTATGTCTTCGACGCGCTCACCGCGGGCTATGCGGTGCGATAGCTCGATAATCGCGCGCTCAGCATTACCATAGAGCAAGATGTCAGCAGTGGCGTCGAGCAAAATTGAGCGCCGCACAGTATCTTGCCAATAGTCAAAATGGGCAATCCGGCGCAGTGATGCTTCGATGCCGCCGAGGACGATTGGTACATCGCCATAGGCTTCCTTACATCGCTGCGTGTAGACCAGCGAACAACGATCAGGACGCTTTCCGCCAACACCATCCGGCGTATAAGCATCGTCATTTCTGACTTTCTTATCCGCCGTATAGCGATTGATCATCGAATCCATATTGCCGCCCGCAACGCCGAAGTACAGGTTCGGTTTTCCCAGCGCTTCGAAGTCGTCCTTCGAATGCCAGCTCGGCTGCGCGATTATTCCGACACGAAAACCACTCGCTTCCAGCAGGCGACCGATGATCGCCATGCCAAATGACGGGTGGTCGACATAGGCATCGCCGGTGACGATGATGATGTCGCAGGAATCCCATCCCAAAGCATCCATTTCTGCACGCGACATCGGCAACTCGGGCGCTGTGCCAAAGCACTCGGCCCAGTACTTGTTGTGGTCGAACAGTGAAGTAGCACGTGCAGACATTGATCAGTATCGGGCAAAGGGCCAGCATTATAACTGGTAGGCATGCGGCCTGTAACCTAATACTCAGGTGATATAACCGTTAAATGCCAGCTACGATCACATCGACCCAGTCCCCAAAAATCCGCGTATGACAGTCGCGCCATCTCGCTGGCATTCGTCAATGCATTTTTGATCGATGTGGAGTTCGTCTCTGTCTTAGCTGGGTGGCTCGTTCTTGGAGCGCATAAGAAACGCGATTACTGCTGAACAACCGCCAAGAACGATAGAAAGAGTCAGAATTTGCTTCATAATGAGGTCTCTGCTGCTAATGCGCTTCGATTGCAACCCATGAGGGTAGCTTACTCGCAAAGAAAAGCCGTCTGCGTCATAGATGATTTCAATAGGCTGCCATATCCGGTAGCCTCATTAGTTTAGGAAAATGCATGATCGATTTGAATACACGCCTGACCGCAGCACCTGTGGTGCCGCTGGTGCAGGTCGAAGACCCGAAGGTTGCAGTAGCGACAGCGAAAGCACTCGCCGCTGGCGGCCTCTCAGTGATTGAGTTAGTACTGAGAACAACGAATGCACTCGACTGTCTCGAGGCGCTGTGTGGCTTAGACGATGATCTAATCGTCGGTGCCGGGACTGTCTTATCGTCGACACAGGCGACTGAATGCTTGGATCGGGGTGCGGCATTCCTTGTTTCGCCTGGTCTCGACGAAGACACCGTCCTAGTTGCGAAGGCTAGAGACATTCCGATTTTCCCCGGCATTAACACGCCAACCGAAATTATGCGCGCGCGAAACCTAGGCTTGAACGTGGTCAAGTTCTTTCCCGCTTCGATAGCGGGCGGTATTCCCGCCTTGAAAGCCTTTGGCAGCGTCTTTGGAGATATGAAATTCATGCCGACCGGTGGCGTATCCGCAGAAAATCTCGTCGATTTTCTCGCAGTGCCCAGCGTTCTGGCTTGTGGTGGAAGTTGGCTCACACCAGTGGCTGCGGTTGAGAATGGAGACTACAACGAAATTACACGACTCGCGCGTGAGGCTGTCGAATTAGCGATCTCGGTACGAGGTAGTAAATAAATACGATGGGTACACAGAAGAGATCTAATATTTGCCATATTGTTCATGATTACGGACGCAAGCGCTGACGATAACTCGCTTAAAAGTATCGATGTGCTTGAACTGGAAGTCGCTGCTGACTCGCCGGTTTCGCCAAACGGATCGCGTGCTGTGCACTTCTGTGATTCCAAGGACATTCTGGCGGACCGCTCGGTCGCGAACGTATGGATGGTTGACACCGATGGCGTAAACCATCGATCACTTCTATCCGGAGCACAAGCTTTCAGCGGTCCTCGCTGGCCAGCAAGTGACGAACGTCGCAAAATTTTGAAGATGCTTCATAATTCGACGCATGTTTACCTACATTGATCCCGCAATACGCAAACGCCTTACCGAGCAGGGGACGCTTTTTCAGATAGATAGTGACGGTGTCGTCGTAGGCGACGATCAGCAAGGTCACTCGATATCGACGATCAGCATTCTCGGCCCGATACCGCTGCCATTACAGCTTTGCGACACGGAAGTGAAAGTTCAGTGGTACGCCTGCGTTCACAATACTGAGCTCGAAAAGATTGAGAAATTGGCCACAGATCTGCGAGAGCAAAATGGCCAGAAATCATTCGCGACGCTGGCGTCGTTCATGTCGGTCAACAGTGTTCTTGTCGTAGGGGATCCAGCCGACTGGAAGAACCCACTGGTGCGTGTTCACTCCAGCTGTATGACGGGTGATGTCTTCGGATCCCAGCGCTGCGAATGCGGGCCTCAAATGTCCTCGGCGTTGGAGCAAATTCAAGCAGACAGTCAGGGTGGGCTTGTGATTTATATGTCCGGTCACGAGGGCCGGGGAATTGGACTGTGGGCAAAGGCGGCAACCTATCTACTGCAAGATGCAGGTGAAGACACTTATCAGGCGAATCGCAGCTTAGGCTTGCCGGATGATTCGCGCGACTTTAGTGATGCTGCGTCGTTACTAAAATACTTCGTCGCTGATCGACCTCTTCGCTTGCTGACCAATAACCCGAAAAAGGTAGAGGATCTAACAAGTTTTGGTATCACCGATATCACGCGGGTCAAACACGTCATTGGTGTCACTGATAGTAATCGGAGATACCTAGAGGCCAAGCAGGATTGGGGGCACAAAATCGATCCGGAAGACCTCTGATCGCACTAGTTATTGTCGCCAGAGGCGTAGGTTCTTCATATCAACGTTCACGTTGCTGCGCATAGGATTGATATCGATTCCACCGCGCCGTTGGTAACGCGCGAAGACAATAAGATTTTCCGGGGTGCAGCGCTCGAGAATATCGACGAACATTCTTTCAATGCAAGCTTCGTGAAAGTCGTTGTGTTCACGGAACGAAACGATGTATTGCAGTAGTGAGGCTGGGTCGATCTTTGGGCCGCAATATTGAACTCCGATACTGCCGATGTCGGGTTGCGCTGTGACAGGACACAGACTGCGCAGTAAATGACTGTGAAGCGATTCTTCCACGACATTCGATGTGTCTGCTTGCAGGATCGTCGCGTCGACTTCCCGGCTTGAACAAGTCACGGCGATCGAATCCAAACAGCGTCCAGGGAGCTGCGAGATTTGGCACGATTCCGTGTTCGCCATCGTCCGAATATGAACCTCCACGGTCTCACCGACACAGGCGAGCAGATCCTGAGTAATCAGCACTTCGACCTCGCTGATAGCGTTATAAGTGCTCATTGCGAATGAATTCAGATACAACTTCAGCGACTTCGACTCAACCAGGTTTGGCGACGTAGCAGGTATTCGTATTTCGACGGTCGCGACGACCGGCAGATTGCCCGGGCCAAGCCAGGTTAGGTCCCAGACATTCCAGATATCGACTCCACCGAACGGCAGGTCTTCGCTAAGAAAGGTTGAACGACTGTTGCTTCGTGGAATTGGAAACAGCAAGGAAGGCTCGTATTGGTTCAGATAAACCGTTTCTTGGCCGAGTGTTAATGTTGGGTCGGTCACTTCATGTGTCCTAATTCTAGATTTGGGACTATTTTGCAGTATTAGGAGAGGAAATTGCTGAATTCTTTTATAAAATAACCAGCCTTTTGATGCCCCTTCATTAACTAAGCTAGTTCGTTTTGAGTGCTGCAAAGCAGAAGTCGATCCATTCTCCACAGCGAGTGATTGGGTAAGGCTGAGCGACCTCGTGATCATGCTGACGCTCAGTGAGTCTGGACCGCTTCAGGAGATCGGTGCGAGCTAGGCCGCTACTCGAGACTGAGTATCTTGTGCCAGTGTTTCTCGTTGACCGGCGTTACCGATAGGCGATTACCCTTACGGGTCAAAATCATACCCTCAAGACTCTTTTCAGCCCTGATTTCAGCCAGCGTAATTGTTCGTGAGAGTTTTCGGACGAATTCGACATCGACCGAAATCCAACGCGGATTATCTTTGCTGCTCTTTTCGTCAAAATAGTGTGATTTGTTATCGAACTGAGTTGGGTCTGGGTACGGTCCGCTAGCGACTTTTGCGATGCCCGAAATGCCGATTTCCTTGCAGTTCGAACGGTAAAAAAATATTTCATCACCGACTTTCATATCATCCCGCAGCATATTGCGGACCTGATAATTACGAATAGGCTTTCTCCATATATCGCGGCCACTTTTCTCAAGCTCATCAATGGTGTACACGTCAGGTTCCGCCTTCATTAACCAATAGGCCATCGTATATATTCATCTTATTTTGAGAGGTTGGAGCGGTGCAGTTTAGCACGCTATTTTTTTAATTTTTTGCCGTCCCCATGTTAAGATTAAGGCTCAAAGATTAAGCTTGATTGAGGTATGTTTGGAATGGCCAATGTTCTGGCAAATATTTTCGGTTCGTCACCTGTAGAGCCACTTGAAAAGCACATCAATATTGTGTACCGCTGTGCGAAGCAACTCCATGGATTTTTTGTAGCGTCTGTTGACGGCGACTGGGATAAAGCCATGACGTTTCGCGATGAGATCGAAAGATTAGAACATAGCGCCGATGATGTGAAGAAGCAGATTCGACTTAGCCTGCCAAAGAGTTTGTTCATGCCTGTGCCGCGCGAAGATTTGCTTGAGTTGTTGCTCGTACAAGACAAAATTGCGAATCGAACCAAGGATGTTTCGGGTCTGGTTATCGGTCGAAAACTGCAGATTCCGCCACAAATCGCTGACCAGTTCCTAGAGTTCGTCGATCGCAACATCGATGCGGCCAAGCAGGCTCGCAAAAGTGTGCGTGAACTCGATGAGCTCTTTACTGCTGGATTTCGCGGTGCAGAGGTTGACCTCGTAGTCGGCCTGATCGAAGAACTCGATCAGATTGAAACCGACACCGACGATAAACAGGCGGCGTTGCGCGGGGCGCTGTTTGAAATCGAAAAATCGCTGGATCCAATCGATGCGATATTCATGTATCAGGTTATTGAGTTGACGGGCGAGATTGCAGATATGGCCGAACGAGTGGGCCGACGCCTAGAGCTACTGCTCTCCCACTAAAAAAGAATAAGAAGCGAGGTGCGTTATGCCTCGGGAGCAAAGAATGGAAGCGCAATACATTTATATTGGTCTGGCCGCGGTTTTTGGCTTGTTTATGGCTTGGGGTATTGGTGCAAATGATGTCGCCAACGCTATGGCACCGTCTGTTGGGTCCAAAGCACTGACGATCAAGCAAGCGATAATTGTGGCTGCAATTTTTGAGTTTCTCGGAGCGGTTCTGGCTGGCGGCGAGGTTACTTCGACTATTCGCAAGGGCATTGTAGATGCAAGCCTACTGTCTGACGAACCTGAACTTCTTATTTATGGCATGTTAGCCGCGTTACTCGCGGCGGGTACGTGGTTATTGATCGCGTCGAAGAATGGCTGGCCGGTGTCCACAACTCACTCAATCGTTGGTGCGACGGTAGGTTTCGCGGCCGTGGGAATTGGCATTGATGCTGTGCAGTGGAACACCGTTGGTGCAATTGTGATGAGCTGGGTGATCTCACCACTAACCGCCGGATTTATCGCGTATTTTCTCTATCAAAGCGTTCAATGGCTGATACTTCGACATGAAGATCCGGTCGCCAGAGCGCGCCGTTACGTGCCGGCATACATTTTTCTGGCCGCATTCACAGTTACCCTCGTTACGATCCTAAAAGGACTGAAGCACGTAGGCCTTGATCTGAATATCGAGGATAGCTATTTGCTCGCATTTATATTGGCGATTATTATCGCGATAATCGGTGCGTTTTTTATTCAACGAATTGAACCGGATCGAAAGGCCGAGAAAAGCCAACATTTCCACACTGTTGAGCGGATTTTTGGCGTGTTGATGGTCATTACGGCTTGCGCAATGGCATTCGCTCATGGTTCGAACGATGTGGCCAACGCGATCGGACCGGTATCAGCAGTAATCGCCGTTGCCCAGACGGGCGTGGTTTCAGCCAAATCATCCGTTTCCATCTGGGTCCTGGTGCTCGGTGGAATTGGTATTGTCATCGGCCTTGCGACTTACGGGCGGCATGTCATTGCTACTGTCGGCAGCAAGATCACCCAACTTACGCCGAGTCGCGGTTTCGCAGCTGGGGTTGCCGCTTCCACTACCATCGTGATTGCGTCAGGAACGGGTATGCCGATTTCCACGACGCATACATTAATCGGTGCAGTTCTGGGCGTCGGGCTTGCGCGTGGAATTGATGCTATTGATTTGCGGGTGGTATCGCGGATTCTTGTGTCATGGGTCATCACCATTCCGGCCGGCGCCGTTCTTGCTATCTTCTTCTTCTTCCTTTTCCGAGCAGTATTGCCATAGGGCTGAACCATTGATTGCACGATTTCTGCTTGCTGTTGTCCTGAGCTTCTTCTTTCAGCATGCAGCCCTCGCTCAGGTCGCCGAGAATGCAGTGATTCGTTACGGCGATTTGCAGCACCCGGTGCTGGGATCGTCTGGCATGGTCGCAGCACAGAATCGTCTTTCTGCCGAATCTGGCGCCCGCATCCTGGAGATCGGTGGAAATGCTATCGATGCAGCGATAGCAACAGGCTTTTCTCTCGCAGTAACCTTACCCCGTGCGGGTAACCTCGGCGGCGGTGGCTTTATGTTGATCCACGACGCAATGAGCGACGAAAATATCGCGATCGACTACCGGGAAATGGCACCACAATCTGCAACTCGCGATATGTACCTTGATGAAAATGGGGATGTCGATACAGCCCGTTCACGATTTAGCCATTTGGCTGCAGGAGTGCCAGGAACGGTGAGTGGCTTCTACGCCGCACACCAAAAATTTGGCCGGCTCGAGTGGAAGGATTTGCTGCAACCAGCGATAGAGCAGGCAAGAAATGGCATTGTAGTGACCTACGATCTCGCTGAGTTCTTACGCGGACGGCAGCAGCGTTTGTGCCGCAATGACGCCGCATGTACTTACTATTATAAGGCTGACGGTACCGCTTACGTAGTAGGCGACTTGTTCATCCAAAAAGACCTCGCGAAATCTTTGCAGCTGATTGCTGATCAGGGCCCCGATGCATTTTATAAGGGTGACATCGCCGATCTAATCATCGCTGAGATGGAGCGCGGCGGCGGCTTGATCGACGCTGCGTCGCTATCGGCATATAAGCCAGTATTTCGCGATGCAGTCGTCGGGACTTATCGCGGCTATGAGGTAGTATCCATGCCACCACCAAGTTCTGGTGGCGTGCATATCCTGCAGATGTTGAATATCCTTGAATCGTTTCCGGTGGCGGAGCTTGGTGCGGGCAGTGCAGACAATATTCATCTCCTGGCGGAAGTTGCCCGCCTCGCATTTGCCGACAGATCAAAGCATCTTGGTGATCCAGATTACTACGATGTACCGATTGATTGGTTGATCAGCAAGACCTATGGCGAGCAACTCGCAGCGTCGATCGACATGCAAAAAGCACGCGATTCCAGTGATGTCGCACCTGGCGTGCTGCCAGCCTACGAGAGTGAAGACACAACTCACTACTCCGTCATGGACAAAGATGGCAACGTAGTATCGAACACCTACACGTTGAATTTTTCCTTTGGTTCGGGAATTGCCGTGCCCGGCGCAGGCTTCTTACTTAATAATGAAATGGACGATTTTTCGGCGAAGCCGGGCATTATGAACGCATTCGGGCTCCTGGGTGGCGAAGCAAATTCGGTAGCAGCCGGTAAAAGGCCGCTAAGCTCGATGACGCCAGCGATGGTATTTACCAATGGCCATCCGTGGTTCACGACGGGAAGTCCGGGTGGCAGTCGGATAATCACGACCGTACTGCAGATGATTATTAACGTCATTGACCACGATATGAACCTCGCTGAAGCTGCGAATGCTCCCCGTATGCACCACCAATGGTATCCGGATACTCTTTCGCTTGAGTCCGGGTTCAGTCCCGACACGATTCGCATATTGAAAGATAGAGGGCACAACGTCCAAAGCGCACGCGGCACCATCGGCAACACGCAATCCGTCGGTTTCCGCAACGGACTGTTCCGAGGTGCATCAGACACACGGCGTCCGGGCGCAGGCAGTGTGGCACCGGCAGATCCAGGTTCGCGCGAATGAGTGACGGCCACTCGGCCAGTCTCAGTTGGGGGGCGCGCAAATACGCGATGGTCATTCTCGCCATCGTTTACATGTTCAATTTTGTGGATCGGCAGATTCTCGCTATCTTATTGCCGCAAATTCGTGATGAATTTGGAACCAGTGATGCTTATCTTGGATTTCTTTCAGGGACCGCGTTCGCGATCTTCTATGTGATCCTAGGTATCCCAATAGCTCAATACGCCGATCGGTGTAATCGCAGAAACCTGATCGCCGCGGCTGTCGCTCTTTGGAGTGCGATGACTGCGTTATCTGGCTTAGCAGTAAATATTTGGCAGCTCACAGCTGCCCGAATTGGCGTCGGAATTGGCGAGGCGGGATGCAGTCCTCCGGCGCACTCGATGATTGCCGATTACTTCCCGCCCGATAAGCGATCTACCGCGATGGGTTTTTATACGCTTGGCATTTCTGCGGGGATCATGACCGCATATCTTGCCGGCGGCTGGGTTGCTCAGAATGTAGGCTGGCGTGCGGCGTTCTTTGTCGTGGGGATACCGGGATTATTACTCGCGGCAATTGTTCGCTTCACACTGACTGAGCCGCGTCGTGGCGCCTCGGAGAATCGTGAGGCGAGCGGCCGGACGTCTAATGTTAAGGAAGTGTTTTCGTTTCTCGTCTCGCGGCGATCGTTTATTCACATGGCGGTTGCCGCCGGATTATCGTCGTTCGTTGGCTATTCGGTAATTAGTTTCATGCCGAGCTTTATGGTGCGAAGTTTCGATATGGAAATCGCCGTATTGGGTCGTTGGCTGGGGTTGATTCTTGGGATCGCAGGTGGAGCTGGCTATTTCTTTGGCGGCTATCTCGCGGACCAGTTTGGGCGACACAGTCATCGTAAAGCGCTTAATTTTATTGCGATCACCGTACTGGTTACCACCGCATTGCTGGCGATGATGCTCCTCGCCAAGACGTCGACGATGGCCTTGCTTTTGTTCATATTGCCGGCAGCGGCAATGAATGTTTACCTGGCACCAGTGCTGTCTCAGGCGCAAAGCCTTGTGGCGCTCCAAATGAGAGCAACAACTTCAGCGTTGATACTTTTGATAATCAATGTCATCGGTTTAGCTGTCGGACCATTGGTTACTGGCGTTCTCAGCGACGCACTCGAGCCACAATTCGGCGAAGAGTCGATGCGCTATAGTCTGCTCATCGTAACGTCAGTCATTCTGCCTTGGGCTGTCTGGCACTATTATCGCGCTGGAAAGTGGATTGACACCGACCTCGCTCGAGCAGCGGAAAAAGACTAAATCGCGCGCAAGTGGCAGTCGAAATCGAGCTGTCTCATAGTATTGTGAAACTTCTCGGCCTCGGCCCGGTGATTTATCTTACGGATTTATTCCGCGACTGCTGATCTCAGACGTTAGAGCAGAAACAGCGTCCTCAAGTGACATAACTTCCTGTTTCTTCGAGCCTATTCGTCGAATTGCCACACTCCGATTTTCAACCTCGCGCTGGCCAACGGCGAACTGAACCGGCACCTTGGCGACGCTGTGTTCACGCACTTTATAGGAGATCTTTTCGTTTCGAAGGTCAGCCTCTGCGCGTATACCCAGTTGCCGTAGTTTCTGAACGACTTCGGTGGCGTAGTCGTCCGCATCGGACGTAATGGTAAGAACCTTGATCTGCACTGGTGCGAGCCACAACGGCAAATTGCCAGCATGGTGTTCGATGAGAATGCCCATGAAGCGCTCGAGTGAACCGAAGATTGCACGATGTAGCATCACAGGAAAATGCTTATTCCCATCTTCGGCAACGTAGGTTGCGCCCAATCGGCCTGGCATATTCAGGTCGACCTGTAAGGTACCGCATTGCCAGTCACGGCCGATTGCATCACGCAGTATGAACTCGAGCTTGGGTCCGTAGAACGCACCTTCCCCGGGATTGTGCGTGTATTCGAGATTGGCAGCTTGAAGTGCTTTGACCAGCGCGGCTTCCGCTTGATCCCAGACCGCATCCTCACCAACTCGTACTTCTGGCCTGTCGGCGAACTTGATTCGCACATCGTCAAAACCGAAGCTTTTGTAGATCTTAAGAATCAGATCACAAATGGCGATCGACTCTTCGGTGATCTGTTCTGCTGTGCAGAATACGTGCGCATCGTCTTGCGTAAATGCACGTACCCGCATCATTCCGTGCAATGCCCCCGACGGTTCATAGCGATGACACTTGCCAAACTCGGCGAGCCTGACGGGTAGATCGCGATAGCTCGTAATGCCTTGTTTGAACACCTGAACATGTCCTGGACAGTTCATTGGCTTGATCGCATAGATTCGACCGTCTGCGGTTTGGGTCGTGTACATGTTATCGCCAAAAGTCTCCACATGACCAGATGCTTCCCACAGCGATCGAGACATAACTTCAGGGGTATTAATCTCCTGATACCCAGCGGCATTTTGCATTTCGCGCATATAGCCGATCAGACTCTGAAACAGACTCCAGCCTTTCGGATGCCAGAAAACGGCGCCAGGCGCTTCTTCCTGAAAGTGAAACAGATCCATAATCCGACCGAGTCGGCGGTGATCGCGCTTTTCGGCCTCTTCAAGCATGTGCAGATATTGCCGCAATTGCTTGTCATTGGCCCAGGCAGTGCCGTAAATGCGCTGTAACATCTCGTTATTGGAATCGCCACGCCAGTAGGCCCCTGATACATGCGTCAGTTTGAAGGCCTTACCGAGCTTCCCCGTTGAAGTAAGGTGTGGGCCACGGCACAAGTCGATGAAATTACCCTGACGATAGAGTGTCAGGTCTTCTTCTGACGGAATACTCTCGATGATCTCGGCCTTATAGGCCTCTCCAATTCCGCGAAAAAACTCAGCGGCCTTGTCGCGCTCCCAGACTTCTCGCTTAATCGGCTCATCACGATCGACAATCTTTTGCATGCGCGCCTCGATTGCCTCGAGATCGGTATCCGTGAAGGCCTCATCACGAGCGAAATCGTAATAAAAACCATTTTCGATAGCAGGACCGATAGTTACTTGCGTGTCTGGCCACAGCTCTTTTACGGCCTCGGCAAGAATATGTGCCGCATCATGGCGTAGTAGCTCCAATCCATCGTCAGAGTCCCTGGTTAGAATCTCGAGCTTTGAATCTTCCTCGATAGTCCGCCCAAGATCCCACAGGTCGCCATTCACGCGCACTGCGACGGCCGCTTTCGCAAGGCCTGCGCCGATGCTCGCAGCTACATCAGCGCCGCTGACAGCAGATTCGAATTGACGAATGGATCCGTCAGGCAAGGTAATTTTCAGCATAATTCAACTACTAATGATATATGGACTGGACGGCGCGATATTGTACGCGAAATGCCCCGTGGATAAACAAGTTCGAGTACAATAGCGCCCCTTCGAATTGTATGCAGAACTGCCTCCATGAGCGAAACCGAATCGCGGGATTTTATCCGCCAGATTATCCACGACGATCTTGAGTCCGGCAAACACGAGCACATCGTGACTCGATTTCCGCCGGAACCGAATGGGTACCTTCATATTGGACACGTCATGTCGATCTGCCTTAATTTTGGCGTTTCAGAGGAAACGTCTGGTTGGACGTATCTTCGTTTTGACGACACGAATCCTAGTAGGGAGAGCGAAGAGTACGTCGCAGCCATCGAACGCGACCTTTGTTGGCTGGGTTTCGACTGGGGAGACCGTCTAACCCATGCCTCAGACTATTTCGATCTGCTGTACGCAGCCGCGGTGACCCTGGTCGAGGCAGGCTTAGCGTATGTTGACAGTCTCAGTGCCGACGAAATTCGCGAGTACCGTGGAACCCTGACCAAACCGGGGCGCAATAGCCCACACCGTGACCGAAGCGCCGAGGAAAATCTCAATCTACTCGAGCGCATGCGCAATGGCGAATTCGCGGAGGGCGAGTACCTGTTGCGCGCCAAGATCGACATGAGTTCGCCGAATATGAATCTTCGGGATCCAGCACTTTACCGAATTCGGCATGTAACACATCAACACACTGGCGATACCTGGAACATCTACCCGATGTACGATTTCGCTCATACGATGTCGGATGCGTTTGAGGGAATTACACACTCACTGTGTACCTTGGAGTTCGAAGATCACCGCCCACTGTACAACTGGTTTTTGGATCAGCTGAAGCCGTCTCATCGTCCACGGCAGATCGAGTTTTCGCGTCTAAATCTGGCCTATGCCATCACCAGTAAACGCAAGTTGAACGCATTGGTCGAGGAGGGCATCGTTGAAGGATGGAATGACCCACGCATGCCGACGATCGCAGGCATGCGCCGTCGCGGTTACCCGGCTGCAGCGCTACGAGAATTCGTCAAACGCGGTGGAGTGACCAAGAAAAACAAGCTCATTGAAATGGGTGTGCTTGAAAATTGTATGCGCGAAAACCTCGGTGACGAATCGGAGCGACGTATGGCGGTGCTACGGCCGCTGAAAGTTGTATTGACAAATTATCCGGACGACAAGATCGAGATGATGGAGGCTATGAATCACCCAGGCCGCCCGGAAATGGGAACCCGTGAACTTCCGTTTTCGAAAGAGTTATGGATCGAGCAGGACGACTTCATGGAAGACGCTCCCCGAAAATTCTTCCGCTTGAAGCCCGGCGGCGAAGTGCGATTACGCTTCGGCTATATTATTCGCTGTGACGATGTCATCAAGAATGACGCTGGCGATGTTGTCGAACTCCGCTGCAGTTACGATCCGGATACTCGGAGCGGAACAGGGAACAGTGATCGGAAGGTCAAAGGAACGATTCATTGGGTGTCTTGTGAGCATGCAGTTGACGCCAGCGTGAGGCTTTATGACCGCTTGTTCACCGAGGTGAATCCGAATTCAGCAGAAGATTTTCATGCTGTGCTGAATGCAGGATCGTTGGAAACAGTTAGCGCGAAGCTGGAGCCGTCTCTCGCCGAACTCGAGCCAGAGACTGCGGTACAGTTTGAGCGCCTTGGGTATTTCTGCACCGATAGCGAAGAGCATTCTGTTGATGCCCGAGTAATCAATCGTATTGTAACGCTGCGTGATTCCTGGGCGAAGCTCGAGAAACAGGCGATGCAACAGCAGGGCAAGACTTAGGTCGTATAGCTGTCCGTTATCACGAGCGGCGCACTGTGTTCGGACCCCAGTCTATCTGCAGCGCTGCCTTCCGACTTGGTTATTTCAACGACGCCAAATGAATTAATCAACACCAAGAAGTCACCTGGGTTAGCCCGCCCGTAGGTTGTCAGAGTAGGGTATTGATGACCGAAATCGGCTGCCATCGTTGTGATGACTGACCAATGCATTATCGTCAGGCCTCCGACATTTCTGCAGGGTGGCGTTGACCATAGGCGTATTTTGCCCAATAAACGAAGACTGTGTCGATCATGGCGATTCCGATTTTGAATATATACTTGGCGCCCCCCAGTGCGATGGCCGTCTTAAGGTCAACAATGCCCCACCAGGCAACCAGCGAATAAATTATTGTATCGATCACCTGCGAACCCAGGGTCGAAGCATTGTTGCGCAACCACAGCCAGCGCTCACCTGTCATACTCTTGATCTTGTGAAATGCCCACACATCGAAACTTTGACTGACGTAGTAAGCGAGCAGAGAGCCAAAGATGAAGCGCGGCGTGTAGTTTAAGATCGTCTCGAACGCGCCATGAATACTGGCTGCATAGGCTGCAGTTTCCGGCCTATCGCTTGGCGAATACAGAAGCGCAAGGCTGAACATTAAAAGGACGATGACGCTGACGGCGAAGCCCATTCGCACAGCTTTGTTGGCTTCCGCCCTACCGTAATTCTCGCTCAACACATCGGTTGCGAAAAATACACTTGAGTAGAAGATGACACCAAGGCTCGTTTGCATGCCGAAAATAATGGTGAGTTTCGGGCCCTGCAAATTGGCAAGAATAATCG
>Ga0308013_10000344_pt1 | contig 25161 bp, 18 predicted proteins | sample Neamet181_FD_203131 | JGI IMG/M metagenome (GOLD analysis project Ga0308013, IMG submission 203131) | Marine microbial communities from water near the shore, Antarctic Ocean - #181 | ecosystem: Environmental > Aquatic > Marine > Unclassified | place: Southern Ocean | collected 2014-07-25
CAAAGCAAATGCATCCTTAAAAATAGATAGAACAAAATTTGATGTAAGATATGGCTCTACAAGTTTCTTTGATGGATTGAAGGATAAAGCGATTTATGATGAATTTGATTTAGTTGCTGATTTAGAATTTTAATAAAACACACTAATTACCACAAATTCAACATAAAAAAAACTATAATTTACAAAAAACAAGACCGACCAATGTGTGGATGCGGAAATACGCAAGATCCAAATGGATATTGTGACGGCTCACACCTTAATAAATAAATGACGCTCTATTATATTCCTGGAGACACGAGTAATCAAATTGTAAGTGTCTAAGAAATCTCTTGGCGTAAAACAGATGTTCGATATTTCAATAGAGTTATCTACTATTTAAGTCGAAGTTTGCGCTTTGGCTTTTTTTTTACGGCGAAAACATTCATTAGCTATATGATCTAGACGTTTAATAGATTTAAAAAACATTCTTTAATTTGACTTAATGAATGTTTTTGTAGATAGAATTTTTCCAAAAATCACATAGAATAATATCTATTTTTACTCTAATTTTCCTGCAATAAAACCTGTAGTCCATGCTGCTTGAAAATTAAAACCTCCAGTTATAGCATCTATATCGAGTACTTCTCCTGCGAAATAAAGATTTGGACAGCTTTTACTTTGCATTGTTTTTAAATCTAGATTTATAAGTTTAATTCCTCCACATGTTACAAACTCTTCTTTAAAAGTGGTTTTACCGACAACACTATAAGTGTCGCTAGATAACAATTCCACTAAATGGCGTATTTTTTTTTTGCCTAGTTCGCACCATTTCTTATCCAATGGAATTCCGCTTTTTTTGATTAAGTACTGCCATAAGCGGTTTGGTAAAAGAAATCCTTTTTTCTTTAATAAAGTTTTTTGAGGATACTGATCAGCAAATTCTTGTAATTTTAGAAATAGTACCTCTGTATTCCTTTCCATTACCCAGTTAATTTCAATTTCAAAAGTATAATCAAGATCATTAAGAATTCTTGCTCCTAAAGCTGAAGCTTTCAAAATAGCCGGTCCACTCATTCCCCAATGAGTGATTAATAGAGGTCCTTTTGTTTCTATGGAAGTACCCTTTATTTTAATTTTAGCTTGTTCAATAGTGACGCCCATCATTTGTGTAATTGACTCATTGGGCATATTAAAAGTAAACAATGAAGGCACAGGAGGACTAATAGAATGTCCTAAGTTTAATAACCATTCAAAACCTTTTCTCTTTGGACTGCCACCAGATGCAACGACTACGTAATCAAAGATTTGAGGTTGAATTTTGTTTTGAATGTATAAGAGCCATTGTAAGTCTTTTTTTACCAAACTTTTAATAGCACTATTGTATTCAATTACTATTTCTGATTTTTTAGCTTGATTCATTAAACAATCAATAATACTCTGTGAATTATTTGAAACTGGAAAAACCTTACCATCAATTTCAGTCTTTAAAGAAACACCTCTACTTTCAAACCATTGTTGGGTATCAGTAGTGTCGAATTTAAAAAAACTATTTCTTAATTGTTTTCCTCCTCTTGGATATGCTCCGCAAAGTATTTCGAGATCTGTGACCGCATTTGTTATGTTACATCGACCACCACCAGAAATTTTTACTTTTGTTAATACTTTTGTTGTCTTTTCAAAGAGTGTGATTTTAGCAGAAGGGTTGTGTTCCTTTACTGAAAGAGCAGTAAAAAAACCAGCAGCACCCCCACCTATAACTGCAACTTTTATATCAGCTTTCATAATTTTATTTTGTTGTGGTAGTTTTATTGCTGATAATTTTCTGTAACATAAACCCTAGTAATACAGTTGAAATTGAACCAATAACATTTAACCATAAAAAACTTACAGCATCTTGATAAAATAAATAAACAATAAATCCTTCAGAAATAACTGCAGCCCAAAAAACAGCTTTTCCCATTATAGATTTTATAAATATAGCAATTAGGAATATACCCAAAATAGTTCCGTAAAATATAGAACCAATTATATTGACTAATTGAATGAGGTTTTCAAATAGATTGCCAACACTGGCAAAGAGTATTGCAATTATCCCCCATATTAATGTAAAACTCTTGGAGGCATTCACATAATGCTTAGGGGATCTATCTTTGATATTTCGCTGATATAAGTCAACTGTAGTAGTTGCTGCTAAAGCATTCAATTCTGAGGCTGTTGAACTCATAGCTGCTGAGAATATAACAGCAAGAAGCAAACCGATTAGCCCTGTAGGTAAATAGTTTAATATAAAAGAAATAAACACATAATCTTTATCGTTAGTTTCTTGTGAAGAGTCTGCTTGTAATATCATCTTTTTAGCGATCTCTCGTTGTTCTTTTTCGATTTTAGTTAGTCTTTTTATTTCTTGTTTTAGTGTTTCTGAATTTTGAAATTTAGTTTTTAAAAGAGCATTCTTAAGTTGCTCTTGAGTTATTATATTTTCATTTTCTAAGCTCTCAAAAGCTTGAGATTGAGTTGAATTTTGAACTGCTATAATTGCTTTAGGATTAAAATTTATTGGTGAATATTCAAATTGATAAAAAATAAAAACCATCACACCCACTAGGAGTATAAAAAATTGCATTGGTATCTTAAGAACCCCATTCATAATTAATCCCATTTGACTTTCTTTGAGAGACTTTCCTGAGAGGTATCTTTGAACTTGAGATTGATCGGTTCCAAAATAGGAGAGAGCCAAAAATAAACCACCTGTAATACCACTCCAAAACGTATATCGACTGTTTAAATCAAAACTAAAATCCAAAACATTTAATTTTCCTGCATTACCAGCCAGAGTTAATGCTTCAGAGAATCCTATGCCCTCAGGGAAACGATTTATAATGAATCCAAAAGCTAGAAACATTCCTAAAAATATAATAAACATCTGTTGTTTTTGAGTAACATTCACTGCTTTTGTTCCTCCAATCATGGTGTAAGTAATGACCAAAATACCCACTAAAAACACCAATATTTTTAAATTCCAACCAAGCACAACACTTAGAATAATAGCAGGTGCATAAATTGTAATTCCTGCAGCTAAACCTCTTTGTATTAAAAATAACAGAGCTGTAAAAGTCCGAACCCTTAAATCAAAGCGTTCTTCAAGAAACTCATATGCAGTGTATACCTTAAGTCGATGATAAACAGGTATAAAAAAAAGACATATAATAAGCATAGCAAACGGAAGGCCAAAGTAAAATTGAACAAATCCCATTCCGTCATGAAACGCTTGACCTGGTGTTGATAAAAAAGTTATTGCACTAGCTTGAGTTGCCATTACAGATAACCCTACAGTCCACCATCGAGCTTCGTTACCTCCTTTTAAATACTCCTTGATATCTTTATGACTATTATTTTTCCATACTCCATAGAGTACAATAAACGATAGGGTGACAATTAATATAATCCAATCTAGTATTTGCATTAGTTATAGTTATTCATGAATATGTAAAAACATACCCAATAGATAAGATTTAAACCAATTAAAGAAAAATAAGTACTTTTTTTCATTGTCCGTACGAAATTAGATTTGCAAATAATCGATAAGCACCAGGAACACCTTCTGGAAGTTCTCTAAAGAAACTTAATCCAGTAAAAATAAATTTACCTTTACCATAATCAGCTAAAAGTAAACTACCTTTTTTTGAGCTTTCTCCAACATCATTCATGGAAAGTATTGCTTTATAATTTTTATCCCAATTATTTGAAAAATACAAACCTCTTTCTTGAACCCATCCATTAAAATCGTCTTGAGTTATTTTATTAGGAAAATTTAATATTCTGTGATCAGGCTGTAAAAAAGTAACTTTGGAAAATTCATTTGTTACTCGGTCTCTAGAAAAACTAATTGGATAAGGACCTACTATAGAGCCATCTAGACCTCTACTTGTATTGTATTGCACAATAACTGTTCCTCCTTGAGCAACATATTTCCAAAGAATTTCGTTTTTAAAGGATAGATCTTGATGAACATTAAAAGCACGAATTCCAACCACAAGAGTAGGGAAGGGCAAAAGGTTACTTAAACGTAATTCATCTATTGTAAATTCAGTAACTTGTATTCCTATATTTCGTAAACTTTCAGCCACTTTATCGCCTGCTCCTTTTAAATAAGCAATTTGTTTAACTGAGCTTTTTAAATCAATTTTTACTGCTTTAGATGAATTAGGAGATACTAAATATTGTTTTGAAATGTGAGGGTATTTAATTGTTTCTAATTTCATAGTATAACTATTTTCACGATGTATTACTAACGAAGAAAAAATAGCTGTAGTGTCCTTTTCTGGTGGTGTGACTTCAAAAATAAATTCTTTAGACCCCCCAGCTTGAATAATATTGAATTTCTGTGAATCTGGAATAACTTTCCAATTTTCTGGAGTTAACAATTTCACTAATCCGTTTGTGTTTTGTGCATTTGATTGCACTTGAATTCGAACTTGTTTTGGCAAATCATCATTAAAAATTATAACTGATTCGTTGAGTTTTGTGATTATTTTCGGGAGTAATTGAAAATTCTCAACAACCTCGCCTGAAACCCGATCAGAAGATCTGTATGTAAGTGGAATTGGAAATGTAATTATTGAGCCTTCAATATTGAGAGTAAAATTTGCAATTATTGGATTTGGAGTTTCTGGAAGTCCTTTTAGATTTTCATCACTTACTTTGTAATTACCTATATCACCATTTTCTAAAAGCCAATAGGGTGTAGTTATTTTTTCAGGTAAAACAATATTTTTAATTTTATGCCAAAGTATATTCTGATTTATTATTTGATTTTCATTTAAAGAAACATCTCCATCAATTTTTATAATTGAAACTTTTAAAGGACTAGGATTGACCAATTCTAATTTTGTTTCTATTATGGTTTTCTTCACACCTGTTGGTTGGTTAGTGTTGAATTGAATTCTAAGGCCTAAGGAGTTCATAATCAAAAGCTCTAATTCTTTACTTTTTATTTCTCGCCAGTGTTTATTTTTTAAGGCCTTTATTTTTTTATAAACATCAAGAAGTTGATGTGTGCTCTTATATGGTTTTTCCAAATCATAATCTTGTATAATTTTTTCAATTAATAACCCAATATTACTTCCTTCATCAATTTTGCTCCACTCTGTTTCAATTCCATCGAATGGGTTATTACTGTCTAATTTAATTCCGTTAATTAATTCTAAATACTCATTTTTAATACCTAGTACTGGTGCACTCCCAAATCCTTGTGACTTATGCTGACTCCTGCTTTTTGCAGCAACTTCAGAATTAAACCTACCTAAAACATAATCAATAGGATTACTATTTAATATAATCATATTTGATTTATCGGCTTTTTCAAAATTTTGTTTACTTCCATAAGACCACCAAGAAGTATTATAAAACTGACGTTTGGGCTGCCAAAGGCTTACATGTTTTAATTGTTCAGGAAATGCTTTGGGGTTATTTGCTAAATGAAAAGCTTCTTCACTTAATAGGGCAGAACTAGTATGATGACCGTGAGAAGATCCAGGTGTTCGATGATCAAAACGATGTATAATAATATCTGGTTTAAAAGCACGGATACGGTAAACTATTTCAGATAAAATAGATTGTTTATTCCATATTGATAATGTCTCGTCGGGATGTTTTGAATATCCAAAATCATTTGCTGTTGTGAAAAATTGTTGTCCACCGTCTAATTTTCTTGCCTCTAAAAGTTCTTGCGTACGAATTAAACCTAAACTTTCTCTTAACTCTGTTCCTATAAGATTTTGTCCTCCATCTCCACGAGTCATCGATAAATATCCTGTACGTGCACTGTAATGGTTTGAAAACAAGGAAATCAAACTAGTATTTTCATCATCAGGATGAGCCGCTACATAAAGTACAGAACTTAATGTATTAATTTTTTTTAGTTGCTTATATATCTCTGAACCGCTTTGTGCTAAAACAGGTTTGGTAATTAGTAAGATCAGAATAAGTTTAAATGAAAATTTCATAGCTTGAAGATATTAGGAATTTTCATATCGTTTTAGATTTGTTTATAATTTCTTTTATTTTTTCATAAACTAGCGGAACAGGAAGACCAATTATATTAGTGTAACTACCTTTAATATTGGTTATATTAAGTGTTCCAAAAGAATCTTGAATCCCATAAGCACCCGCCTTGTCTAAGGGTGATCCAGTTTTTGTGTAGGCTTTGATATCTTCAATAAGGAGACTTTTGAATGTGACATCTGATATTGAGTAAATACATTCCCAACTACCTTTTTGTAGAAAACCTACTCCAGTAATGACCTGATGTGTAGATCCAGAAAGTTCAGTTAATATTTTTTCTGCATCATATACATCTTTAGGTTTACCTATGCATTTGTTATTGTGCCAAACGATTGTATCTGCTGTCACTACAATATCTTTTAAATTTAATTTTTCATAAAAGGGTTCAGCTTTTTTAAGTGCAATATGTTTTGCAATTTCAACACCAGAAAGCCCTTTTGGAAAATTCTCCTCAATAGGGATTACTTTTTTAATAAATGGGATTTCCATATCTTCAAAGAAAGATTGTCTTCTTGGAGAACCAGAAGCGAGAATTATTGTATATCCTTTTGTGTCCATAATATTTAATCTTTACCTGCACCAATATCAAGGCGCCACTTACCTTGAACTCTTAAAACTTGTTCAATTATTTCGCGCACGCAACCTTCACCTCCTTTTTTATGAGAAATATAATCTGAAATTATTTTTACGTCAGAAACAGCATCTGAAGGACAACAACCAACACCTACTTTTTCCATAACAGGAATATCTGGGACATCATCACCTACATATAAAATTTCCTCAGGATTTAGATTGTAATTATCTATTAAATCTTGATAAGCATCTAATTTGTGATTAGTACCTAAGTAAATGTCATAAACGCCTAGAGCTTTAAATCGATTTCTGATTCCTTCATTAGTTCCACCAGAAATAATTACAATTTTAAAACCCTGAACAAGAGCGCATTTAATAGCATAACCATCTTTAGTGTCTAAGCTACGGTACATTTCTCCATCAGTGGTTACAAGAATTTTTCCATCAGTGAGAACCCCGTCTACATCAAAAATGAAAGTTTTTATTTTAGGTAGAATACTTTTATAATTTTTTATTCCCATAATGGTTTTGAATCGCAGATGTAAGTGTTAAATAAATTTTTTTTAATACAGGGTCTCTGATTAGATCTAGGTGTTTTTCTATGGTATGTTGATCGTTTCGGATTGCCGGTCCTGTTTGGGCATCTTGTGGTAATAAAACTTCAAATTTATCAATAGTTTCTTTGATAAGAGGAAGAAGTAAATCAAATGATAATTGGTGAGATGCACATATTTTTTTTGCTTCAGTAAATAAATAATTAGTGAAATTATTTACTAAAACAGCAGCTAGGTGTAGTGCTTCTCTTTGGTTTGAATCCATTAAGATATATTTTGTATTCAGTAAATCCGTTAATTTTATAAGTATTGATAAATCTTTTTTCTGAGAAGCTTCGATGCCAAAATAAAATTTAGAAAAATCAATTTCCCTATTTTCACTAAAAGTCTGGATAGGGTATAATACTCCTTTTCTTTTTTGGTTAGAAAGAGCGTTAATGGAAACACTTCCTGCAGTATGGACTAAAAAGGATTCTTTAGAGATTTGGTCAGAAGCAAAAGAGATTGCATCATCAGAAACAGCCAGAATATAAATGTCTGCACTTTTTAAATCAGAAAGATTTTTAATTATTGAAATACCTTCAGCAGACTTATCCAGTTTTGAGGATCTATTAACCCATTGAATCAATTCAATATTAGGGTTGTTAATCATTTTTTGATAAAATTGATTTCCTAAGTTCCCAGCTCCAATTAATATAATTTTCATAATCAGTTGTAAAAATACTAAACCTTATTGAGGTTCAAGAAGTGTTAAGTGATTTTATGTTATTTATAAAACCTTAGATAGCTTATCTTTTTTTAGATTGATAATTAATAAATTTACTTTTTATATTAATCTCTTAAAAGCTTGTTAACATTATATCTTTAAACACTTGTAAAGTCAATTTTTTATCTTATTGAGCATGCTTAAAATAGCATAACATGGCTTATCTTTGTAACTAAATAGAATTAACTCTTTAATGAAAGACCAACTTGCTAAAATTCTTTTTTCTACTCGTTTAACTGCAATTCTTTTTATTTTATATCCAACTGCAATGGCATTCGGGACTTTTATAGAGAGTTGGTATAGTACAGACACAGCAAAAATATGGATTTATAACGCATGGTGGTTTGAGCTCATCATGGTATTTATGGCGATTAATTTTGCAGGTAATATTTTTAAATACCGCTTACTTCGTAAAGAAAAGTGGGCTGTTTTATCTATTCACCTTTCATTTCTTTTAATCTTGTTAGGTGCTTTTATAACTAGATATATAGGTTATGAAGGAGTAATGCCAATTAGAGAAGGTGCTAGTGAAAGTCAATTTTTATCAGAAAAAACGTATCTGACTGTATTCGTCGATGGAAAAATCGATGGACAGCCACTGAGGAAAAAATTAGAGGGGGATTTACTCCTTTCGGAACATGTTAATAATCAGTTTAGTTGGGATGAGGATTTTAATGGACAACCTTTTAGTATTGAGTATGTCGATTTCATGGAAAATGCAACAGAAGGTCTCGTTTTAGATGAAACCGGAGAACGTTATTTGAAAATTGTTGAGGCAGGAGACGGAACTCGTCACGATCATTATCTCAAGGAAGGAGAAATTGCTAATATTCACAATATTCTATTTACCCTTAATAAAAATCAAGTTGGGGCGATTAATATAAGTTTGAAAGAAGGAGAATATTTTATAAATTCTCCATTTTCAGGCCAATTTATGAGAATGGCAGATCAATTTGAAGGAAGTCTTCAGGCAGACACAGAAAGCCAACTTCAGCTAAGGTCGCTTTATACGTTACCAAATTTTCAATTTGTAATTCCTGAGCCTGCATTAAGAGGTAAATTTGATATTGTAAAGGCTGAAAAACAAGGAGAATCAGTACAGAATGCATTAAGACTTGAAGTTAAATCTCAAGGAAAATCAGAAGTAATAACTCTTCTAGGTGGTAAAGGTATTACTAATGATCCAAAAAAGATTTCATTATCAGGATTAGATTTCTATATGCAGTTTGGTTCTTTAACAATAGATTTGCCTTTTGCAATTAAATTAAATGACTTCATAGCTGAAAAATATCCTGGGACTGAGAAAAGTTATTCTTCTTTTAAAAGTAAAATAACAGTTGAGAATAATAATCCCTTTGATTATGAAATTTATATGAATCATGTTTTAGATCATCAAGGATATCGTTTTTTTCAAGCATCTTTCAATCCTGATGAAAAGGGAACTATTCTTTCAGTAAATCATGATTCTTGGGGAACAGGGGTTACATATTTTGGATACATGATGTTGTATTTAAGCATGATAGGAATTTTTTTTATTGGAAAAACTCGTTTTAAAGATCTTTCTAAAACTTTAGATAAAATCAATCTACAAAAAAGAGCTTTATTGATACTTGTTTTATTTATAAGTTTAAATGCTACATCACTAGATGCCCAAAATGTTCATTTACAAAAAGCAACTATAGATTTTGATTCTATAATTCAGGTAGATGCTTTTTCTTTAAAACACGCTGAAAAATTCGGTTCATTAATCATTCAAGATTCAGGAGGAAGAATGAAACCTGCAAATACCTTTTCCTCTGAACTTTTAAGAAAAGTCAGTAAAAAAAACACTTATAATGGGTTGAATTCAGATCAAGTTTTGTTATCAATAATGAACAATCCAGCTGTTTGGTATAATGTCCCCATGATTTATTTAAAGCGTGGAAATGATAGTATTCGAAGTCTTATTGGACAAGATTCTAAGGCTAAATATGCACCATTATTAGCTTTTTTTGATGGTCAGGGAAATTATAAGTTAGCGGGACCCTTGGAGGAGTCATACCGAGCTGCAGTTCCTAATCAATTTCAGAAGGATTTTATTGAATTAGATCGTAGGGTTAATTTGTTATATTCTGCTTTGGAGAGTAAAATTATGCGTATTTTTCCTATACCAAATGATCCTAACAATAAATGGGTTTCTTACCCAGAGCTAACTGAAGCTAATTTTTCAGGAAAAGACTCATTGTATGTTCGGAATATTTTACCTCTTTACTTTCAATCTCTTCGTTTAGCTAAACAGGATCAAGACTATACTCAAGCAGACAATTTGTTGGAAAGTATTTACGGTTTCCAGAAAAAATTTGGAGAAAATATATTACCATCAATTGACAAAGTAAAAACTGAAATTAAATATAACAAGTACGATATTTTTAAAAAACTATTTAGTTGGTATATCTATTCAGGTACTTTGTTTTTTGTTTTATTATTGATTCAAATATTTAAATCCAATCAATTTATTGAAATCCTTGTAAAAGTATTCAAACTGATTATGATTTCTTTATTTGTGCTTCACACTGGAGGTCTAATTGCCCGCTGGTATATTTCTGGACATGCGCCATGGAGTGATGCATATGAATCTATGATTTATGTAGCCTGGGCAACTCAATTTTTTGGTTTGGCCTTTGGCCGAAAATCTTCTTTAACGATGGCTTCGACAGCTTTTGTAGCTGGAATGATTTTGATGATTGCTCATTGGAATTGGATGGATCCCTCCATTGCTAATTTGGTTCCTGTTCTAGACAGTTACTGGCTCATGATTCATGTTGCCGTGATTGTTGGTAGTTATGGCCCTTTTGCTTTAGCAATGATTATTGGATTTGTTTCTTTACTATTGATGCTTGTAGCTTCTAACAAAAACAAAGAAAAAATTAAACTTCAAATTAAGGAATTAACAATTATTAATGAATTAGCTATTACGGTAGGGTTAATCATGCTGACTATTGGTAATTTTTTAGGGGGTATGTGGGCAAATGAAAGTTGGGGACGTTATTGGGGTTGGGATCCTAAAGAAACTTGGGCTTTGATAAGTATTATGATTTATGCATTTGTAATTCATATGCGCTTAATTCCTGGCCTTCGTGGACCTTGGATTTTTAATCTTATGAGCGTAGTTGCTTTTGCAAGTATTTTGATGACTTATTTTGGAGTTAATTTTTATTTATCAGGCCTACATTCTTATGCGAGTGGTGATAAAATAATTACACCTAGTTTTGTTTATTATGCTTTGATATTTATTTTTATAATTGGAACAGCTTCTTATTTTAGATCTAAAAAACTCTATACTAAATACTGATTCCATGAAATTTAACTAACTATGCTTAAATATTTGCTAATAGTTATTCTTTTATTTATAATTAATTCTTGTACTTCTAACACAGAAATTGTTATTCAAGACGAGGTGTCTATTAATTTAAGAAAATGGAAAAATAAAAATTTTTCAAATTATCAATTTACATTTCAAATTTCATTTTATTTTGTTGAAAATTATACTTTGCCTAAACAAGTTGTCATAAAAAACAATAAAATCTTTAGTGTTGGTGGAGTTTTTTATGCTGAGGTAAATGATCCATCTTTCAAAACTGTGGAAGGTTATTTTAAATATATTAGAAATAAACAAAGTAAAAATCCTGTACAAGAATCTTTGAATTTTGATCCAATAATGGGTTATCCCACTTATATTTATTTTGATATAAGTGAAATGATTGCTGACGAGGAAATTGGATATACAATTAGTAATCTGATCCAACTATAGTAAAACCTTCTGCTTACACTTCAAGCCTTTGATACATAAAAAACGAAGAATTCCTCTTTTATTTAAATGCAATTAAAAAATCATCTTCATCACTGCCTTTCTTGATTTCTTCAAATGCTTTAGAAATAATTCCATCTACATCAGAAATAGAGAACCCTAAACCAATTACAAGACGTCTTAGTAATGTCTTTTCTGATTCATCCGCTATATTATCTGCAAAAACCATACGTGAAAGATCATAGAGACGCTCCAGGCGTCTTTGTTCTGTTGCGGGAGGATTTATTGGATAATCATTAATATTTGCTTTAATTTCTGCAACCTCATTTTCTTCAATTTCTAAATTGATTGCTGTTCGATTGATAAAAGCCTCTTCTTGATCTGAAATAATACCATCAGCCAAAGCTATACGAACTATAGCAGCGAAATGATCCCTATTTCTAGATTTAAATCCGGGTGTATATAAGTCTGAAAATGACATTGTAAATTTAATTTTTACAAAGATAAAAAATGGAATTGGTAAAGAGTTTTATTTTTGGTTGTAATTTTGATAAAGATTTAAATTTTCATGAATCCATTAAAGATTTTAAAAAACCGATCAGATATTGGTGCAGGAACAAGAGGTTCAGATATGGGAATAGATGCACTTGAAATTGCAGCAATTAATTCTGGGAATGATTTTTTTAATCGGCACCCATATTTAGATATACCATCACACAACGAAACTATTTATAATAAAGTAAAGAATACAACAGCAAAACGAATCAACTTTGTAGTTGAGCAGTGTGAACGATTAAAAATAGCGACCAAACAAGCTCTAGATCAAGGTTTTTTTCCTGTGATATTATCAGGTGATCATTCGTCTGCTTTAGGTTCTTTGGCTGGAATTAAAGCAAAATATCCCAAACAAAAAATGGGTGTTATTTGGATTGATGCCCATGCTGATCTTCACACACCATTAAGTTCTCCTTCGGGAAATATTCATGGAATGCCTTTGGCAGCTGCTTTAGGTCACGATAATCAATCTCAAAAAATAAATAAAGTCAGTCCTGAGACACTATCAGACTGGAATCAAATGAAAAACATGGGATCGATAAGCCCCATGCTATTACCTGAAAACTTGATTTATTTTGGTGTTCGTGATACAGAAGCACAAGAAGATGAAATCATAGATCAATGTGGAATTAGAAATTATAAGGTTAATGAATTGAGACATAGAAGCATAGATGTCTGTATAGCAGAAGCTCTAAAGCAACTTGAGAGTGTAGATGTCATTTATATTACTTTTGATGTGGACGCCCTAGATTGTGATCTAATCTCAAAAGGCACAGGAACTCCGGTTTCAAAAGGATTTGATACTCAAGAAGTAATTAATTTAATTCAAGGTTTTTTTGCTAGTGAAAAAGTAATAGCATTGGAGGTATCAGAAATAAACCCACTATTAGATAATAAATGTAATCAGATGGCTGAGGCTGTTTTTGATGTTATTAAAACTGTTTTTTAATATTAGTTAATAATCGCTACAAATCGTAAAAACGCGTATTTTCAAATATTTTTTTGATCATTTTTGGGGATATTCAGTCATTATACTAATATATTTGAAATGATTTTTTATCGTTTGTTCACCAGTTTTACTTTTCTTTTTTGTCAGTTTATAAATTTTATTTTGGAAAGCTGTGAGGCTTGATTTTATTCGAGTATTTAATTTCTCTTCTTTTATCAATTCTAAAATACGATTGGTAAAATTTACTTGTAATGCCATGAAAGAATTGTCTAGGGAAATGTCTGTGTTGAAAACTGAATTAAAAAGTATTTTAAGCAATTGATCTGGCTTCATTCCTTGACCTTTTAAAGTAGCTTGTGAAGACAACATTCTATTTAGTCGAGAAACACTTAAAATTCTGTTTAGAGCACTTAGCTGAAGATTCTGAAGTGTTTTTAAGCCACCTTCATTTTTTATTTTTGATATTAATTCAGGTTTTAATAACCAAGTTTGTGTTTTCCAAAGGTTTGTATTCAGAAAGAAAAGTGCCATTTTTTGTTTTTCCTGATCTAAATTTTTAAAAGGAACATTATTTTGTCCTTTATTCATGAGGGTTTCATTAATTCCACCTATCATCTTTATAACATGATAAATGTATCTTCGATAAACACCTACCATTTCATTGTAAAGCTCATCTAAGTCTGAATAATCATCTCCTTCATCTGTAGTCCATTCATCTAGGTTTTTGGCAACAATTTTCAAATTTTTTATACCATATTCACTTGCTTTTATTGGGTCATCTCCAATATTTTCAGTTTGAGTATCCGGATCATAACTGTTGGAGCCAAACATATAGAGTGGATTCATGCTTTTTGAATCTACCATTGTTTTTAAAATAGTTTTTTCAGATTCAGAAGTTTCATTATGAAAATAACGATAGCCCCATTCTATGCTATAATCGTCATATGGACCTAATTGACGGACAAACCTGATGTTTTTGTCTTCAGGTTGTGCTATATAGTTATATCGAGCATAATCCATTATAGTTGTTGCAATTCCCATTCTTTGGGTAAAAGTTGCTGACCTTAAAGAATCAACAGGATAAGCAGCACTAGCTTTCATGTTGTGTGGTAGTCCAAGAGCGTGTCCAACTTCGTGTGAAATGACACGACGCATCATCTCACCAATTTCTTCTTCTGGCGTTTTAAGACTCCTTGCTTTAGGATTGGCAGCACCTGTTTCTAATAAAAAGCGATTACGATAAGAACGCAGGTGATTATGATACCAAATTATATCACTTTCAATAATTTCACCAGTTCTAGGATCGGAAACACTTGGTCCAGTAGCATTTCTTGTTCTAGAAGCAACATATCGGACAGTAGAATAACGAATGTCTTCAGGGCTAAAATTAGGGTCTTCCTCTTTGGTTGGAGGATCTTTAGCAATAATAGCGTTTTTAAATCCGGCTTTTTCAAATACAGTATTCCAATCTTCAATACCCTTTTTAAAATATGGTCTCCACTTTAATGGGGTTGCAGGATCTAAATAGTATATAATGGGTTTTTTTGGTTCAACTAAGTCTCCTTTTATATATGCATTTATATCAGAGGGAACTAACCTCCATCTTCTAATAATTCTAATTTCATCAGACTTAAGTGCATCGGAACTATAATTATATTTTTTTAAACTAAACCATCCTACTCGAGGGTCTTGATATCTAAAAGGCATTGGATCTTCGGGTAAAGCAATAATCGAATGATTTATTTGAAAACTCATTGTTTTTGAAGTGTTACTTCTAGGTGGATTACTTACTCTATATGTCAGTGTATGCGTTACTTCAATGTTATTAGGGAAATTTTTAATGCTATCAATAAAACTTCTTTTACTATCAGCACTTCCAATATTATATTCTTTTTTAATACTTTTTCTAATTATATTGAAACCAGGAGAATCTTTAGAAAAATAATTACTTACATCAATTAAAAAGCGATCTTTTTCTTCGTTTTTGATTGGAAAAGCATCTAAAATAGGAGGGAAGTTGTTTTGAGCAACGCTAAGTGCTATAGGGTCATTTTGATTAGCAAAATTGATGTAGCTTTCTTGAGTAAGAAGTAATTGATTATTTTTCTTTTTGAAATGAATGAGTTGCTCACTAGTTTTGGAACCGGCATTAACATATGCTTGGTAGTTTCCAGGAAGTTTAACAAAGCGTGTTACCATAAGTAAGTCTTTATTTAAAAGTGAGGTTGGAATCTCAAAAAATATTTTATTTTCTTTTCGATAAGCAGTTATCAATCCCTCTTGTTTAATCATCTTTTTAGTCAACGAATCAATAGGTTTAAGTACATCATCATTTTTAGATGACTTTTGAGCCTGAATTGTTATTCCAATAAAAAAAAGGCAAAATATCCCGATTTTTTTAAGTGTAATCATAATTTATAAATTTTGTCAGTCCGCAATATCTAAAAAAAACAGGAGACTGATATTCAGAAGATTGAGAATAAAATGTACTTTGGTAATATCATTAAAATATTTAATTATGAGATTATTTATATTATCTATTAGCGTTATACTTTTCTTTTCTTTTAATAATGTAGATGCACAACGTAAGAAAAAATCAAATAAACCAGTTAAAAATAAATTATCATTAGATGCCTTTTCTTTTAGAAATGTTGGACCTGCCTTCTTATCAGGAAGAATTTCTGATATCGTCACTCATCCTGACAATGAAAGTGTTTGGTATGTTGCCACGGGTTCAGGAGGTGTATGGAAAACAGAAAATGCAGGAACCACTTGGAAACCAATTTTTGATGATCAGGTAAGCTATTCTACAGGCTGTATAACCCTAGACCCCTCAAATCCAGAGATTGTATGGTTAGGGACAGGAGAAAATGTTGGTGGTCGACACGTGGCGTACGGTGACGGTATTTATAAAAGTACTGATGGAGGAAATAGTTGGAAGAACATGGGGCTTAAAAATTCTGAACATATTTCTGAAATTATTGTCCATCCAAATGATTCAAATATTGTTTGGGTTGCAGCTCAAGGACCTTTATGGAATAAAGGAGACGATCGTGGTTTATATAAAACTACTAATGGAGGGATAACATGGAAAAAAGTTTTAGGTAATAGTGAATGGACCGGTGTCACAGATATTATGATTGATCCTAGGGACCCGAAAGTTCTTTATGCAGCAACTTGGGATCGACATAGAACTGTAGCTGCATTAATGGGAGGAGGTCCTGGGACTGCAATATACCGTTCAGATGATGGTGGAAATAATTGGTCTAAACTAACTAATGGTCTTCCAAAGTCAAATATGGGTAAAATAGGTATAGCTATTTCATCTCAGCAGCCCGATGTTGTATATGCGGCAATTGAGATTGATAGAACTAAAGGTGCTGTATATCGTTCAGATAATAGAGGGGCTTCATGGAAAAAAATGTCAAATACTGTTTCCGGTGGAACTGGACCTCATTATTATCAGGAATTATATACAAGTCCTCATAAGTTTGATCAATTATACTTAATGAATGTTCGTGTTTTGACTTCTAATGATGGAGGAAAAACCTTTAAACAACTTCAGGAAAGAAAAAAACATTCGGATAACCATGCCATAGTATTTAAAAAAGATGATCCCAATTATATTATGTTAGGTACTGATGCAGGAATTTACGAAAGTTTTGATTCAGCAAATACATGGCGATATATTAAAAATCTACCCTTAACTCAGTTTTATAAAGTTGCTGTAAATAATGCAAAACCATTTTATCATATTTTTGGTGGAACACAAGACAATGGTTCTGCAGGTGGACCATCAGCAACAGACGAACGTGAAGGTATTGCAAATAAGCATTGGTATAAAACACTTGGTGCTGACGGTCATCAGTCAGCCACTGATCCTATTTATAATAATATTATTTATGCTGAAACACAGCAAGGAGGTTTACATAGAGTTGATTTAACGACTGGTGAGCAAGTTGCCATTCAACCTAAAGCATCGTCAGGAGAACCTCATGAACGATTTAATTGGGATGCCCCCATACTTGTTAGTCCTCATAATCCAGCACATTTATATTTTGCATCTTATCGAGTTTGGATGTCAAAAAACCGTGGAGATGATTGGGAAACTATTTCTGGTGATTTGACTCGAAATGAAGATCGAATTACTCTTCCTATCATGGGGCGTCAGCAAAGCTGGGATAATGCTTGGGATGTTGGAGCAATGTCTAACTATAATACTATTACTTCTCTTGCAGAGTCTCCAATCCAAGAGGGACTTTTATATGCAGGTACAGATGACGGCTTTATTCAAGTTTCAGAAAATGGAGGTGATTCTTGGAGAAAAATTCCAGTTACAAGCCTTGGACTTCCATCTAGATCTTTTGTTAATGATATCAAAGCTGATTTGTATGATGCTAACACTGTTTATGTTGCTTTAGACAATCATAAAGAAGGTGATTTTAATCCCTATTTATTTAGAAGTTTAGATAAAGGTTTAACTTGGAAATCCATAAGTGGTGATATTCCTAAGCGTACAATAGTATGGCGAATGGTTCAAGATCCAATAAAGAAAAACTTACTATTTGCAGCTACGGAAAATGGGATTTATACTTCTTTAAATAATGGCATATCTTGGAATAAACTCCCTGGAACTCCTACCATTTCATTTAGAGATATAACTATTCAAAAAAGTGAGAATGACTTGGTTGCTGCTTCCTTTGGAAGAGGCTTTTTTATTCTTGATGATTATAGTGCATTAAGAGATTTTACAGAAGATAATTTAAGTAAACAGGGTAAGTTGTTTACTCCGCGTCCAGCTAAGTGGTATGTTCCTAGAAGCAGTATTGGAAATACTGGGGCAGATTATTATTTCGCAAAAAATCCAACCTTTGGAGCTGAATTCACTTATCATATGGCTGATGATTTTAAAACAAAAAAACAAGCTCGTAAAAATCGTGAGGTTGAATTAAATAAATCAAAAAAGAATATTCCTTTCCCAGGATGGGATGCCTTAGATGACGAGATTGAAGAACAAAATGCTAAAGTGATACTAACGATTCAAGATAAAGATGGTAATGTTATAAACAAAATAATGGAAAAAGCGTCCAAAGGAAGCCACCGTATCTCTTGGAATTTAACACATTTTAATCCTTTTGCTATATCTGTCAATGGAAATTCAAGACGTCGATATGGAGGTGGATCTATGGTTACTCCAGGAAGTTATTCTGCTTCTTTACATCTAGAGCAAAATGGTAAAGTCACTATTTTAGACGGCCCAATATCTTTTGAGGTAAAATCTATTAGAGAGGGTGTTTTAAAAGGAGCAAGCTACTCAGATTACAATAAATTTCGCATAGAATTGACTAGTCTTTTATCAGAAATTAACGCAGTACAAGATGTTTTGTCGGAAAGTAATAAAAAACAAAAAGCATTTGTAAAAGCGTTGGGAAGAACAAATATTATTCCAGGAACCACAGAGTCAAAATTAACAAGTTTGAAAGAAGAATTAACACGTATAAATAAAATATTATCTGGAAGTCCTTCAAGAAGTGAAGTGGGAGAACGAAATCCTGCAGGATTGCAAAACTTTCTATATAGTGCTTTTGATGGTTTGGAAAATACTTATGGACCTACAGATCTACATAAAAAGAGTTTGGCTACTGCAAAAGAACTTTTGAAAGAAGTTAAGTCAGAAGTAAAAACTGTAATTGAAACTAAGGTTTCTGAAATAGAAAAAATATTAAAATTAGCAGGATCTCCCTATATTAAAGGACAAGGGATGGACTAAATCATATGTTTACTAACAAAAAAACATTAAAAAAAAGTCTTTTTGTTATTTAATTACTGGAAGTTGAGGTGATAATTCAAAGCATTCCAAGTTGAAATATTTTGTTGAAGCAATTAGATGATCAAAAATATCAGCAGAGATGTGCTCATAATTTACCCAGTCCTTGTCAGCACTAAATACATATACCTCAAGAGGTATTCCTTGTGAAGTTGGAGATAACTGACGACACATAGCAGTCATTTTAGTATTAACCATAGGATGCTCTTTAAGATAGGCTTCTGTATAATGTCTAAACAATCCTATATTAGTTAAATTTCGTCCGTTGATCAAAAGGCTTTTATCAGTCTTTATTTCTTGATTAAATGATTCAATTTCATTCTTTCTTTTTTGAAGAAAAGGAGCTAATATTTCAATTTTATCAAGTGCTAAAATATCATCTGAATTTAAAAAACGAATACTACTAATTTTAATCAGAAGAGAACGTTTTATTCTTCTACCTTGAGATTCACTCATTCCTCGCCAATTAATAAACGAATCTGAAATTAATTTATAGGTCGGAATAGATGTAATTGTCATATCAAAATTCTGAACTTGAACAGTTGATAAACTTATAGAAATCACATCTCCATCAGCATTACTACTTGGTATACTAATCCAGTCTCCAATACGAACTGTATCGTTCACAGTGATTTGAACACTGGCAACCAAGCCTAAGATTGTATCTTTAAACACAAAAAGCAATACAGCTGAAAGAGCTCCAAGAGTAGTTAAGAAGGTTCCTATATCTTTCCCAGTTAATACGGATAAGATTAAAATCCCACCAATAAACCAGAGGAAAATCATAAAAACTTGCAAGTAACTGTCTAAAGGTTTGTCTTTAAATGAAGGAACTGTTTTAAGATAATCTGTAAGGGTTTTTAGAATAGCCCTCACAATACCAATAATAACTATTATAAAAAGGGCTTCTAAAACATTTTTAGAAAATTTGAATAGTAAGTCGTTAAATCCCTCAAAAATTGAAGGTATACTTCCGTAGAACAAAAACAAAACGGGTAAGTAAGAAAGAATACGAGGTACTCGATTTTTTATTAATAAATCATCAAAAGATGATTTAGTTTTAAGAGTGATCCTTCTGAAAAAACCAATAATTATTTTTCTTGATACCCAAAATAGTATTCCACCAATAAAAAGTGAAACTAAAAATAATAAAATAATAACTAAATTTTCTGCCAAGTAGCTAGGAACACCACTTTCGGTAATTTTATTAATAATATATGCTCTAATTTTAAATTGATTCATAATAAAGTCTTGTAGTGCAAAAGTATAAGTTTTTAAAATGGATTATCAATTTATTGTCTCTTTTCAAAAAACAAAGCTTCAGCTAAACTTTTAATTGTGTTAGCCATGGCTATAAAATCTTCTTGCTGGGTTAGGGGATTTGACAATACAGTTCTTAAAAATCTTTCACCATTAATTTCACATGATGTAATATAAAACTTACCCGAATTTATTAAGGCATATCGGAGCTTTAGTTGTTGAATATTTGATAATTTATCAGGACAATATTGAAAACATAAAATATTTGATTGTGGAATATATGGACAATAGAAATCTATTCTTTCATTTAAATATGTGTATAAATCTTGAGCTTGCTGAAAAGTGTTTTCAACAAAAAGAGAAATCGCTTTTTTTCCTTCTAAAGCAAAGCTCCAAAATAACTTAGTTCCTAAAGCTGATTTGGTACATTCAATAGTGTAAGGCATAGAGTCAATTCCAACAACTTCATTTTCATGAAAAACATAGCTTCCTTTTTGATGAAAACTATTCCATTGATCCTCTTGCTGTTTAAAAAGAACTGCTGTACAAAGCGCAGGGACTCTCAACATTTTATGAGCATCCCATATTATTGAATCAGCATATTTAATACCATTTACTTTGTGTTTATTCTTTTTTGATAAAAGAGCCACTGCACCATGAGCACCATCAACATGAAACCACAATTGGTGTTTTTTACAAAAGTCCGCCATTTTATTTAGTGGGTCAAAAAGACCAGTTGAAGTTGCACAAGCATTAGCTACTACAGCCATTACACGTTTACCATCTTTTTTTATTTGTGCATATATATTTTCTAATGCTTCTGTCTGAATCACTTCATTGGTATCTACAGGAACAGGGATAAATGAATTTTTTCCCATTCCCATTATTGATAATGAACGGACTATTGAATAATGAGAGGTGCTAGGTCCCATAACTACCAAATCTTTCGGTGAACCTTCCATCCAGGATTCGGGGGCAATTTTTGCTCTAGCTGCTGAAAGTGCAGTCATATTTGCAATAGAACCTCCATGTGTTAAAGTTCCGCTCCCGTTATCTTTATGATTGCTAAAATCGTAAAGATCATTACCCTTAAACCAATTAAGTTTGGAAAGCATCCAATTGATCATAAAACCCTCAAGTGTAGCTCCTGAGGGTCCCATTTCATATAGTGAGCTTGGGTTATTAATAGTACCATGAATCCAGTCAGGAATACCAGAAAGATCTTGAGGAACAGCAACTTGATGTCCTACATACCTTGGATTCCTTAAATGGTTTGTATGTTTTAAATAGATTTTGATAAAGCTTTCAAGATCAGTCAAGTCTTTAAAACCTTTTTCGAATAATTCTTTTAAGTTTAATTCCTCAGCAATTTCTTGCGGACTTTTTTGAACTAAAACATTTCCTTTACAATCTTTACTTGTCTGAATATAATTATTTAATACTTTGGCAACGCTTTTTTTAGTTTCTAAAAAAGGGAGTGAGTTATTGTCAGTTGGCTTTGTTTTAGACATAGTATGATAATAATTTGACTATAAATTTATTAGCTGTATCTAATAACAAAATTAAAGAAAAAAATCACCCAAATAACCTTAAATAATTCATTTATATAATGAATTAATAAAATCATAGTTATTAAAATCACAATAAAATATTTGATCTAATTATTGTATATAATAAGGTTGTTATTTTAAAAGATTTTCTTTTCTGATCTAGAGCATTTTAAAAAAAAACTTTTGAGTTTAGATTATTAGAAAAATTTATTATTTTAGTTCACGATAAATTAAAAATTAAGTAAACTTTCAAGAAGTTTTCTATCTTTCCCTCGCCATGAATATTTTAGAAGACTTTTATCTAATTTATTTGGAAATGACATCGGAAAAGGACCTTTACCAAATGACCTCATTTGTGTTGGAAAAACAATTTCAGACATCCGTTATTTCAACGCGAAAGAATATTTTAATTATTGATATAAATTCATATTACAAATACATCATATAAAAAAATAGCTATGAATAAAGTTGTAACTTTTGGTGAGATTATGTTACGGTTATCACCTCCAGGATATTTGCGATTTTCTCAAACAAATTCCTTTGATGTTGTATATGGTGGAGGAGAATCTAACGTAGCTATTTCTTTGGCTAATTACGGTGTTGATGTGGATTTTGTAACCCGATTACCTAAAAACGATATGGGTGATTGTGCATTGATGGAACTTCGCAAGCGTGGAGTCAAAACAAATAATATTATTCGTGGAGGAAATCGATTAGGTATTTACTTTTCAGAAACAGGAGCCGTTAGTCGAGCTAGTAAAGTGATTTATGATCGTTCCTATTCCTCCATTTCAGAGATTCAACCCGGAATGGTGAATTGGAAAAAAGTTTTTGAAGGTGTCTCTTGGTTTCATTGGACAGGAATTACTCCTGCAATTTCAAAAGGTGCAGCTGATGCTTGTCTAGAAGCTGTAAAAATTGCTAGTGATTTGGGAATTACAGTTTCTACAGATTTGAATTATCGTGCTAAACTATGGAATTATGGCGCTGACAGAGAGTCTGTTATGACAGATCTTACTTCGTATTGTAATATTATTTTAGGGAATGAAGAAGATGCAGAAATGCATTTTGGTATTAAACCTAAAGACTTAGATATCACTACCCAAGGCCATCAGATTAAAGCTGCAGATTTTCTTTCAGTTTGTGAACAGATGATGAAAAAATTTCCAAAAGCAAAAAAAATAATCACTACTTTAAGGGGATCTATTTCAGCTTCACACAATACATGGGCTGGTGTTCTTTTCGATGGAACAACTATGTATGAAAGTCCACAATATCAAATCACAGACATTGTTGACCGTGTAGGAGGAGGCGACTCTTTTATGGGAGGATTAATATATGGACTATTAAACTATCCTGAAGATGATCAAAGTGGACTAAATTTTGCGGTTGCCGCCTCTTGCTTAAAACATACAATTAAGGGAGATGTTAATCTGGTGAGTATACAAGAAGTTGAAAAATTAATGGGTGGTGATGCTTCTGGAAGAGTTTCTCGATAAAAATATAAAATGATGGCACGATTTACAAGACTTGAAGTAATCAATCAGATGCAAAAAACAGGCTTAATACCGCTTTTTTACCAAAAGGATGTGAATATTGCAAAAAAAATTGCAAAAGCATGTTATGATGGTGGAGCTAGACTTCTTGAAATAACACACAGAGGAGATTTCGCTCATGAGGTCTTTCGAGAACTTGTTCTATTTGCTAAAGACACACTTCCCGAAATGATATTGGGAGTAGGTTCTATTACAGATGCAGGCGCGGCAAGTGATTATATGAAAATGGGTGCTAATTTCATAGTAACTCCTGTATTTAGAGAAGATATAGCTATTGTATGTAACCGACAAAAGGTACTCTGGTCACCAGGGTGTGGAACATTAACTGAAATTGCAATAGCAGAAGAACGTGGAGCAGAAATCATAAAACTTTTCCCAGGAAATATTTATGGTCCTGACTTTGTGAAAGCAATTAAAGGTCCTCAACCCTGGACTAGTATTATGCCAAGTGGGGGTGTAAATACTTCCAAAGAAAATTTAAAGGGATGGTTTGATGCAGGAGTCACCTGCGTGGGTATTGGCTCTCAGCTAATTTCAAAAACTATTATTGAACAAAAAGATTTTGATGGATTAAAAGTCAGCGTTAACAGTGTTCTTAAAACTATAAAATCATTAAGATAATAATTCATGAAACAAGTTTATCTGTTTTTTTTAATTCTAATTATGATTTCCTATTCGAGCGAATCTGAAATACGAGTTATTCGTTTGGTTCATGGCATGGACGTTACTTAGTTAGATAATCTTAATAAAAAAATAAATCCAGGTTATTCTGCAATTGGAAGGTTATACGTGGATTAGTAGAATTACGTAGTTTTGTAATGGAAATTAAAAGAAATCAAAATTAATAAACATTTATATTAGTTTATTTCGTTATTAATTTAAAAAAAGATGTAAAAAATTATTTAGCCTTATGAGAAAGTTTTTTTTACATTCTAAATAATTTTTTATGAAAATATATTTTGGCTTAATTCTATTTTTTTTAGTTTCTAAATCATCTTTTAGTCAGCAAATAAGCGGAGAAGAACTCCTTACATGTTCAATAGAATATCATGACCCTCAGGGCCTGTGGGATGCTTTCAAAAGTGTTTTTTATGTAACTATGCAGAGTAAGGATAGTTCGTTAAGAAAAAGTAAAATAGAAGTTGACATAAAAAATTCTTTTTTTAAATTGACTGTTCAAATGAATGAAAATTTCACAACTTCTGCTTTAAATGGAGAAGAATGCACACTTTTTTTTAATGGCTCTTCTTCTTTTTCTGAGGAAATCAAAAATGAATATAGTTTAACTTGTGATCGAGCGGTAATGTATCGTGATTATTATCAGTATTTATATGGCTTACCTATGAAACTTAATGATAATGGAACTATAATTGATCCTTTAATAAAGAGTAAAAAAATAGGAGATATATTGTATTGGAGATTAAGAGTTACCTATAAACCTGAAGTTGGTGAAGATACTTGGTATTTTTATTTTGATCAAACTACCTATGCTCTTAAGCGATATCAATTCTTTCATGATGAATCAAAAAATGATGGAGAATACATTGTTTTAGATCAAGAATTACTTGTTAACGGGATAAAAATACCAAAAAATAGATCTTGGTATTATAATAATGATGATCGTTATCTAGGAATTGATATTTTATCTCTTAACTAATAAGTGAAAATCAATAATTAAACTAATTATGAAAAAGACATTTTTTAATATTTATAAAATAATTACTCTTTTTAGTATTATTATT
>Ga0308013_10000350_pt1 | contig 24962 bp, 22 predicted proteins | sample Neamet181_FD_203131 | JGI IMG/M metagenome (GOLD analysis project Ga0308013, IMG submission 203131) | Marine microbial communities from water near the shore, Antarctic Ocean - #181 | ecosystem: Environmental > Aquatic > Marine > Unclassified | place: Southern Ocean | collected 2014-07-25
AACATTACAAAAAAATAGGATTCACATGTAGTCTAGACAAATATGTACTGACATTGTCATGGGGTAAAGTTGACGAAAAGAAGGAGAAATATGTCGAAAATTCTTCCGATGATGAAGATTCTGATGAATCAGATGATGAAGAATCCGATTCCGATATTTCAGAACCAGAAACTGGCGAGAAGAAGATTGTTCTTGATACATCTTCAAGTCTCGCCCAGCGTGTTTTAGATATTTAAAAAATATAATTAATTTATGAAAAAAAACAATATACAATATAATTTTACATTTATTCTCCGATCCAGAAAGACGAACGAGTCTCCTTCCCAGTTCTGTTGACCAGAGCATCCTCGTTGCCGCTGGCCTTGGAAAGATACTTGCTGTTCTCTCTGTTCTTAAGGTACACCACCTGGTCGACCTGGATATTGTTCTTGCTCTCAAGTGTTGCCACTCTGGCTTCAAGTGCCTCCAGAGATGCCTTCATTGCCTTTCCATCTATGGTCACCTCCCCATTTGTGATTGCAGTTTCACCCGCAGTACTCTTGGCAAATTGGAATCTATGGGAGGTGGCGGCACGGAAGTAGTTTTCTCCACTGTCCTGGTGATTGAAGATTGTTGCCCAGACCGCATCGCTATTGTTCTTAATAGTCAAACCTGTGTCCTTACTGACATATGCCTTTGTGGTACCGTTCACAGCAAACGAGAGTGTCTTGGAATTACCGGCATTTAGAATTGTCCCTCCTGTACTGTGTTGAGAAAGAGCGGCGTTATTGGCACTGAATCTTGCACTACTAGAGAATCGTGCCCACCCATCGTCCTCCCCAATCTTACAGTTGGATATTTGGGAGTTGCCAAGTTGTTTAGATACACCGGCCGACGAAATAGAATAGAGAGGGGAACTGTCACCGTTCTCTATCATGAATCCATTTGCGGTATTGTTGTCCATTTTCATGCGGATAGCATACCCACTAACATCTCCGAAAGAGGAGGGTGTCTTACCATCGGGTGCTAAGCCAGTTTTGTTTGCGAAATACATACACCATGTGTTGGACTGGAGAGAGTTGAAGTGAATAGCGGACTCAGGACCTTTGTTCTGCACCAACCCAATTCTACACGACGAAGCGTTAAGATCAGACACGTTAAGAATACCAGATGCCACAAATGCGGTAGCATTGTGTGTGTTCCATGCACCGGTAAGAGCCTCTAAGTTGTTCTTGGTGTCCTGTCCGAGACCGTCAACAAGTGCGAGGTTGTCTCCCAATGCGTCTGCCTCCAGAGTAACATTGGTCAATCCATTGGAAATAGTCTGTTGGTTAGTTTCGAGTGTTCCTACGCGCAAGACAGTTGAATCAACAGTCGATGAAATGTCTGATACACTTGATGCCAATTGGTCTGCGGTGTCGGTGGCAACCTGGAGGTCACTATTGGTGTCTCCAAGAGAAATCTCCAACATACCAATAGATGCAGCGTTGGTGGCAATTTCATTTCCACTCTGAGCAGCCGAACTTCTGATGTCTACCATTTCCGAAGTTACATGGGTCTCGAGGCGGTCGATGTCATCAGAAGCAATGGTCACTTTACTCAGGTTGGAGGTAGATCGTGTACCAACAACGTTTGCGAAAGTTTCTACGTCATTAAGACGACCTTGTAGTTCAGCTATTTCGGATGATTCGGAAATTGGGGCTGTGGACACGACAAGAGGAGCGATGGGGATTACTACTTCGGTTAAAAGGTCGGGAAAGTTTTCGTCTTCTGCCACAAGTGAGGGGTCAGTAATCTGGGACAATTTCTCTATTTCTTTCTTGAGTGAAGAAATTTGGGTTGTGTTGTAAAATCCCAGGGCAAGGGAAACACCTGATGTTCCTATTGCAGCAAATTCAGCCATATTTTCGAAAACAGTGTTGTTATTAATTTATATTATTATTTTTTATAACCGAACCCTACCAAAACTAATTACACCTTGCCAACATTTACGTCCTCTTTTATCATGGCATCATTCTCTTTCTTCTTTTTACGAGCTTCGGCGTCAACTTTCTTTTCCGCATCCGTCTTTTTAGGGAAGTGTTTTCCCACCAAGTTGCACAGATTGAAATACGTAACAACACCAAAACCGTCAGGGGGATTAAGAAGAACCTTAAGAGAATCATCCAAAATTATTTCAATCTTACGTTCAGGGTTTTGGAGACCATTCTTCACAATATATTCGTTCAACTTTGATACCGCAACAGTCCTGGCCAGTTTTTCCGAGTGATCCATGCCGAAAAAGTCGGCGAGTTCAGGTGAAATCTTACTGGCACAGGCTATTCCATGGCGAGGCCTATCGGAAACAACAGAAGAAGTCTTCCTCTTGCGCTTTTTCTTGCGTGTGTTTTCAAAGTCGCTAATATGCTTTGAAGCTAGAACCTGTACCAGATACATGAACCATGATGTAGGTATATTCGTGTCCCCCTTCCAATTGTAAGGTACTTCCAAAACACTTCCTTCTATAGTATCCTTAATGGGAAGCCATGCAACAGAAGAAGCTTCCAACATTTCTTTCTTTTCTTCGATAGAAGACGTTTCATACTTAACAAACCTATTGGCTAGCATCTGCAATTGAGCCTTCTTCATAGCCTTCATGATAGAATTGATAGAATATACCAAGCCATCGTTGGAAGTGAAAGACCTAACAAACCCTCCCGGGATAGATGGTCCCCAGCTATCGATATTATTGTGGACAGATGATGAAAATACATCAAGAACTTTCTTACCTGGGAGCAAATTCCTAACAACAAGATCTAGGAACACCTTGGGGCGTTCGGTATCCCATTCTTCGGTAAGGCATGTCCTCTTCTTAGACCTACTCTTCTTTCCATGTTCGGGAATGTTAACCACTTGTGTAGGTACAATGGTGTTCCCGATGATTTCAGAAGGGTCACCCCTTACAGCAAGCCATAGTTGTTCCGTAGTAGGACGGGTACCCATATTGTCCGAAGGAGGAGAAGACCACCACTTAGGAATAGTTACGAGAGGCATCTTAGTCTTCCTCACGTGTTTTGGTTTAACATCATCGACTGTCTCGGTAGATGTAGTGTCATCTTCGTTTGTATCAACTTCGACAGTCTTCACCTTTTTCACAGTATCCTTCTTCATCCATGGGTACTGTCCCATGTCAGCAATCTGATAGACGGAATGAAACTTGAATCCCCACGTATCGATGAGATCCATGGCATTTTTCATGCTGTACGTGTCCACCCATATGAATAGAACCGAATTATCCTTGGATACCTCATTGGCTGGAAACTTAGAAATCTTGGATGTTTCTATAGTAGACCATGGCGTATTCACGTAAAGAACATCATACTTCTCATTCTTTGTCTTGAGAAATGCCAAGGCAGAACGAGCATTTTCCATTTCAGACATTTGAAAATGTCACTGGGTATAATTGTGAGACGTATGTGGTAAACTTATAGGTATAAAGTATTTCTTTTGTTTTGGATATTATGTATTAAAAATTAAACCGCCATGATAATTGCCACAGCTATCGCGGTTATGATAAATTCTTTCGTTTTTAAGATATCTTCGAATGATGTTGTACCAGTTGGTCTCTGATCCTGGTATAAAGCCACTTCATATTTACTGGACACTGGGTCTGTTACAAGTATCAGAGGATCATATGGTGTTTCATCATCATCACCATCTCCGTTTTTCCTTTTCACCAAATAGGATCCCAAGAAGAAACCAGCCAATATTCCCACTTGTGCCACTGTCCCAAATTTGTCAACTGCGTTGCTGAATTTCTTGAGTTTTTTTGCATTTTCTGCGGTGTCTGCAACCTTACTGATCTTTTTAGAAGCTGATGCGACATCGTCAACTTCGTCGATTTTGGTCAAAAACCCCTTAGAATTAGTAAGGGCGTCTGTTATTTCGTCGGCGCTCTTGGCATCAGGGAGAGATTTCGCGATAGTTTTAAGTTGATCGGCCGAAGAAGTTGCAGTGTCTGCAAGATTGTCCAATCGTCGTGGTACACCGTCGATTTTTTTAGCACTTTTTGAAATAGTTGTCAAAGAATCAGATACATCCTGTATCTTGCTTAAACTTTTTAAATTTTCCACCTTGCTTGCATTCTTGAGTACATCTAGGGAATCGCCGACATTGTCTGCACTTTTCAAAAGACTCCCAGATGCATCCCCTACGTTGTCAACGTTCTTGATCACCGAACTTAAAATATCATCTGCACCTCTAGGCAAAAGCCCTGAGAATTTAGATATCTTCTTTGTTATATCGATTACATTACTCGAACTCGCAATTCCCTTTACCGTAAGTTTGAAAGCCGAGGAGAAAGCTCCTATGTCAAGAGTTTTCAAAAGAGATTTACCTATGCTCAAATTACCAGCACCTTTTATAACAGACTTTAAAGTCTTCGCCACCCCGGCAAGTTCGTCAGAACTCTTCGCCAATGCGATTGCTATCTTAGCAGCACCCATCTTATATTTTATACCATATAATTAAATCTTCATATAAGAGCATTGTCGTTTAGATTTAAAACCCACGCAACCTATATGATCTGGAACTAATAATAGATTGTCGATTCTAGTATACACTATCTTGATACCCTTTAAATTCTTAAACTTAGAATTAGATCTACAAACATTCCCAGCAGCCAGTATATCCTCAGTTGTGGGATCAGGATGTATGATCACGTGGGGACTAGGGAAAGATGCAAGATGTATCCAAATATCATCAGGATCCGATAGTGCTATGAGATCCCAGTTGTCTTGTGCATCCTTACCAATTCTCATTTCGTATGTAAGTATATCTTATATTAAAAAATAGTGTGATAATGTGTACCAGATTCCATGGTATTTTAATATTTAATATTTAACCGTGTTTGTTTTTATCGTATCCCATAATCCTAATTTCTTCGAGTACTTTCTTTTAGACCCACATGACATTATTTACCATTGGGTTGTCCTTTATATATATGTGTATAAACATTATGTGTTATTTTACGCATTATTTTGTATATACGGGGTATATCAAAAATGGTCGCCGTGAACCAGAAATTGATGATCAAGGTTGCTATTGCTTTTATCGTAGTCGCAGTTTACACATACACACAGAAGAAGAAAACTGATGATACCCCCCAAGAAACTCTTGGTGCCAAGCTGAAGAGTTTGAAGTTTGGTGGACTTCCTTTAGGGAAAAAACTGAAGTCTCTCAAGTTCTCCGGACTTCCTCTAGGGTCAAAACTGAAGTCTCTCAAGTTCTCCGGACTTCCTCTAGGGTCAAAATTGAAGTCTCTCGAGTTCTCCGGACTTCCTTTAGGGAAAAAACTGAAGTCTCTTAATTTTAGCAAGCTTCCCCTAGGCAGAATCATAGGATCGGACGAAGAACCCTTACCTAAGTGGATATGGGGAATAGTTGTAACCCTAGTTTTGTTCAAGATATTCGAGAAACCTCTCAGAAATATGGTTGAAAAGTAAATAATATTTGGATTGATTTACGTGAATAAAGTAATAAAATAGATTAAAAATTACCTGATAGTATCATCTGTTCTATAGAAGATTCAATGGATAATATAGCAGTATATGTATCAATATTACAATCTGTGTCACACTCTTCTCCAATCATCGAACAGCGTAAGTTGTTCGCAAATGGTGTCATATTTTCCGATAACTTTTGAAAAACTTGCATACATTCATCTTGAAAAAATCCTCTCAATACTGTACACATTTGATCCAGGTTAGGTGAATTATTCAACGCTTCCACAAAAGTATGACATTGAAATATAATACTATTGTTCCATGAAATGATACCCATACAAACGAGTGCGGAAGAGAACATATCTATATTCATTCCTCTTTTTGTTGATATAGAAGGAGGTCTCCAACCATGTGTTGATCCTTTATCGTCTGAAACCAATGATGTAATAGACCCAAAGTCTCCAATGGAAAGTGTAGATGTATTCATAAATATATTATCAGGTTTGATATCAAGATGACAAACTCTCCCTATATTATGTAATATACTCAAGCCTTCGTATATGTTTTTACACATGCGAAGTCTGTCTATAACTCTTGGTGGTTCGTTCTCCTGGATATATGTTTCTAGATCTGGCCCCCTTGTCAATTCGATAGAATATGTTGAAGATACAGATATCGTTGTTGTAAGGTATGGTGATTTAGGTAGACCCAATTCAAGACTAAATCTATTAAATCTTTCTACACCTATACTGGGGGAATATTCAGTGGAACTATCGGAACTTGAACTATTGGAACGTGTGTATGTATTCTCCAACATTTGTTTAACTATATTCCCTCCTTCAAGTGTCTTATACACTCTGCTTTCTGCACCTTGTCCAGTCTCTTCCCATGTTTTTGAATTATGAGCCCTTTTTAGATCTTCATCGGTTAAAAATACTTCTTTTCTATTACCAAACAGTCTTCGTAATCTGTCTATATGTGTTGGATCCATATATGTAATTTAATGTCTATATATATTAAAAAAAAACCTTCACATGCCCTTGATTATCCCAATAACATATACTTCAGTTTGTTTTTAAAATATTTTATAACCTAATATAAGTAAGAAGACAATCGTCGTATGATTATCGATAAAAAAATAAAGGCGGCAACAATAGTTGTCGCAATTTTCATAGTTATATGGAAATATCAGACCTACAAAACTTCATTTGAACAATCCACCGACTTTATCACGAATTATCATGAAAATGTCACGGCGAAGTTCGAATTGGAGCAAGATACCATGATAGGAGAAACTAACTATGATAACATGATCGATGAAGTTGTAGAAGGACTTACTGATTTTGAAGATTCAATGTCAACAGTACCTACCCTAATCAACACGGTAACAGAAACTCTCGTGAAAAACAAGGAAGATCGTTTCAACACACGTATACTACCTATCATACAAAGATTCCGTGACGATAAACAGGTGGGACTAGCAGAACGAATCCCATTTATACTGGGGGAAATCTTCGATAAGGTAGACGAAGAATTTGAAGAACTATCTGGGTCTATCGTTTCATCAGATGATACCAAATCCATGATAGATTTTTACAATAAGATGACCTCTGACATGAAAATACGTTTCATGGATGAGATAAGCTCTAAATTCGAAAAAGATACGGATGAAAGGATTGAAAGGGTTGAAATCTTCTACTCTGCTGCTCTCACCGGATCCCTCACCATGTACCAAGACTTTATCGAAAACGCTAAAAAAATGGCGTTAAACTTCTCGGGAGCTGATCAGGCTGAAAATTATGTCAAAGCGACTGCCCAGTCAAGAATTTCAGAAGCAGTTGCAAACAATCTCAGGTATGATATGCTCACAGATTATGCAAAAGGTATAATGACAGATGACGATATGGGTGTATTCTTGAACGAATTCTTTGCATCAGCTACTGTAATACGGGAATTCATGCGTGAAGAACTCGTTTTCCGATCTGAAAATGGACACGTTCCTAGTATTTTGACAAATAGGGCTTCTCAATTATACCTGAACGCATTCGACACCATCTCATCCAACAAACTCATTTCTGATCCACAAAGGAGATCTCTAAATGTGTACTCAAAGGTTCTATATGACAATCTTATAGATTACTTTGCTACAACAAGTTCCGTTCAGACCTACACGTTCGAATCTCTCACTGGGTTCTCTGATTTGTACCTAAATTCCATTCTACCAAAAGTGTACACATATGTGTATGCCATGTTTGTGGAATTCAAGAATGTCCTAAAGAGATCTTTACTGGAAGGATCTCAGACATGTACCCTTCAATTCTTCGAAATGAGACGTGTTATCGACTTTGAATTCTTTTTTGCTGTATGCCAAGAACAGAATTTCGATCTTGTGGCGACAGAATCTGTGTACAGGGAATTGTATGATGAAGAATTGGCCACTGCCAGATCAAGAATGATCGGATATGCTCGTCTCCCCTATATCGTATACCTGTATGAAGACGCTATAGACTTCCTGGGTGTCTCTTCTGAACTCCTTTTCTTCACAGATGACACTCTTCGTCCTGTTATGGATGAAATCACAGAATCATTCCATGAAAAAATGGCATCATCAGTTACCGAATTCCTTGACCTCGGTATAGAAGATGTATATGAAGAAGAGAGTTCATCGTCATCGGCCATTGTAGAATCTACTTTCGAACTTTTCAAATCAAACATGGAGTTCATGAAAGCGTCACATCTGGTCAATGAAGTATCTTCCATTGTAAAATTGGAGATATCCCAGAAGGTAAAATTTGTGACGGACTTGATTCCTGATCTTATTGACGAATTCAAGGGGGAAGTTACCGAACCATTTAGCAATGAATGGATGGAGGCAACGAAGCAATCATTCCTTGTAGGTGATGACATCGACTTTGATGGGATGAAGAGATTTGCAGTCGAAGAGATGAACGTTGTCGGAAGAAATGTCACCGAAGACTATGTCAAAACTATCACAGATTATATCGATGAACAGATTCTGGGCATCAGTGTAACTCTCGGAGAAGTTTCGGCAGTTATTTCAGTTTCTATCAACGAATCTCCGATTAGCGACGACGATAAGGTTGTTGTTAATAACTCTCTTGTTAGTACAGTAGAAGATCTCGAGGGAACTATCTCATCTGTCAAGACATCACTCCTCGTGAACATCAATGATATCCTCCAAACAGCTATACGATCTCTAGACCAGGTAATGGATATAAATACACAAAACTTCTTCAATACAAGTATCCGGGAGGTTGTGGAAGTATTCCAGTCGTCTGTGGGAGAAGATTTCACTGGATTGTATTATTCTCATATCGATATAATGTCTTCTGCTTACAAAACTCTCGCCAACCAGGCCAAGACTATCTTTGAATCTAGAACAAGAAGAATTATCAATCTGGAAGTTGAATACAGAACACAGATAGAGGAAGAGACCGGGAAAATTCTATCTATTCTGAGCGATGAAATAGTTTCAGACTATGACATAATATCGTACACGGCTAGACGAACTATACTTGTCAATAACATGAGAGTCAAGGTCATAGAGGGGGTTCTTTCTCTTCGAATGCAAAGGAACGGTGCTATTAAACAGGAGGAGAGAGAATATGCCATAGAGACTGCTCAATTCAGAAACACATACAGCGAATTGTCAAAAGAACTTGTAGATAATTTCACGATGGCTTATTCTGCCATGATCACATCCACCTATGAAAAGGCTGCTGATGTTTTATCTATGGTAACATCTGTTCTTTCTGTATTAGAGGGAGATTTGAAACTATCATTGACTGAGTCTTATTCTGATTTAGTTGGACAGGTTGTATTTGCTGAGACAAATGATCTTCCCGTTATAGATATGCTTTCTATTTCTTACCCCCAGGGAATAATGGCCGTATCTGACAATCTTGAAGGAGACCTTCCATCGATCATGAATGAAAGCCTCATAATTACTGATCTGGAAACTATTGGTGGGTCTGAATTCTTAGATGGATCACAAGTGGCAACAACCTCTCTCCAAGTAAATGAGAGTTTGGATAACCTAGGAGCTTCTGGTGATGGAAGCATTGATCATACCCAAATTACTCTTTCTATGTCGGACTATGATGCATGGGAGACCACTCTTGTAGAAACTGCTATAGAGGATCTTGAGGTTGCAATGACACAAAGTCTGAAAGAAAACACGTGTCCCAATAAACCTATATGCAAGGATTTAAAGAATGGTGAGTGTGAAGATAAAGACCTTAGGTGTAGAGATGGGTATGTACTGGGGTTAAATTCCCATGGTATTCCATGTTGTTTATGGGATCCTGTTGCTGCTGGGTTCCCATTTGAGTCGGTTGGTCTAATGTTGTTAGAAGAGCTTGCTCTCATGTACTTCACCAGCCCAGACGCCGTGGGTCATGTAGCAAAACTAGCACGATATATGGCAAAGGGTGTTAGCAAAGTTGCATCTAAATCCGCAGGAAAGTTTTTAGCTGTGTCTGCAAAATTCTCCGGAAAAGCGTCTGGAGCATTCGCGAAAGTGGGAGGACGCATGGGTAAGAAGCTGGCTATAAAGACTGGTAGAAAGGCTGGGATGAAGTTGTCATCCAAAGTTCTATCCAAAACCTTGTCTAAAATTGTTTTCAAGGTGGGAGCTAAAATTGCTAGCAAGGTGGGTGTTAAGGTCGGAAAGGCAGTGGCAAGCGCGGCTTTGAAATCTCTCATAAAAATTGGATCTTCGGGACCAATTGGTGTCGCATTGGTGGTTTTCGACATTTTGAGTTTAGCTCTTGATTTATGGGATCCTGCAGGATACAATGATGCACAAGCTGCTGGCCAAATCGCATCAACACGTGACAGTATAGAGACATATTACAATGAGACTCTCAAGGCTGATGGAATTACTGCTCCTTTGATCCCAGACCCCATGTATAACGTAGACCCATCTAAACAAGGGGAACTTATAGAAGAACTCATGATGCAGTGGTTTTCCGACAAGGTTTTGGCACACACCAGTGCAAACGAGGAGAGATGGAAATACATGCCTATCAGCGAGTCTACTGCTGAACAGAACGCTGAAGTAGATCGTTTGACAGAATTCATCTTTACGGACCTCAATTTCATGGAGCAACTCACATGTAGAAACACGGAGAATACTTTCATGGTAAATGCCAGTAAGATTAATGGTCTTAACCCACTTCTACGAGGTACATCTTCGGACAAGGATTATGATCAGACAACTAACACACATCTGAAGATATGTGTCCTTAATGAAACTGGTGTGAATCTACACAATAGTTTCAGTAAGCAAAAGGTAGAATTCATCAATAAAATAGTTAAAGACCCATTGTACAGATGGTCTAAGATATCTGCCGAAGGAGGGTATGACATATACAGTGAAGTTACTATAAAAGAGTTACTGGTTGCGAATATTGAAAAGGCCAGAAGACAAGGAGAGATCGAAAAGGGAAAAACTCTAACTGTATCAGAACTCAGCGCCCCCCTTATAACCAAGTTCGGGTGGTCTCTGATAATTGTAGACGCCGAGGAGGAGTTTTGGAAGCAGTACACTTATTCACAGGAGGAAGGGACAGACCTCCCCGAAAGAAAAAACTTCGGAGATGCATGGGACTCGGATGAAGATGTACACAGACAGCACTATCTTAAAATTATAGAGGCTGTGATGGAAGAAAATATAGCAGAAATGGTTCCATGTGATGAGGATACTGGTAGATGTGAAGACATGGCATCTATAGAAATGATCAAGAAGAAGGATTCTGATTCTCCAACCTGGTATCCAGATTACAATGATCTATATGACGCATCTAAAGCGCTCGTAGACGATAATGTATTGGCTACACTACAAGAGAAGCTTGACAATGCAAAAGCAAATGAGGCAATTTTAGAAGTTTTGAACTCCGCAATGGATGAACAAGCCTCGGAAGAATTGGGTATTACTGTAGCACAAGCTAAAAATGATCGTATCAAAGAATCATTCAACGTCGATGGTAACATACAGGAAGCTGATTTTGCTGTAATGAAGGGTGGTTTCTCTAGAATGTCTCCTTTGTCGTCTATCAAGGAAACATGTGACGAAATGGGTTATGATGTTTCGTTTGACCAAGGTAAGGGTTTATGTAACTTCACACAGAGGTATTGTGATAGGTATGGTCTTACATACTTTTTCAATGAAGACGTAAACGTGTACGATTGTAAATTGGCTACTTCTCAGAAGGTGTTCGAATCTATTTTCGGTACAACAATCACGCGTTCGATAAAACGAGGAGCAAAAGCTCTCGGGACAGAGGGATCTCTGGGTGCCCTAGGTGCGGCAGGAGAAATGATAGATCTTGAGCTTGAGAAAAATATACCATCTCTGAGTATAATGGATGGTCTAGATGCCGTGGGGTTGGGTAGTAAGTATTCTATATGGTGATTCTAGACAAAATAATAATATTTATTAATAATATCACAGAAATAATGAAATTCTTTGGTGCTTTGCTTCCTGTGGCGTGTACAGCAATGTCTTTTCAAGATGATTACTTTTCTATTGATTTTTCTACGGATTTCTCTATGGATTTCTCTCTTGACTTCTCTTTGGATTTTTCTATGGATTATGACTACGAATCGTTTCCGTATGATGATATGATATGGTCATCATATACCGACACGGAAACTGACTCCCCTGTATCCCCTACATTGCCTCGTTCTGAATATACCAACACGGATTTTCCCGAAATGGGTTATTATACATTTTCTCCAACACCATCTGGATATGCTGATACATCTTTCCCTTCATCATCTCCTTCATCATCTCCTTCATCATCTCCTTCATCATCTCCTTCGTCTGGATATGAAGAGTTTACATTTTCTCCTACACAAATGCACACATCTTCTCCCACGTCCGAGGAAACTGGTGATTTCGATACAAATTCTTTATTAAATTCTTTATCGTCGACTGGTGATTACATGAAACCAATGTATTATGTTGCATTGCCAATTATAGTTGTTTTGGCACAACTTGTTACATTATGATATATTTATTAATGTGTATAATTATTAAATGTGGATCATAAATGAGTCAAATAGGTTCATATATTACAAAAGACTTTTTGGGATCCGGCCAGTTCGGATCAGTGGTTTCTGCTACCAAGGAAGGAACCGATCAAATCTTTGCTATAAAAAGAATTTCAAAAGAGAGTATCGCTAGATCTTCTATGACTGATCAGGTAAAAAAAGAAATATCGATTATGAAAAGTCTAAAACATCCTTATATAGTGAGAACATATGATGTTCTTATGTCTCCTAAATACGTATTCATATGTATGGAGAATGTTACAGGGGGGGAATTGCACAGTAAGATATCACAAGGGAAGTTGGATGACTATACTTCTTCTAGATATACGAGACAGTTGTGTGAAGCATTGAAGTATTGTCACGACCAGCGTATTTGTCACAGGGATATTAAACCACAGAATATTCTACTGGACGGTGATAACAATGTCAAATTGGTTGATTTTGGTTTTGCATCTGTTATGGAATATGAAAATATACAATCGTCTTATGGAAGGTTTGATATTCAAAATCACGCAATGAGTTCCGTGGAAACTTCTAGGCCTACGAACCTCACTTTAAGATCTTATTCTATCAGGAGTAAAGCTATGCATACCTACTGTGGGACAGAACAATTCATGGCCCCTGAAATATCATCTAGAGATGAATACTATGGAGATAAGGTAGATATGTGGGCAGTAGGTATGGTTGTTCATTTCATGTTATTGGGAAGGTTGCCAGATCAAGAAAAATATGATGTAAGATCTGTCCCCAGGTTCCTAAGACGTTTGAATAGTCTTACACCGAATGCAATGAATGTGTTACATATGCTTCTAACGGTTGACCCAGATAAACGAGGATCCGCAGGAGATATTCTTGCCAGTCCATGGTGTCAAAGTGAAAACACAGATAGTTCAGAAGAAGAAATAGATGCTAAGGGTCGAATGATATCTGATGCATTTGAAGATGATTGTGAAGAGTACACCTTTAATAAAACTATCCCCAAGGAAATATATAGTCCGGGAACTTTAATGAATCATGTTAGACTGATATTGGATGATTCTAATTTGAAAACTAGGGTTAAAGGTGATAATATAGCATTTTCTATGTTAACACCAGGAGGTGTTTCTATTCTGTGTATGGAAGTATCCGAGAGTAAATCGTGTATATGCGTAAATGATATTAACATCTACTGTATGAATAAATTAAAGATCATGTTTAAGTTGTAGACAAATCACTTACTATTCTTCATGAAGTTGGCAATCATACCAGTGTCCATCTTCTCCTCAACCTTCTTATCTACAGTATTCTTCCTCTTTACAGTTGTTTTAATATTCAAATCCTGATCCAAATTATATATTTTACCACCCAATGTCTTATAATACGCCTTCCTCTTCTTATACTGGTTTCTGAAAACATACTGTGTATCTACGAAATCTACAACCAATGGTGTTTTCTTTTCATCGTGTATACGGAGTATCCTCCCAACACACTGGACGACGTCACTTCTAGGTGTTGTAAACACTATAGTGTCTAGAGACGGTACATCAACTCCTTCGCTACAAAATGCATATGTTGCAAATATAACTGCTTTCTTTTCGGCAATTTTCAACCCTTCTTCTTTAACACCTCCTACCATGAAACCATAGTCTGAAAACCCCTTACCGTCCAAAATGTCTGTAATAGAAATGATATGTTCTCGTCTGTCACTGAGAACTATGATATGTCTTCCCTCTTTAACCATATCCAATATACATTTCACTATACATAGTGTACGTGGTATAGAATCCTTGTCTTTTCCTAGATCTGTGATCATTCTTGCCATGTTTACAGATTTTTTCCCAAATCTCATTATTTCATGTACCCTAGATGGTCCATTTGTTATCCATACTGTATTCACAGATAGTTCTTGTGTGTCATCCTTCCTCGTTACAACCGAAGAAACTTCTCCTATAGCATTAAATAAATATGGTGTATACCCATCCTTCCTGTAAGGTGTTGCTGAAAGTCCAAGCCTATACTTTGTACCAGTAATTTTCACACACTTTGACAATTCCTTAGCACATACATGATGAGCTTCATCTACTATCATTAATCCAAATGAATCAAATACATTTTCCCCATAATTCCTCTTACATACCGATTGCATAAGCGCAACAACATGTGTACGGTTTTCAACGTCAAAAGTATTCTGGCGTATAGTTCCGACAGAAGCTCCGTCTACAAATTGTGTTATCCTATCTTTCCATTGTGCTGCAAGAGCAGACGTGTGGACCAGGATAAGTGTTTTTAAGCCTAGTCTACATGATATCATATTAGCACATGTGGTTTTTCCGAATCCACAATATAAATTCATAGTAGCCCCTTCATCATCCATTAATACTTTCATTGTTTCATCCACTACTGGTATTTGCTGCTCCCTTAGTGATCCCTTAAAAGAAACATCTATCCTTTCTCCTCCAAGACGCCTGTCTTCAGATAATAGATTGTTGTCGTTTATATATTTAATCCCATATTGTCTAGGAACTATATAACTACCAGGGAGCTCCGTGTAACACACAAGAGGTTCTCTTTTTCCGAATGTATTTTCCCGTTCATCCTTAATGACCAGATCCCCGATGACCCTATCATGGTCAATCATAGATTTAGGTATCCTCACCCTCCTATGTATTACACATTTTTCAGAAGCCATTATATTAATTAATTATGTGATATAAATTAATCCCATGTGGTTATTTTAAAAATTCCAGAAACATTCTCTCCACATTCATCTTCAAATCTCCATATAGATTCTTTGACACGTTGCATATCAAAAGTGTTCCCGCTCCTTATCTTTTCGTATTTCTGCATCTGATAATTTATCAATACAAGATCAAATGGAAAATATTCTTCTAAATCTTCTACGAATCTTTTCAGTATCGGGGCACTCCTATGAAACCACCCCCTATCTCTAGGTATATCATGTATCTTTATAGGTGCCCCTTCCATATTGATATATTGTTGGACCAAATGGGTGTGTTCCAAATTGGCAACCTCCATCTGCAACTGTACTTGATCACGGTATGCTTTGCTTACACTTACAAACTTATCCTTGAAGCATGTCTTTATCTCAACATTTATACCGGTTGATGTACATGCATCCAGAGATGCTGCAACAAAATCATGTTCTTCATGTGGAATAATTGAAAGATCGTGATATACTGTTACACCTGGGTACCTCTCCCTGTACTTTTCCACAACCTTGTCTTCGTTTTCTGTACCTATTCTGGTATATTCTGTTGAAAATGAAGGTGATCCTCCAGATTTCTTCCTGTCCATTAAACTTTTCGCACCCTTACCCTGTGCCAGTACTGTGGAAACCTCCGACGCGGTAACTCTTTTACACCGGTAACTAAACCATTCTGGACTTCTTTGCTGTATTTTAGGAAACTGTAGTATCCTTTTGACACTTGGGTGATGGTCTTCCAGGTCCATGTCCATGATGACTGCTGGGTGTGGTATAGTACACCCATATACAATATAAAATTTTTGTTGTGGTAAATTTATAGATATTATTTTAATGATACTATAATAACAAGTACCGTTGAATGAACGTCCCGAGAAGACCTGGTATCGAAATAAGACCACCTGATAGAGCCAACAAAAACGAAAACACTCTGGAAAGAGACGGACGTACTGAAGTCCCAACACCTGTTTCTCTCCGTCAACCAGGTCCGACAAAACAAATGGAATTCACTCTGTACACAAACGTGGGGAAGTGTCAATATTCATGCGAAATTGTTGATATCATCAAGAAGAAGGGGTTGGAATTTGAACATTTGGATGTTTCCAAGATGTCTGCTCTACCTCCATGGCTAAAGGGAACCCCGATCATAATCCACGATGGAAAAGGATATTGTGGAGATTCTGCCTTTACATTTATAAATTGTCTATCTGAATCTATTGTCCAAGAAGCTGAAGAGAAACAAAAAGAGGTTGTCCCTACTATCAAATCTCCCGATGATAATGTTGGGTGTGGGATTGCACAGGCATTCGCTCCACCCAAAGAGGTAGTAGATGATGAAAAATATACGGCGTCGACGGATGATTTGATGAAAAGGGTTATGGCTGGTAGGCGTTAATTTTGCGGATTAATCGTATACCTTAAAATGTTTGATTGTGTTAAACTGATTTATAAAATATAATATGGAAGTTCCTTACGATGAAGATCCTATATACCTACCTACATCTCCTACAGGTGAAGATTTTCACGGGTTGACATACGACACCGAAGCTCCTATTATTGTCGATGACCAGTTGGATGATATCGAACAGTATATTAAATCAGAAAAAGAAAATGTTTCAGCAACAGAATATGATCCAGATAATACTGACCATAATAGTGAAAACATGAGTTATTATGGAGGAGAATATGATTCCGACTCCGGATCCGGATCCGACACAGGATCTGACACAGGATCTGACACTGACTCCGACACTGACTCCGACTCCGACACTGACTCCGACACTGAATCAGAAGCTGAAGTTGAGATGGACGGGTCTGTGACATCTATTGGCAATAATATGGCATCTGAACCTGGTCAGGATTTTGAATATGGACATGTCTTGGAAGCTGGATCCAGTAGAAACGCCAATCGTGAATTCGAAGGATATGACGAAGACATCGGAGGAGAATCTATCGATTCAGCATCCGTTTTGGCTGCCGGTATGGTTGGATGTTCAATGTTTCCATATAAAAGAAAGGGGCTAGCCTTGGTTGCACTTGCGTCTATAGGAATTTTATCAGTTGTTATTTATATTTTATGGAAAAAAATCAAGGAAATGAAAAAGAGTATGAAGGATCTCGAAAAAAACCAGGACATGGGGCTGAGTGATAAAGACGTTAGGTTCATTACCACCCAGGTCCTTGAAGATTTTTTAAGTAGAGAAACGTCTACATCTACAGAAGATGTTGAGCCCGAATCGGCGTCTAGTCCAGTAGTTGAATCCGAACAGGAATCTAACCCAGTGGTTGAACCAGTTTCTTCTCCAGTGGTTGAACCAGTAGTCGAACCAGTTTCTTCTCCAATGGTTGAACCAATGGTTGAACCTGAGAAAATTTCTGACCCAGTGGTTGAACCAATGGTTGAACCTGAGAAAATTTCTGACCCAGTGGTTGAGCCTTTGATGGCTATAATGGAAGAAGAATCATCGATTATATATGGACAGGTATTGTCTCCTATTATAGAAGAACCTATTATAGAAGAACCTATTATAGAAGAACCTATTATAGAAGAACCTATTATAGAAGAACCTATTATAGAAGAACCAATCATAGAAAAGAGTGATGACATCGACAAATACACTGTTGAAGATCTGGTAACAGAATTAGAGACTGGGGTTGAAGAGGAAGTTGTAAAGGTGCCACGTAAGAGAGGTAGACCTAAAAAGGTGGTTTAAATTTTTAAAATAATTATTATCAATCGTCTCTATATTCAGGTGTCATAGTTGTATTTAATGCAACAAATTGGCAGAATTGTGGATATGTACATTTGTCCAACATTTGTCTATTACTATCCGAAATATAATTATTCATTGCGTTCCATAAATCTGATAGATGATACTCGTTAAAATCCATCCACTCTTCTGGTGTCATATCTTGTTTTCTAAAATATTCTGATTGTACTAGAGGGTTTAATTTTGGGATTTCACCTCTCTTTGTTGTTTGGGATTTATCGGTGATTGCAGTGTCGTCCATGGTTTCTCTTGATAATTAAATTGGGATATTAAAAGCTACCATCATATTACGAGTTATCGGCAATAAAACGATCAATCTCGGCGCTTGCCTGGGCGGCCAGGGAAGATGCGGAGGGTTCATGCACAGGGTAATCTACAACAGTTGCCGATGATTTCCCGATTTGTTCACGGAGTTTAGCAGCAGCCTCTGTTACACGTGCTTCAAAATCTTCAGAAGCAGGGGCCGAAGACTCTTCAAGAGATTCGCGAAGATTGCTAGAAGCTTCGGCGATTCTCGTATTGAAACTAGAATCAGAGGAGGGACTTACCATTCCCCATACAATAGGTATGGTGAGGATGACACTCAGGGCAGCCATGGCGTATAATCCCTGTGTCTTCCATGCGGGGACCTCCTCACCTTCGACAAGATTTGCAAGGTTCAATTGGTACCACACAGCGGTAGCGATTATGGAGGCAATCAGCACAGATCCGTTAACCTTCATGTTTTCCCCTTTAATGAAAGATTGCATCATATTCTACCTAGTATTGTTTTATGTACACACAATACAAAAAAAAAGCTGTAAATTGTAACTTGAAAAAGTTATTCGGTCATGTACTGGTATTAATAATATACCAAATATACAAATAGGATCAAACATGGCTCTCGAGAACAATATTAAAACGTTTGTAGAACTTGATGATGAACTCAAACGTGTAGCAGAGGAGGTAAAGGTTCTTAAAACCAACAAAGAAGCCCTGGCAGAGGATATTTCAACCCAGATGATTAAGCATCATATAGAAGAGTTAGACTGTAAGGACCATACCAAGGTCAAGGTGTATACTAAGAAATCTAGCCCTAGTGTGTTTACTAAACCAAATGTTATCCAGTGTGCCCTCACACTTTTTGGAAGTGAAAAGACAGATGCACTGGTTGATCTCCTGGAGCAAAAGAAGGTTACAAAGGAGACCGTTTGTATTAAGAGAATGGCATCTACCCGTAAGAGAAGTGAAAAGAGTTAGAAATGTATTTTTTATTTTATATTCATGGAATAGTGTTACCCATGAAATATGTCTACACGTGGAATCATCTGAAACTTTTTGCCGAAATGTGTAGTCAAAGAGACGATGAAGATAATATAACACAAAATTGGGTAACTATACTGGAGGAACATCATTCTAGTACGTACCCATTTACATTATGGCCACTTACATTCAAACAGAGTGCTGTATTAGCATCTCCTTCTCTTGTTAGCCCTAAATTCATAAATATACATGAAAGGTTAAACCTTAAAATTTACGCTTCAAATGACATCCTGGTAGTATGTTTCCAGACAGACACTGGTGAAATATATTCATTAGACTCTAAAAAGGTAATAAGCCGGGTTAAGAAGAAAATTATGATAGCACTGATGTACCATAGAGGTGATCGTTCGAATGTGGATCTCACAACAATAATTTTTGTGGGGTATGGTGAGAATGCTATACTTGCAATCCTTATGTCGTTGGACATTGGGAGAGAATTGAAAAAAGAAGCAGAATTTATGGAGGACGGGGATGTTATAAATGTTGACTGTGTAACATTTTCTTCTCCTAGTATCCAAGAGGACATCTGGAATAATTTTATACATACCGTAGAAAAAAGCATAAATGTTATACATTTTAGAGACTATAAGCCACGCTTCCCAATGACATCCATTGTAGTTGGTGGTTATGGCGACAAGAGTAAGAATAAAGCACATTCTACCCCCTCTTTAAAGAATATATTGACAAAAAATAAGAACCAGAAGATAGATATGTCTGTATATATAGATGCAATACACAGTAAAATTAAAATGGAATAATTAAAATTTTAAACAACAACGTTATATCTCAGAAAATAAATATATTGCCAATACATAATCGCAATATAGTTCACTTGAATTATGGCAGCAACTATTGTAGACGTGTCCACATACGGTGACTCAAAGGGAAGAGATATTTATGGAAGAAATACCTTTTCTTCCGTGAAAGGTGACACTGTTACCCCTAATTCACTTACCCAGGGATTTTACGGTATTCCTTCCGCTGGTACTACTGAATATGAACTTATGCGTCTAACAGTTTCCGAAGGAAATGTAGATGATGAGATAGGTACTTTAACTTTCGGTGTCCGCGATGGTTCAAGTCTTAACGATGTGATGTCACTTAACAACCTTGCATCAGAAATTACCACCACCACCCTTACACTTACAGCGACAGATATAATCGCATCCGGAAACTTGAACGTATCGACTTTGATTAAAGATGATCAGACCGATGGTGTGTCGATAGAACTGGTAGATTCTCCCACAACAGGTCTATCTGCCATTAACTTCGTTCTTGGTGATTTGGGCACAGCTGAGTTTACTCCTCTTATCATCGCCGAAGAAACTGTTTCAGTTACAGGAACACTTTTAGTCGGCGGTACCGATATCCTCGCAACCATCACTGGAGGAAACCTGTGGGAAGCCACAGGAGCTGTTGGTCAACTTAAGACCGCATACACAAGCATAGAGATCAACGTTGTTAACCCATACGCCACCACTCTGGCACTTGACGTTAACGGTACCACCAGAATCAGAGGTAACGACATATTCTTCTACGATGAGACTACAAACCACTACAGTGTTCTCAACTACGACCCCACCGGGACAGAGGTTCATCTCCGCTCATCTAGGGCAGGAGACTCCCTTATCTTCCAGACTGCTACTACTGCTGACAACACATACCTTCCCCGATTGGCATTCGCATCTGGAGCTGGTGACCAGAATGTTACATTCACCAACTCATTCGTGGGAATTGGAGGAGTAGGTACAAACACCTACCCCCTTGAAGTGACTGGTGGAGCTTCGCTCACAGCTGGTCTTTTGACCGGAGGTGATGTTGACGTGGCTGGTAACAACCTAGTAAACGTTGTCAACATTGACAGTAACCAGGCCACCGCCGGAGACGAACAGGTACGTCTTACACTTACATCTGACCCCTCTGATCCCCAGTTAGATGTCGTCCTTGGTATCCTTGGTGGTGTGAGTGTGACTGCCATGTCCCTTACCGAGACAACTGCCACCATCAACGTTACCACAACTGTCGATGACAACCTGATCGTTACCGGTGACCTTACCGTTTCGGGAACTACTGTGACACTTAACACAAGTGAAGTCAGCGTTGAGGACATCAACATTGAATTGGCCAGTGGTGCTGGCACAGCACTAAGCATCAACGGAGGTGGTATCACATTGGGTACTGGTGTAGGTGATCTGGGAGGAAACATCCCTGCCATCACCTTCAACAGTACCACAGAGGCATGGGACTCGTCTATTGGTATTTCGGTGGACGCCGGCCAGGCAGTGACAATTGGAACTACTGTGTTATCTGCCACTGGGCTCTCAATGAATGCCGCTGCTCCTTACATCTACTTCGGAGCTGCCGGGTTAGGAGCGGCTGGAGAATGGCGTCTTGGCATTTACAGCGATGGTTCTGGTGACCACTTCACCATCGAGCACGACGACTTGGACAATGGAACTTACGTATCCAAATTCGATGTCCTCGAGTAGGCATTTTATTACAAATGATTCATGATTATTTATGATTTTAAATTTAATTTAACATTAAAATATATATATTAGTTATTATACGTCCACATGTCAGGTTCATGGGAAGACATAGCAACTGATTTACTTCACAAATCGTTGTTACGTGGTATAACCAAACAACGTACCTATGATAGGGATACAAAGTATTTATACTGGGACACGTCGTATCCAAATGAATGTGTAGAAATGTCACGTTCAGATGCTAGATGGCTTACAACTAGATCCCTCTATTTATTTATGCATAAAAGAGCACATATAAAGAAAAAGAATTCTATTTCCTCTTTGTTACATGCTGTTGATGAATTACCGTTAGGTGTATTTTCCAATATTCTCACATTCATGTAATTTAAATTTTCGTCAATGATGCTGACATTCTTATATTTTTTAACAACTTCAAATGATGAGAAGCCACCTCGTATACTTGAGCTGCTTCGTTTTCACAGTCAAACGTTCCTATATAAACCTGTTTTGAGCTAACATATATTACCACTCTCCATCTGTCTCCGAATGAACATACCCCTTTATATATAGACTTCCCAGTTGGACCCGTGTGTTTTACCCTAGAGTATTCATTTTCACACACTGTTAGAAGCTTATACCAGTCATCCATGATAAGTTGTGTATAAGTGGGTACCAAGATTTTCACAATATTAAATATTAATTCGTCGTCTAGTTCACACGTTATAATATATCCCGCACTGATAAACCATGGAACACTCTCCGGTAGTAGAAGCTGTTAACAAATATATGTGTTTAAAGAATGTCCCTCTTTCTGTAAGAAATATATCTCATGCCCTAAGTATTAAACGCAGGACTGTTCACGCAATATGTTCCCAATTGGAGAATGTTACCAAGGTTCACCCATCTCATTGTGGGTCTGGGAAATACACCGGTCTATTATTTATCTCATCCACTGATCCTAAATGGAAAACGGGCACAAGTAACTGGATAAGCGTATAATAATATAGTTAACAGTCATCATAATAAAGTGTCATGAATGTTTTCATAGAACATGGAGGTTTAAAGGAGGAGGCTTTTCTTACTGGTGCACTCGATGATCTAGAGACTTTGGTCACTCTTGAAATGAAAAAAGATGGAAGCATCATGAAGGGTATTATGGTATTCACTCCTTATGGAGACATTACATTTACCACCATGTCGTACGAATCATGGAATGTTCTTGCAATTTTACCATATACTGAAGAATAATGCGCTTACCTTCCAATTCATAATATATTGTTGAAACTTATATATACATATACCAACCATGAAGATAATGTCGTGGACTGTGATGTTATCACTTCTCCCACCTTTACCATGTTTTTTCCATGCGTACGCCCCTGCTGTAAAATTTCAACGGGCATTATCTTCGTATAAGCCTAACAGGTTTAAGAAAGTGGTATCTTCTGAGCATGAAAATGCTATTTCTATCGTTTTTTTACCAGGAACATGTATTTCTCCTGATGAGTATGATCAATTCCTAAAGGAACTTGATGGGATGTGTTCTATTAAAGGAATTCATTCAAATATATACAATACCAAATTTACTGGAGATGTCATGCATAGATGGGAAGTTGACCAAGTTTCTGAAGACATTCTAGGTAATATACCAAGTGATAATGGGTTGGTAGTGATTGGTCACAGTGCTGGAAGTTTCATCGCTCCTGATATCGCCGAGAAAGTTTCGGCGGATTGTGTGATCCAATGGGCAGGAACACTTAATTCACAGGGGAATTTACCGTGGGATTCTAAATCATATGAAGATGTGAGTATTCCTAGGTACACACTCCTGAGTGAGTATGATAAACGTGTACCTTTTACACTTGCAATCAAAGAGTTTTGTGTAGACAGGCATAACGATTCGTTTGTATCGTTTGTGGAGGGTGGTACTCATTTTTCTGGTGTAAGGCCGTCTTCTTCCAATGACAATTCCGTTGTGTCCATAGGGAATAATTATACTGTTCAGAAAGGGGAGGGTACCGATGTTGATATTCTTCAAGTTGCATGGAAGATGTCTTATGCGATTGCTGGACTTTTGATGATTGGGGATTCTCAGGTTACAGCGGATAGATTTTTGACATCTGATAACAATAGGGTTGTAGAAAGATTTATGTCCCTATCCAAGGGACAGACAAGGTACGAGATATCAAATGACATTGAGAATATAGCATCGTCGAAATTAGGTGTGAAAGGAAAGGTGAGGAATTTCCACCACAGTGTTCCTGGGGATATGTTGACCACATTCCTATATATTGGCATACACCCTCTAAGACCTTTCATCCATGCAGGATTGTTGTACCCGTCTTTCATATTCTCCCATCCGGATAGTGTGTCAGGGGAATCCCATTCATATTCTCCTCTATCAGACATGAATCCATTTGCGTTGATCAGATCCCCCCCTACATGGGTTAAATTAGAAGGTCTTGATAAGAATCTTAAAAATAGGGCCAGGACCATGAATATAGAGATATTCAGAAGTGCATTGGATTCCGTATCATCGGAACAGAGGAGGAGGTATGTTAAAGATGGACGGAAGATGACATTTGGGGATGATATAAGTATACCCCCAGTCCCGGGGTGTAGTCTTATATGGATACTGGCTCCTCTTCATATGAAAATTGTTGATGGTAAGAATGTAATGTCTGTTCATTCTCCTGTTTTAGACATTGGATCCAGGATGAATGCTAAAATATTGAGTAAGACACAATGTATAGAGTGGATTGTGACTGGCTCTTTTGAAAAGAGGTGATTAATTAAAATATATTCTTTACAATATACAAACGTCTACAGGTATGACTTCGGTTGTAATGTCTATACCGTACATGTCGTCCCTGTTCAGGAACGAATCTCAGTTCGGAGGAAGATTCTACGGAGGAGCCAATGCTGGTACAACGATGTACTTCGAAAATGACTATACAAACGTAACCAGGATTGACTTTAGAGGGATGACAAAACCAGACAGTACTGATATTGCTACTATTCGAAACACAACAACAAGAAGAGATGGGTTCTTCGAGATTTCAATATATAACTCAAACAACGAGATAATAGGATACAAAAAAATAACCTTAAATAGGAATTCGACTAAGTCGATCACCAATCTAGGTTATTTTGATTTTAC
>Ga0308013_10000359_pt1 | contig 24671 bp, 21 predicted proteins | sample Neamet181_FD_203131 | JGI IMG/M metagenome (GOLD analysis project Ga0308013, IMG submission 203131) | Marine microbial communities from water near the shore, Antarctic Ocean - #181 | ecosystem: Environmental > Aquatic > Marine > Unclassified | place: Southern Ocean | collected 2014-07-25
GTACCATCCATCCAACTCGATCAATTGGTCAGAGAAAAAGCTAAATTTAGCGCGGACGGTCGAACCTGAAAGATTTGATACATCGTATTCTTTGAGGTCGAAACCTCGTTGAACATTATTGCATCCTCCAACGACGGTTGACCCATCAAAAATTCCTTGATTGAAGAATGGAGAAAAACTATTCATAGTCGACACCTGGTCATGGAATGAACCCAAAGTGGGTGGGATAAACCACCATGAATCGCCGCCGTCCGTAGAAATAGATACGGTACCACCATCCCAATTCGGTTCGGTACAAATCCAACTTCGGAAGGTGAGACGAGAGGTCGAATTCTCTGGAATGGTGTATTCAGGTGAATACAAATCTGTCCACATATCATTCCGATATTCATCATCCAAATAGATCCCTGCGCCGTTCATCCCAGAATGCCAAACCCCTGGGCCAAAACCAGATGAATTACTGGTAGGACCTACAGCCCAACGGCGGTTGGTCTGAGCCCATAATGACCAGCCAGCTGGTAATTCGTCACCTGAATCAAAATCAATGGTTGTAGTTTGAGGGGTATTGTGTTCAAATTGAGTAAGCCATTGCCATTCATTGAAGCCCGCTAGGCTTTCTAACCAACCATCGATTGAACCGTTGATTCCTGTTGGTTGGTTGGTGAAATTATGTAATCGTCGAATGACTTCCGTGGGAGTTCCTCGATTAATCCAAACACTCAAATCATCAAGAGCAATTCCTTCCCAACCCGTTGAGGCTGTTCCGCCGTAATTGATTTGGGCATTTGTTTCGAGGTTAAATCGGATAAAGGAATTATTGGCGTTTTGGGGCGTGTTCACCGTCCATGGGAGCTGATAGCGAATCGGACACCATTCACCCATAGAATCGGCACCATTGAACCATCCACCGCTGCAGATTGCGCCGAGGGAGGGATGCCCGGGATATGTCGAAATCGGTGTATAAGATGTACCATTATCGAGCGAGAGCCATGCGGTGAGATGGTCACTGGCACCACCTTGGAGATCCCAATTAACCCATACTTCCAATTCGACATTTTGCCCTGTAGCATTGGAAAGATTGAGAGGAAATATCAAATCGCTATATGCATTTGCAGAATAATCGCCAGTCATGTTACCGTGGAACCATGCCCCAGGATCATCACCCTGGTTGTTGACCTCGAAATTATCGATGAACCATCCACCGCGTGCTCCAAGGCTTGAACTGGTTTGGAAACAAAATCGGAACTGCACTGTTGGCTGTAAATCTGTGACGTAATCATCGAGTTGAAATTGTGTGCGATTCCATGCGCTTTCTTCTCCATTCCAAACAGGAGTAGGAGAATGACTCAAGTTCGAAGTCGAAGAATAACCATCCAACGGTGAAAGCAAACCCCATGACCCATTTGTATGACGGATTTCAATCCATGCTGCATCATCATCGAACAGTGCTGTCCAATGTTCAAAGCTAAGCGTATAATTTTTGATAAAGTATGGAGTTTCAATGGCTGGCGACTGAAGACATCCTTCCATTTCTGGCCCAAGGTCACCTTGTGCTTGGGTCGCTAAAAAGCCAATTGAGTTCACACCATTTGTCGGGACAAGCATACCGGAATTCGATGAATATGCTACGAGGCTTGGTCGTTGAATCGACCATGTTTCATGGTCGCTACCAGTACCTAGCCACCCAGAGGCCACGACAACGGATGATTCAAAATCCGTGATTGTTCCGAGAGATGAATTGGTGGCCAAGGTTAATTTTCCACCGTGTCCAATACCATTGGTCGATTGATGAGTCCCATTCCATTGACTTGATGCTGCGACTCCAAACTGCGTACCATTATTCGAGGAGACATTCCAGAGAGGTTCAACATCAAGTATTCCATTCAAAAATGTTTGATTTGAAGGGACAACTATTGTCGAAGACAAGCTGGTATTGACACTCGATTGATTCGGCCCTGGGTGGAAGTACAAGTCACCTGTATTATCTTGGTCAGGCTCGGGGAGTAATGTCGAAGAGAACGATGCGTCGGTGGCAGCGCCCAACGTCCCACTTAGCATCAAAAAGACCAACAAAAGAGCAGTACGTGACGACCTCAAAAAATCGCTCGATGAACTGTGATTTTTTAGCACTAGGGAAAGACCTCGCTCTGCGAGGTGAGCCATTGATTATCAATCTGCGCGCCTTATGTTTGATAATTCACCGATGAAGGGTTCAAAGTATGTCGGCCATAGGAGTGAACGATGTCGAACCTCGGCGACCTTGACAGTGCTCAATCGCGCGAGGTCGAAGAGCAGTTATTTGCCACACATCGACTCCAGATTAATCGTCATGTACCTGTCCCACTCCCTCGTCAAGATTTTTGGAGTGTTGTTCATCAATTATTGAAGAGTTTGGATTTGGAAATTCAGAATATGTTGATGAAAGGCATGACTGGGATGCGTTTGCAGAATTTGCAAAAGCGGCAAGCAAACATTCGCCTCATCGCTTCCGAATTAGCTCGTAAACGCTTGGTTGCATTGATGCAACATGTATCGTCTCAATCATTACGCACATCAACTCAACCAGGTCTTATTACTCAAGACTTACCTGCACTTGACTGGCAACGGCATGACCCTGCAGAGAAAGCGATTTATCATATGATGCAAGTTCAGATTGACCGTTTCAAAATGGAAGTGGATTGGAATTCAATGCAAAATGGACTCGCTGGTGAAACGATCCAAGGACAAACGCGGCATGCACCAGGTACGGTTCAACTCGATTCATTTGTCAAAACGAGCCTCACAGGTTCTGCCCCCCCTGATTTGGCGTTTGAAGACCAAGACAGCCCAGCCGAAGCATTGGAATCCACAGGAGATGAAGAAGAACGTTTTATCGATGAAGAATGGCCGGACTTAGATGAGTATATTCACGCTGATATAGCACCAAAAGTTCCTAAGGCCCTCGAAAAGGCAAGTGAAATAACACCAGATGTTGCAAGTAAGAAACATGCAGCAGCATTAGAATTAGCGCCTTCAAAGAAAACTTCTTCTCCAATTGAAATGTTTGAGATGGAGGAGCAAGTTGTACTTGAAACACCTCAAGAACTTGTTTCTGTTGAATCTGAACTCGAACGTATTCGCGTTCTAATGACAAGCCCGGAACCAATTGCTACCAAAAACGGTGAAGAACTCACACTTGAAGAAGGAGATATTCATTTTGTTGATTCAGAAACTGCTCAATGGCTCATCGATTCGGGTGTTGCAGAAGCGGCTCCACTTTAAACAGTGGAGCAATCAACGCTTTTCGGATGATTTATTCTTTGTTCTACTGCTTTATGCTGCGGAACAGCCTTACGGCCAAGATATGTTGTTAAATCAATTCGTTAAACGAATCAGTTGACTGAGCGCATTGATAGTTCAATGCTCACGGTATCTGGGATAGAAATACGAGTCACTTGGCGTAGAGCTGATTCGCCCTTTCCAGAGGTGATGTCCATCTCAAGCAAACGCTTGTGAACACGAAGTTCCCAGTGATCGTATGTTTCAACACCTTCACCATCAGGTGCCTTGCGAACAGGGACAACAAGATGTCGAGTAGGCAATGGTATTGGACCACGAAGAGTAATTCCGCCGTTATCACAAATAATCTTTATTTGGCTAGCAACAGTATCGATATCTCGGTGGTTTTGTCCGGTGAGTTTGATGATTGTTACTGCTGCCATAGTGATACCTTCCGATTCCTTTCGATTTTAAGTGAAAATCACTTCTTGTCAATCTTCAAACAAACGCCAGCTGCGACGGTCTTACCCATGTCACGGATAGCGAAGCGAGAGAGTTCAGGGAACGTGTCCATTTGCTCAATTGCCATTGGCTTGTTAGGTTGGAAACGGATGAGGCATGCGTCACCAGTCTTGAGGAAAGACGGGTTAGCTTCCTTGCCAGCTTTGTTCGTCTTCTCGAGAAGTTCGAGGAAACGGACTGCGACTTGAGCAGTGTGTGCGTGGAAGACAGGTGTGTATCCGACGGAAACAGCCTTTGGAATGTCCATAAGCTGAATTTGTCCGACGAAAGTTTCGTCGTGTCGAACGAACATAGGCTCGTTGTCAGTGTATCCGGCAACGTCACCACGGCGGATGTCGACTTGTGCAAGACCACGGACGTTGAAACCAACGTTGTCGCCAGGTTCAGCCTTTTCGACCATAGTGTGGTGCATTTCAATCGACTTGACTTCTGCGGACTTTTGTGAAGGGTTGAAGACAACAGTCTTTCCAACATTCAAAGTTCCGGTTTCGATCTTACCGACTGGCACTGTTCCGATACCGGAAATCTTGTAGACATCCTGAATTGGCAAACGAAGAGGCTTGTTAACTGGCTTGTTTGGCATTGTTAGTTTGTCGATAGCTTCGAAGAGTGTAGGACCTTTGTACCATGGGCACTTGTCCGACTTGATGTAGACGTTATCACCGTTCAATGAAGATGCAGGAATCATTGGGATGTCGTCTGGCTTGAAACCAGCCATCTTGAGGAGGCTACCAACTTCAGCGCATGCAGTATTGTACTTGTCTTCGGACCAGTCAACACCGGAAATATCCATTTTGTTGACGTGAACGATGATTTGCTTAACACCAAGTACCTTTGCAAGGAAAGCGTGTTCCTTGGTTTGGGCGTTGACACCGTCGTTAGCAGCACAAAGAAGAACTGCTGCATCAGCTTGTGAAGCACCAGTAATCATGTTCTTGACGAAATCTCGGTGACCTGGAGCGTCAATAACGGTCCAGTAATAGTTTGGAGTGAAGAACTCTTTGTGAGCAACGTCGATGGTGATACCACGTTCGCGCTCTTCCTTGAGTCCGTCCATGACGTAAGCAAGACCGAAACCGGCTTTACCAGCTTCAACAGCGAGTTTTTCGTTCTTTTCGATAACGTGGCCTTCAATATGTCCGGTGTCCAGTAATAGACGTCCGACAGTTGTTGACTTTCCGTGATCGACGTGTCCGATGAACACGATATTTAGGTGAGGCTTGCTCTTATCTTCCCATTGACTTCCCATGGTAACTACTCCTTAGTATTCCATCCGAACAACCACCCCTATTTGAAAAGCGCGACGCGCCAACACACAAGTGAATATGAAAAAAGGCAACTCTATTCACTCTTTACGCTCATCATAGTGGAGATTAACATAGAGTACCCACTTCAATTCATTCTGCACCGTGAATCGAGCCATCCTCAGCGATTTTATACAGGCGGATTGTACTTGTCGCACCAGAGATTGCTTTGGGACTACCTGAAATAGCAACAATTCTGTCCCCAACACCGATAGTTCCAGCCTCCAATAGAGCATGAAGTGATGCTTGCATGGTCTGAGAGCCACGGTCGAATTCTTCAACCAACAAGCCCTCTACGCCGGGAATCAACTGCAATCGTCGCATGGCTCGAATTCTATTACTCACCGCAGTAACTGGGATGCCTGGACGATAACCTGAGACTAATCTGGCTGCATTTCCATGTTGTGTTGCCACAACTATTCGTTTTGCTTTTGAAATCTTGGCGAGTTCAACACCAGCATGCGCCACTGAACGTGTAGAGACAAATTTCGCTAAACCACTTGGGCGTTGTTCGGATGAGTCCAGCCCCTTTTCGCTTGCTACAGCAATTTTGGCCATTGTTTCAACAGCAGCAAGAGGGAATTTGCCCAATGCAGTTTCTCCCGAAAGCATCACTCCGGTCGCCCCATGACGGATGGCGCCCGACACATCACTGACTTCAGCACGGGTTGGGCGTGGTAGCAAGGTCATTGACTCAAGCATTTGAGTGGCGACGATGACTATTTTTCCTCGCGTAAGCGCACCATCGATGATTCGTTGTTGTGCTTCGGGAACATCTTCAAGTGGGATTTCAACCCCTAAATCGCCCCGAGCAACCATGACTGCATCGGCTGAATCAAGGATTTCTTCAAGATGTTCAAGTGCTACTGGATGCTCTATTTTTGCAATTATCGGAACATGTAAGCCGGCTTCACTAATTGCTTTTTGAGCGGGTTCGAGGTCTTTGGCGGTTCGAACATAACTCACAGCAATGTAATCGGCTCCAGCTTTGAGAGCGTGGGCTAGTGCTGCCTCATCATTGGGGCCGATTGCAGGAAGATCAACCATTGTCCCAGGAACATTGACGCCTTTTCGTTCACTTACAATTCCTCCATCTTCGACAATACAATCGACGATGCCACTGGGTTTTTGCGGAGAATGGATTACTTTGAGTCGAATCAATCCATCAGCAATGAGTACAGGGTCTCCCTCGTTCAATTCAGCAGATAAGCCTTCATATTCAACTGGAATATTACCTGCATCTGCGTTCTCCATTGATTTCTGTCCACAATGGAGTTGAATCGAAGCACCTCGTTCAAGCAGCACAACACCTGGGAATCGACCTAAGCGGAGTTTTGGACCTGGCAAATCAGCAAGAATACATGTTGGCCGGCCTAATTTATCTTCTAATGAGCGTATACGTTGATACAACGGTGTTTTATCCTCAGGCACACCATGGGAGTAATTGAGTCGGCAGACATCGACACCTGCTTGAAGCAATGAGAGCAAAGTCGCTTCATCATCACAAGCGGGACCTATAGTAGCTACGATTCGTGTTCGACGCATGGTAAGCCCTCAACGGCACAGTGTTAAACACCTTCTTCACAGAAATTCATTTCAGCGGTAATGTAATCGAATGATGAAAGATTCAACTGCCAAGTCATTGATTTTTTCATTACGAATTTGTAAAATCCATTCCCCGTCACCATAGGTCGATTCTGTATCTGTAAACATGTAGGAACTGAGGGTCAAAAAGACACAATCATTGTTGTCTTCATCACAATCGCCATCTGTCCGTTGATCTAAGCCAGTTCCAGAAGTATTACTTGCTTCTTCGTCCTCTTCATTGATGGCATGGATGTCGAGTTTGGCGCGGCAGCTTGAAGTTCCTGGGATTTGATTGCAATCATCGTCTTGTTGCGGATAAGTCAGTTCACCAATCGCTTTACGAATGGTGTTGCCTTTGTCTTTATCATAGACGATGTTCATCTTAAAATCGAGCGTTTGAGCATTTCCTGAGGTGTTTCCACCCATTTCAAAATCCGACCATTGACCTGCATAGTTGACATAGACCTTGATAGTGTCAGAATCGGTTAAGCCTGCACTGTTGAGGATATTGAGATTCACTTCGTATTCACCTGGGGCGACGTTCGACCAGTCGATGGTCTCGCCTGAGTAATCAACATCATTTTCGAAATCACCGTCGTTATCTTTGTCGGTCCCCGAATCGAGGTCCCAATTCCATTCGGTAATGTATTGGCTTGAATCGCCCGCTTGTGAAGTACTTGCGTCTAAAATGACTGTCGTGGTTGCAGAGATATCACGGTCCGTCATTGACTTATCCATTTCACATATCCATATTACGATATGTGTGTTTTCATCGAGTTCGTCGTTCGAACAGTCTTCATCATCTGCATATTGTGAAATTTCTGCCTCTGGGGCTATGGCCGTCGCCTCAGCGATGACGAGTTCCTTTGTTTGGGAAGAGGATTTTGTACCATCTGAAACGGTGAGTTCTATTGTTTTCGTTCCAGCAGTGGGGAATTGCCATTCAGCAGAGCGACCGGTGTCATCAATCGCGCCGTCAGCATCGAAATCCCAGCGGTAGGTCAAACCATTGCTTGGGGTCGAACTTGATGCATCAAATAAAATTGTATCGTTGGCTCGGATATTTGTTGAAGGAGAATAACTGAAAACAGCAAGCACCTCACCATTCGAACCGCTTTCATCGTCTCCAAAAATACAACCTGCAAGACTGGAAAGAACCATCAGGAGCGCAAGGAGAACAGGCATAGAAGCCGACTTCATGAGTCCACTTACGGGCGCCTTCATCAAAAGGCCTTCCTTCTATTAAGTCGAATTAGAAGGAAAACAGCGTTGTTTGCTTATTCCCGGAAACAAGTTCTTTTGCTGTCCATCCAAAAGGCTCAGTAATTCTACCTAATGCTGCTGCCAAACGTTCAGCATAAAATTGACCATCGTAGGTCGTGATGCCCCCGTTTTCTTCATTCTCCAGCCAAGGTACAACTCGCATTGGTCGTTGAGATGCATCAGCAACGATGTATGAAACTTTCATGCCGGAAGTAAAACCAAGGCCAAGGGCGATTCTTGCCTTAGCAATACGAACTTGTGCCATACTGTCTGGATTGGCGTAATCTTTGGTAAAATCGATGTCCCCTTTCGAAGACACTCGACCTTTGCATGATTTAGCAAGAATGAGTTCGGTTGCATCGACTTCGGAGTTCTTGACCGCTTGAACACGAGAAAGTGCATATTTGACCAATTCATCTCCTTCATCTGCCAAAGCATGACTGAACATTCGTTTCATTGTAAACGTGAGATAGTTGAATGAATCTGTTCGTTGCGTCTCGTAACCACGAATCAACATTTCCTCGACTGGCCAAACCACCTGTCCGACATAGCGCTTTTTCGCGCCATGGCTGAAAAAGACTGAAAGACCCTTTTCGAACTCAAGGACCGCTGAATCACGACTATAGCGTTCTGCAACTTCAAGGCCGAAATCGATCATAGATTGTTTGGCAAGTTCCCATTTCTGAATTTTCTCAACCGCTTCTGGTTCTCCATTTTTGGCAGCCAAAATCTCATCCTCTCGTAATGATGAGGGGGAATGAAGGGCGACCGGTGAGCGGACAAATATAGAATCGGTATCCGAATAAACAACGCCATGTCCCTCCTCCTCCAATTGAGCGATGATGGCTTTGATGTTGTGACGAGCCCAAGCGGTAATTGAAGAGCCAAGGTCGCGATGAGTAAAACGGTAAAATCCACTGGCAAAGACTCCGTAGAAGGTATTCATGAGAATCTTCACCGCATACTGCATTGAATCATGGAACGATTCTTTGGCGGCATCACCTGCTTTCTTGGCTTCTTTAAGCGCAGTTTTGTGTACATCTCGTTGTTCCATCAAATTTTCAAGAAGTCGAGGAACAAGGCCTTTCCGAACCGATTGATGGCGGAAACGGGCGCCGGTTGGCGCAGTATGAACAGGCTCACCATCCTTCGGTTGGTCGGGTTGAGCAGGGTCGATTCGCGTTGTGTAGCAGATGTTTTGACCTATCATAATAGAAGGATACATGCTCTTGAAATCAAGTACTGCAATCCAAGGATGAAGTCCTGCATCAACTTCGTGAACATAACCGCCGGTAATTTGCCCTTCTTTAGCCTCAGCAGAGCCGGTCAAGGGTACAGCGACGTTTTCTGCATCAGCCAAACGTATAACCAAAGAATCAACCAACTGACTCGTGCTTCCAATTGCAGCGGAATCAAACGTGACTTTCGCAACTGCCGCAACTGCTTCTTTACGTCGAATAACTTGCAAAGCGTTCAGAATATCAAGGGGTAATGCTGCATCTCGGATACAATATTCCATCACTACATCTGGGCGGTTCGCCCATTCCATATCCATTTTCGATGCATCAACATCCATTTTGTGTTTTCCTTCATCATCCGGAAATAATAAATTACTGACGAACGAAAGGGTTTCACGTTGAGGGCGTAATACCGTTCGAGCTTGCCACCAAGCATCAACAACACTTCGACCTGCAAGATTCCAAGCACGTGTTGACTGGCGTCGTGGAAAGAGCCCTGAGCGAAGTCGTTTTGATTCGGATTCGCTTTGTTCAACTCTCCCCCAGCCAAATAATTGAGCGCGTTTCCTCCAATCTTTGGATTTCGCTTGAACCTGCATACGGTCGTTTAACCGCGGCAAATCAAAGTTATCAATATTGTAACCCGTGATAATGTCGGGGTCCATACTACGGACAACCAATGTTAGATTTTCCATAATACTGGCTTCATCACCTTTGAATGAATACTCTTGGCGCGTCCCAGTACCCATATCTTCAACCCAAGCAGCAGCACACAGAATGGTTTCATGTTCAATGCTGGTCTCCAAGTCAAACGAGAAAATACGGAAAGGAGCTGGGAACGGCTGACAGTCTTCAAGTTGAGTGACATCACAGGCAACCGTTACATCAACTGCATATCGCCCAGAACCACCTGCTTGAATGACTGCATGGGTTTGTTCGAGGTTTTCATCGAGTTCATTTCGTCGATCCACTACAGTTCCTTGGACCGAAACATGCATCCCCAAATCATAATCGAGAAACAGACGATTGAGAAAAGGAATATCTCCCGAATAGATTTGCCACGATTGTTTTGCAAGCGTTTTGCGTAAGTTCGGAACCAAGTATGGTTGTCGCGCTGTGACCGACCAAACAGGTCTTTGACCAAGGTCGGTGAGTTTCATGACTGGACCGGTTACTTCGACGACATCATTCATGCTCTCGACATTTTTGATTCGGTCGAGGATGAAATCACTGAGTTCCATGTCTTCGCGCCAAGCACTCAACGGAGTGATCTCAAACGTCGGTTGAAGGCCTGAAACAAGCAGACAGACGGATTCACCATTTTTACTGCGCCCAAAAATCTCCAAGACCGTTTTTTCAGAGGTGCCTTTCTCTTTGTTGGCTTCAACTGAATGGTAGCGTCCGCTGACAACTCCAATGTCTCCTTTGTATGTCATCATTCCACCTCAAGAGGAAGGACTGTAACCCACTCTAAGGGTCTTGCCTTCGGTTGCATGTGGTGAAAACATTTGCCAACACTCCAAAAACTCACTTGTCATCCATGTTTTGAGAGAGGAATGATTGAAAGCCCAAGCCCCTTAGATGAAATGCTAAGGCAAGGTGTTCATGATGTCAGAAAAAATTGATTGGGACAATCTTACATTTTCGCTCACTCCAACAGATACAATGTATCTCACTGAAACAAGTTCGACCGAGCCATGGATGCCAGGCACTTTACGGCCCTATGGACCAATACAAATGTCGCCGGCAGCCTGTGTTCTCAATTATGGGCAAGGGCTGTTTGAAGGAATGAAAGCGTTTCGAACTTCGAAAAATCGTGTCGTGTTCTTCCGCCCGGAAGAAAATGCCCGCCGTATGCAACGCGGTGCAGACCGATTGAAGATGCCACCTGTTCCTGAATCTGTGTTCATAGATGCTGTTGAGCAATGTGTTCAAGCCAATCTTCGATGGGTACCCCCAACTGGAAAAGGCGCCATGTATGTACGACCACTGCTCATGGGGTCCGGAGCAATTCTCGGAGTAGCCCCTGCACCATCATACACGTTCTTGGTGTATGTCACACCCGTCGGTCCTTACTTCAAAGGTGGAGTTTCTGCTATTGATTTGCTCATCTCAGAGGAATACCATCGTGCGGCACCTGGTGGTTCTGGTGGCGTCAAAGCAATTGGAAACTATGCACCAGGAATGATGCCAAGCAAGAATGCAAAGGCAGCAGGGTTTGCTGAAGTCATCTATCTTGACGCTGAAACTCACACCTTTGTCGAAGAAGTTGGAGCTGCCAATTTCTTTTGTGTCAAAGACAATGTTCTCTACACCCCCGAACTCACTGGAACTATTCTCCCAGGAATTACTCGGCAATCTATTATTGAATTAGCACGCCACAATGGCTATGAAGTCATCGAAACCAAAGTATCTGCCGAGTTTGCAATGGGGGCTGATGAAGCATTTTGTTGTGGTACTGCAGCGGTTATTTCACCAATTGGCTCGATTACCAAAGGCGAGGTAAAGTCAACCTATGGTGACCAAAAACCAGGCCCGATTACTGAGCGATTATACAATCATCTGGTCGGTATTCAAAACGAGACTGAAGAAGATATCTTCGGATGGTTGCACGAAGTACCACAATGACTCAACGCTTTTTGAAACCGGAACGTTTCTTGAAACTCGAGCGCCCCTCTGAAGGATCATTTGAACGCGTTTTTCGTTGCGACCTGGCTCTGCGGTCACCCGCTTGAGGGCCACTGGCGATTCGTTCAACGGATGCATCTTTTTGTTCACGTTGCATTTGACGCCATTGTGCGCCAATGAGTTGAAGAAGTTCTTCCTTTGAATTTGCGCCGACTGATTGCTTCGAATCCTCACGGGAGATCCACATTCTACCTTCTTTGAGATGTGGGCGTGAGGGATGAGATACCCCTTCATCGCGCTTTATTTTTTTCAACCCGAGTTTACGCGATGCAAGAAAGAGTCCATCGATGTCCGGTTTAATGACCGAGGAGTCTTTTGGAACTCGACGTCCACTTCTACGAGAAATACGTGTATCAAAATATCCGGGCCAGACACAGATTCGGTCAGGGTTGTGGTCCATTTCAATTCACCATTTGCACCGAAGAGCGGGAATGACTTGAACCCTGCGGAACGACTTCAATCAAGGAGTACGCCGTTGATAACGCCGTCCTTGCCAGGACGGGAAGTAATTCGAACTCGACCTTGGTCGGTTTCGATAACTGCGCCTTTAACCAGGATGTTTCGTCGAACATAGTTCGGGTTTGATTCGTTTTCGATGACATTGTGAATGGTTCCGATTGTTGTGGTACCCTTCTTTGGATTGTTGATTGAAACTCGGTTTTCAGACATGACACGAACCAAGGTGTTTCCACCGGTACGGCGGTAAATCTTACGCTTTGATTCTCCAACGAGAGCCATTTGCTTCTCAGAAGAGATTTCAGTAGAACGCTTGCTACGAGCCTGTACTTTGCGTCCGCCACTAGGTTTTCGTCGAGAGATACCATGCCATTGAGCCATAATGATGCCACCTTGCAGACAAAGCCACCAACAGGGCATATAAGAAAGCAACCCTAATCACATTGGGCTTTGATAAACGATAAGACTGTGCCATCTTGTGCCTCAAGTGTTGCATAAACTCGGTCGTTCTGGTGCAATTGTCCAACACCAGCGGGCGTTCCTGTAAACAGATAATCGCCTGCAGAGACGGGAGCCCAGGTGAGAAGTTCTTTGATTTGAGTGGCTGGTGAAAGGGTCATTTCGCATAGACGAGCTGATTGAACCAAGATATCATTGACCCAAAGGTTCAGACAAAGGCTTTGTTCTTCATCGACCAAGGAATCGAAAGAATGCTCCCACTGAGCGAAGCCTCCGACGTAAGCACTGCCTCGGAAACATTTGCCTTTCGTCCATGGTAGTTGTTCCATTCGTAGTTCACCTTGCGTCAAACGGTCGGTGAGGTCTAAACCTACTGCAATTGCTTCGGGCTGTGCATGTTCATTCAAACGAACAACACATTCAACCTCATGGTGAACTTCACCAGGGTGAGAAGAGACCAAAATTGGTCCAATTCGTTGAAGGCAATTGTTTGGTTTGACGAAAAAGACTGGCACCGACGGCTGTTCGTTGCCTAATTCAGCAGCGTGTTTGCCGAAGGTACGGATAGTACACCAGAGGGCCATGTTCAAAGCAAGCGTTTCTCCTTCATCAAGCACAGGGTTTAGCCAACCGTCAAAAAGAGAGGTCGCCTGAGAGGCTCATGACCCGTGATTGGAGTATGAAAAAACGTCGGCCTGTACGCCGGAAGAAAGTCGCTCCGCTCCTCAATACCTTAGAGAAGGCACTGAGTATTGACCTCCAAGTCGATGATGCCTTCCTTGAAATGGCAGAATATGGCCCATGGACAATGGTATTGGTTGATAAAATTGCCAAAGCCATCGAAGTTCAAAACGAGGAGAATGAACGCTTTGTATTTCTTACATTACGAGGTTTTCTTGAACATGAAGATGCTGCAAAATGGGTTGAAGTCGACCATGGTGCGATTCCATTTTTGATGAAGGGTGCCGATTGTATGGTTGCTGGAGTCCATGGTGCAGATGCAAGTATCAATGTTGGTGATCTCGTATGGATTCGGGATATGAAACACAAGCGACCACTCGCTATCGGGTGGGCGACGATGAACGCCGAAGACCTCACAAGCCTCACAAAGGGAAAGGGCATCAAGACCTTACATTGGGTTGGCGATGAACTTTGGGAAATGGAACTCTAATCAAGGGCTTTTTCACCTTACACATAAATACCACATCGCCATGGTAAGCATATGCGTATCGCCAAGTTCATTGCTTTACTCATCGTCACCATCATTTTGATGCCATCTCCTGCAATGGCCAGTGAAGTTGTAGCTGGAGAAGATGTATCGCCTTCTAAAGAAGATGTCCCGTTTTCAATTTCTGAACGAACGACGCCTTCAACAGACGGTGAATCGTGGAAACTCACGATTGTGATGGATGATGATGCTTTTGAAAACGGAACCAGTTTCGAAATCACCACACAAGTATGCACAAACAACGGCGTATGTGACCCTCCTGTTTTGATGGAGGCTACAATCGACGGACAAACTCAATCGATATCTGTAACACCGCCTTCAGACCATACCTATGTCAATTGGCGAGTCAAAGCAATCTATGCGGATGATAATTACACGACGTTTCCGAACGGTGACTGGTTCAAAACATGGTCTTCATGCTATTTCCAACAAGATTCGGGCTGGGCCGGAATTGATTACAATGGTGAGATATGCGACACAAGTTCAGCCGAGGAAGCAATGCCAGGGTTTGGCTTTGCTTTAGCAAGCACCAGTGTAATTATGGCAGCCGTACTTATCCGCCGTGATTGAAATATTCAACCATGCGTTCGATGAATCTTCGCTGTTCAATACCCCATTCTACCATGGTCACTTTGCAGGAAGTTCGGATCTTGGTTAATTTTCCTTGAACAAAACCTAACTGCTGTAAATCACTTGTCACAAGTGGCAAGTTCTTTCCTTTGAAAGAAATCAAACAACCATTGTCTTCAACGGATGCTTTGCCAAAACGGAATGTCATTGAAGTTTCTTTTTTATTGAGACTGACGGTCACATTTCCGGCTTTAAGAAAACGGTGCAATGCAGCAAAAATGGCAGCACCGTCACCATCAGAAGAAGACCCACCATAGGCAGAGAGGAAATCTAACTCCGTGGAATTCTGTTCCATCAAATGGTCAAGATCACGGCTTTTTCGTGGAGTTTCGCTCATGCCGTTCATGTTATGTAGCCTGTACTTGTTCTTGGATATGCCGCACCGTTGGGTGGAAAAGGCAAGAAAATATGATGCGACGGGTACACTCGACCAACGGGTTCAAAAGTGTTGGCAAAAGCGAGGGAACATGGAAAATGATGTCAAGTACCCCGACAACAGATGGATGATTCTTGGCGTGATGAGCCTCAGTCTCATCATTGTAATGTTGAATAACGTCACATTGAATGTGGCTTTACCTGAACTTTCCAAAGACCTCAATGCCGGTAACAGTCAATTGCAATGGATTCTGGATTCTTATGCTCTTGTGTTTGGTGGGACTTTGTTACTTATGGGTGCACTTGGCGATCGCTTTGGAAGAAAAGGCGCTCTACAGATTGGTTTGATCATTGTAGCATGTGCTTCAGCATGGACTGCTTTGTATGCTGAAACTTCCAATCAAGTCATTTTCGCTCGCGCTGCAATGGGTTTAGGTGCGGCTCTTGTTATGCCTTCGACCTTGTCGGTTGTGTTGGTCGTATTCCCTTCTGAAGAACGTGGGAAAGCCATTGGTATTTGGGCAGCAATGGCGGGAGTAGGCGCCCCTATCGGTTTACTCGTTGGAGGCTGGGCTGTTGAGACATATGATTGGCAAATGGTCTTCTTGATTAACGTCCCCTTCATTGTTTTAGCCCTCATATTAGGAGCGATTCTTGTTCCTCGTTCAAAAGATACAACTGGAAAACCCCTGGATTGGCTGGGTGCATTCCTTTCAGTTGTAGCTCTTGGCTCCTTACTCTATGGCATCATCGAAGGGCCAAGTATTGGATGGGATGACCAAAAGGTTCTGCTCGCTTTCGCAGTCTTTTTGATTTCAGGGTTCTCCTTTATTCGCTGGCAATTAAAATCGGATCATCCATTATTACCAATGGAGTTCTTCTCTCAACGACAGTACACCATCGGATTGATGGCTATTGCTTTGGCCATGTTTGTAATGTTCTCATTTATGTTCATGCAAATGCTGCATTTCCAATTAGTTCGAGGCCTTTCGCCTTTGGAAGCTGCCATTCGATTCTTCCCCTTGCCGCTTGGTCTAATGCCAGCAGCAGCGAACAGTGACAAATTAGTTGGGAAATTTGGACGCAGAAAAGTCATCACTGTCGGATTGTGTCTCGTAGCTGTTGGCTTGATGCTGTTCACGCTGGTCGATATCGAAACTGCATATGCTCAAATCGCAGTGACATTCCTTCTCCTTGGACTTGGAATGGGCCTGACTATGGCACCTTCAACAACAGCGATCATGGAAGCAATTCCGCAAAACAAGGCTGGTGTTGGAAGTGCGACTAACGATGCGAGCCGTGAAATTGGCGGTGCATTAGGAATCGCAATCGGTGGTAGCGTCCTCAATCAGATCTATCAATCAGCATTGGTGATTCCTGAATCTTTCAGCGGTTCCAAAGAGGTCCTCATGTCTTCATTCCCTGCAACCATGCGTATTGGAGCAGAAACTGGAGGTGCCGATGGGGCAATGCTCATCGCTTCAGCACGGGAAGCATTTGTCGAAGGTATGATTGGTTCATGCTACATCACTGCAGCCGTTGCCATCCTAGCAGCCATTATCGTTTGGACGATGATGCCTGATGAAAACCCACAAGATGTTTCATCTGAGGAATGATTGAATACACTTCAATTCAGAATCTAGGCGAAGCGTATGTGGCTTAGAAGGGCGAGCGATATTCATCGACGTCTTCAGCGATACGAAGCAGTTGATTGTACTTAGCAACACGGTCACTTCGTGCCGGCGCACCCGTTTTGATTTGACCCGCACGAGTTCCAACTGCAAGGTCAGCAATGGTCACATCCTCAGTTTCCCCACTTCGATGGGAAATCACATTATTGTAACCGTTTGATGTTGCAAGGTCCATTGCTTCAAGCGTTTCAGTTACTGTTCCTACTTGATTCAGTTTGACTAGCATAGCATTAGCAGCACCAAGTTCAATGCCTTGAGCTAAGCGTTCGGATTGAGTGACAAATAAATCATCTCCAACGGATTGTACTCGGTGGCCTTCTCGCTTAGTAAAGTTCGTCCAGCCTCGCCAGTCGTCTTCTCCAAATCCGTCTTCAATAGAAAGAATTGGGTAGTCGTCAAGCCAACCGGAATACACATTCGCCAGTTCTTCACTCGACAGAACTTTTCCATCCATATGATAACCATCCTCTTTGTGGAATTCTGTGGCTGCAACATCTAAAGCAATACCCATTTCATCAACCGAATATCCTGCACTTTCAATTGCTCGAACCATGTATTTGAGACCTTCTTCATTGGCAGGCAGGTTCGGAGCAAATCCTCCTTCATCACCAACTCCGCCAAGTAATCCATCGGCTCTAAGTTCTTTTTTGAGGGCGTGGTATGTTTCCACACCGGCCCGAAGCCCTTCTTCAAATGTATCAAAACCGTGAGGCATGACCATGAATTCTTGGACATCGACGTTGGTTGCGGCATGAGCTCCACCGTTGAGAATATTCAACATAGGAACCGGCATCAATCCACCAGCAACGCCACCGATGTATTTCCAAAGTGGCAACTCATGGGATGCAGCACCTGCATGTAGGCAGGCAAGAGATACTCCGAGCATGGCATTTGCTCCAAGCTCTGCTTTGTTTGGAGTCCCATCCAATTCGATCATGAGTTCATCGAGAATACGCTGTTCATCGACCGGCATACCAAGAAGGACTTCTTCGATGCGTTCGGTGACATTATTGATCGCTTGGGAAACACCTTTTCCAAGATACTTTGTTGTATCTCCATCTCGCATTTCAAGCGATTCATAAGCGCCGGTTGAAGCACCTGAGGGCACTGCTGCGCGGCCGAGTAAATTTCCATCTACATAACAATCGACTTCAACGGTTGGATTTCCGCGACTGTCGAGAATCATTCGAGCATCGAGACCAGTGATGTGACCAGACATTGTCTTCCCTAATTCATCCCAACCAATGGCGCCCTTTGAATGAAACGGAGAAATTCTTGAAAAAGTGATTATGAAGGTTTTTTTCTACTTATCCACTTTCCGGTAGTATCGCCTGCGTTGGCGTCGTAAAAAGGCATGAAGGTGAATTGATATACTCTAAATCGTAGGGTCGGTCATGCCTCGTGTTGCAGAAATCGACCGCGCCATTCTTGCCCAACTTCGAACCAATGGAAGAATGTCCTATGTCGAACTGGCCAAAGAAGTTGGTGCTTCCGAACGAACTGTGCGTACACATGTTCGTAAAATGGAAGAAAATGGAACCATACGTGGCTACACTGTTCGAGAAGGTGGAGTTGGATTAACGGCTCTTGTCCGCATCAAAGTATCGCCTGGTGCCGAAATTGGCTCATTTGCTTCTGAAGTCACTGGATGGGATGGAATTGAAATTATCTATGAAGTATCTGGAAGTGCTGACTTAGTCGCTCTGGTCCACGTTGATGACACCATGTCCTTGCGAACACTGCTCGACAAAATGTGGCTTGCTGCACCGAACGAAATTGCTTCCACGACGACTGAATTAGTCCTTGAACAATACTGATTATTCCTCTTCTGCAGGAGGAGTTACTACTTCTTTCTTGACACTATCATCAGCAAGACCGTAATCGATTCCGCAGCTTCTGCAGACCATGTTCTTATCCCAATCACATTGGCGGCGGCAACCAGACATCAACTCACACTCACATTTTCCATTTGACGGAACAACCGATTGATTCAGTAATCGAAACCTTAGGAATGGAGCCGTCAAGCATGGCTTGTATTGCATCATCTAATTCAGTTGTTTGAACCCTCGTAGGGTCTCGTGGTGAGTCGTCCATTCGGCCTTTGTAGACCAATTCAAGTTCACTGTTAAAGAGGAAAAATTCCGGCGTTCTTTTTGCATCGTATGCATGCGCCACATCTTGTGTTGAATCGTGAAGATATGGGTAAGACATTCCTTCAGCTCTGGTCTGCATGTGTTCAAAGGAATCGTTTGGATAAGCCTTAGGATCGTTTGAATTAATTCCAACAAAGCCGATATTGAGGTCGTTTGCTTTGCCAGCCATCGCTTCAAGGCGCGAAATACTGGAAATGACATATGGGCAATGGTTGCACTCAAAGACAACGATGAGTCCGTGTTCTCTACGTGATTGTTCGAGACCCATCATCGGTATTCCTTGCATTGCATTCGAATTTTGGAGTTCAAAAGCCGGCGCGGCGTCTCCGATATTCAGGGTCATGATTCCTTTGAGAGTGCCGTGGCACAAAACCCTTCGCTTGAAAAGAGGTCGCTGGATTTGATAAACAGTCGTGTGAAAAGTTAGTATGACTCCGCTTGAAACAATATCCTCACATTACGCTCATGAAAAAAGAGCAATGCAATGGCTTGACCAAATATGTAAGGAACAGGCCTGGGTGACTATTGAAAGTACAGATGTTAAGCAAAAAGAATCAAGACCTGATTATGTACAATTTGATATCGAAATAAAGGGAGAATCAAAACGAGGGTACCTTCTCTCTGGTATTGCTGCATTAGGAAAGCATGGGCTCGTAGCCATACGGCCACTTATCGTATTGGGGGCGACTGAAATGTCAACTGAATTATTGGGTAATGACCCTTGGTGTTTGCTGTGCATCAGTCCGATGATGAATGAGGCACAAATCCCTCTTGGCGACCGATTATGTTCGATGATTTTAGCGCTACATAATGATCAAACTTTAGCAAAATCTATTCCATTATTGGAGTTGTTTTTAGCGCATGATTACGAAGAACATCAATGGATTCGCGGTTATCACTCAACAGGAATCGCTTTGATTGAGGGTGATGATGAATTTTATGACAGTGTTCCAACCGAACTTAGGCACTTAGACCATCACTTTTCATGCCTTGAAGATGAACTTCAGTATGCGGCATATTCCCCAAAAGATAAGCAGATTGTGTTCGATGAAGAGATGCGTGAAGCAGCGCAAGAAACTCGTGACAAAAAGCAAATGGTAGAGTGATATTAGGCGAGAGTTCATCACTCTTCAGCCAATGGTTCGTTTGACCACCATGGTAGTTGAACGATGCGGAGGGCATATTACGCTCTTATTTTCAATTTGGAAGGAGTCACATCTTGCACGTTCTCAAGGAAGCCGCGGAGCCGGATTTAATATTGCAGATGGGGTAGAAGCAACGGTCGAATACCTCTCGACAAATCAGCCCGAAATTAAGGCGCAGTTGTCTTCTGGGTCTCAGTTGGATACACCTGCAGGGCCAACCGTTGATGGGGACATTCACATCGAAGTTCTAAGTATGGGAGGTATAGAAATGCTTCAATCAGAACAGATCTACATCGACCTTGTAGACGAATTAAGGATGGCTCGTTTACTCAAGCGCGAAGATTCCTATCGCATTCGTGTTGAATTGGAATTGCCGACAAGTCAAGGGTTTGGGATGTCAGCAGCTGGTTTAGTGGCAGTAGCAAGAGCCTTTCGAACACTCACCAAAAAGGGTACGGAAGAACAATACTTACGTCTCGCTCATCGAATTGAACGAATGCATGGCTCTGGCCTTGGCGATGTTCTTGGTATTTCCGCTAAGGGGGTCGAATTACGCCTTGAACCTGGAGCGCCTGGTTCTGGTGGAAAAGTGGTTAGTTTTACCACACATCAACCTATTCTCGTCGTTTGGGTACCTGAAGAGAGTCGGCACACTTCAAAATATATTGATGATGTCGATTGGCAACGTTCGATTTCAAAGGCTGGTGAACGTTCTGTCTCCCGTTTACGATTGAAGGAATGGACGTTTGAACGATGGCCTGACCTGATGCTTGAGTCAAGAAACTTTGCTGATGGTTCTGGGTTGCTTGAGGAGCAAGTACGCAAAGAATTACTCTCAAGAGTACAAAAGGAAATTTTGCGCCTCGACCTTCAAGCACGAATTAATGTTCGATTATGCATGCTCGGGGTTTCAGTGGTAATACTACCGAGGCGCCTAGATAGTCCGCTTGTTTCGAACGAATTGGAAAGTATCGCCGATGCGTTTCGAGCAATGGGCCTTGGTGTCCGAGAGACCAGAATCGAATGATTACTCGCCCGAACCCAATTTGCTCAAATCTAAGACATTTGCATCCAATAATGTGCAACCCGGCATGAAGAGATTTTGTGAAAAACCGTGTCGGTAAACAACTGCCCCGCTCCCCCATTCCTCAATATAACGAGCCATTTGTTTCGCCATTTTTTTACGTTGGAAATCGACATCTGCTCCATAGAAGTGCTTTGCATCGATCCAGGCAACTGGTTTGCCATTGATTTCCACATGGTCAAGGAAGAGTAAATCAGGAGTCCGAACGGGCCTTCCCAAATCTTGCTTTTGTTCTTTGACCATTTCGGGTTGGCGGCGTAATCGAACGCCTTGCTCTTCAAACCAGTCCGCCAAAATATCCTCGAACAAATCAGCTCGCTCTTGAGATTCTCCTTGATCTACATTTGAGACACGGTCAGCAGCCTCAGCGGTTTCGAACTCTGTTCGTTCGCGCTCGCTTAAACGACTTGGTTGGCGCAAACTTTCCTTAATCTTCGATTTCGACCATCGCATTTCAGTAAGAATAATGCGGAAAATATTCATTGGTGGGAAATCAAAACGGGTTGACAAATCAACAACGCTTACGCCTTCTTTGTAGAGTCGTAACATCGTTTTCCCTTGAGAACGGAGTTTGCCATGCCCATAGACTGTTTTCTGTTGTAAAAGGGCTGAACGAAGTGAAAGGGCTTGTTCAAGAGTCATTTTGTAATCTTTGGCAATAACTGCAATTTCATCGACGCGCTCATCTTCTAACCAACCAAATTCACCTTTGCGCATCACTTTACCAGCCATTGCTTCTTCATCTTTTAACGGGACTGGAGATATCGTCCAATCAAATTTGAAAGTTTTTGGCTCCTCCATATCTTCTGGAAATCCCATTGGGGTTGGTGTGTGGTCAAACCTGCCTCGTGCTTGTGCCTCCATCTCTAGGATGATTGTAGCATTTCGCTCTTCAAGCGTTTTTTTAGCGGTGCTGCCATACCGCCGAGGACGGTTTTGTCGGTTTCCTCCACGGTTGTCCCGTGAATGGTGTTTTTTTCCGGAGGATGAACCACCTTGATTTTCTCGATTAGGTTGGCTCATCATACAGCGTCGTTGACGACCGTCTTTGAATCCTCGCCTTCAGGGACAGGAAAAGAAAAGGGTTGAGATTCAGCATAGGAGCCAATTCCTCGGGTCACAAGGTCGTTGAGCCATTGGGTGGCAAAGGACTTGGCTTGGGCATTGACGCGGCCTCGTATGAATTTCGCCCACCAAGAAATTCGCCACCATGCGGCGATTTCTACCCCACCTTCTTCTTCACACAGCACTGTGACCGAAAGCCGTAATGACTTCAAGGCAGTTCCAAGCGTTTTACCTTCTCTTTGTTGCCCCAACCATTCAAACTCAATTTCAATAAAATCAGGGTTTTTACCAATTCGAATCGCTTTGACCAACCATAATTCTTCGACCAATCGTTGCCGTTCGATGCGATGTAAATCAAATCGTTGCTCTTCTGAAAGTGAACCAGTAACGGAGGATAAAACTCTTTGAGCAGAACTATTCCATGAAGGCCAGGTGTCAAGATTAAGCAGATTTTGGCTTGCCTGAGTGGACTGGCTGGGTTCAAGGGCATGCCGCCATACGCCTTGTGGGGTGTCCATATGATTTCCACTCAGAAGAGCATCAAGAAGTTTGGGACAAAAAGCACACGGTTTCAAATGCTGTAACAGCATCCGTCAACTATGCGCAGAAGTAGTATTTGCAAAGTATTGGTTACTTTGTTTGTCCTGGGGAGTATTTCTTCAGTTCCATTCGATGCTGAATATCTGAGTGGGTCGATGACCAATACCTATGCAGCCGATGGAAACAATACCTCTACACTCGGATGGGTTTCTCCTTTTGGAAGTACTACGATGGACGTTCTCACTGAAAGTTTGGTGTATGATAATGGCAGTATCGTGTCAGCAGGTTGGTTCCAAGGAGGCCTCCATTTCCGGGAACTTATTGACTCGATTGGGGCTAATGGAGGAATGGATGATGTTGATTTCTTCATTGCATGGATGGATGAAAATGGAAATCTGACTTCCGCCATAAGCGGTGGCTCTACCGCTTTTGACTCAATTGATGCAATCGCCTTAATGCCGAATGGCGACCTTCTTGTAGCAGGCACTTATTGTCTGAATAGCTTTGGTGACTCGTGCCAACTTAACCTCGGCAACCTTACTCCTTTGATGAAATCAGAACTAAATGAAGATGGAAATGCCTTCCTTGCTCGTCTCAATTCAAACGGCTCATGGGTGTGGTCGACTCAAATTAGAAATTCGGATGAATTGTTTGTGATCGACATGATGCTTTCTGATTCAAATGAAATACATCTCGCGGTGAGTTTCCGAAATCAGCTGGAAATCAATGGGGAAACTCTTCTCGCGTTCAACGAACCAACTTTACTTATCGCAACATATGATGAAAATGGCCAAGTTCTTTCGCATGTATGGGCTGAGGCTTTTGATGGAATCGAACCCACCGGAGCACTTTGCAGTGATGGAACTGGACAAATGTATGTTGCAATCACCTTTAGTGGGCTTCTTCTCATCGAAAACGCGTCACTCCAATCAGCAGGTTCGACAGATATCGCTGTAGCAAGTTTTTCAGAATTCGGATGGAATTGGGCCATTTCTGCAGGTGGAATTGAAGATGACAGAGTTTGGGATTGTGATGGGAAAATAACTTCGGGGATTCATGCAGTTGGCGAATTCTCAGGTAATGCTTCCTTCGGCTCTCTGCATACATCTCAATCATCCGGCGTGGATTTCTTCGTTGCCGAGGTATCTCATACAGGAGGATGGTCTAATTTGGTTCATGCAGGTGGCATAGGTCTTGAACGCGCCACATCTGTACTTCACTCCAAACAAGGTAGCATCTACATTGCAGGACTTACCTCTGCTGGTTTGACTCTTGGTGAAGATGTACTGGATGACTTAGACGGAATCAATAGTAACTCATACAACGATATATTCTTTGCAAAATTACTTGCCAATAATTCATGGGAATGGGCGATTCAAGCAGGCGGAAATGGAAACGCCGTACCAACCTCTCTTTCTCTCGGACTCGATGGTTCTCCGTTGCTCTCATTCATGTTCTCAGGGTCATTTGAGGTAGGTTTCACCTCGTCCACAAGTTTAGGCGGATTCGATGTGGGGGTTTGGCTCTACCAAACTGACCGCGATAACGATGGTTTACTGGATGGAGAAGACAACTGTCCACGTATTTCAAACACCGACCAAGCCAATCATGATAATGACCTTCAAGGCGATATTTGTGATGACGATGATGACGATGATGGCATATTGGATCAGGACGACGATTGCCCTCAAGGTGTTACGGGATGGTTTTCAGAAGCCTCGACTGACCATGATACAGATGGATGCAAAGATGCTGGCGAAGATTATGACGACGATGAAGATACTGTGTTTGACCATAATGACTTATGCCCCCTCGGGCCAGTCGGATGGATCTCAACCTCCGAAACGGATGCTGAGGGCGATGGATGTGCTGATATCGACACCGATAGTGACGGATGGGTCGATCAAATGGATAACTGTCCAAATGATGTGAACAGCGAACAACTCGATTTAGATGGTGATGCCATTGGCGATACATGTGATATT
>Ga0308013_10000360_pt1 | contig 24567 bp, 42 predicted proteins | sample Neamet181_FD_203131 | JGI IMG/M metagenome (GOLD analysis project Ga0308013, IMG submission 203131) | Marine microbial communities from water near the shore, Antarctic Ocean - #181 | ecosystem: Environmental > Aquatic > Marine > Unclassified | place: Southern Ocean | collected 2014-07-25
ATGAAAATGGGATACAAAAATCTGATGTTTATCCTGCCGATGGATCACAAAGAATATTAATGGAAATATTCTATCCGGATAATGAAATATCAACTGATGAACTGATGAAGAATTATCAGTTTGGAACACTTAAAACCAAAGATGATGAAGGAAACTCTATTAATGTAGGGTCAGAAAGGACCAAAGCAAAAAGAGGCAGAGTTAATTTTGCTGAAAATAAAATGAATCCAGAGGATGCTAAAAGCAAAAATGTACAAACAGCCCTAGAAAATGCAACATCAAAACCAGACGAAATGACTAGGACGGTAAATAGTATTTTAAATACCTATACCGATGAAGATTTTACCGTAACATATAAAGACAAGAAAACTGGAGGTCTTTTTAATGGTCTTGGTGCTGGGGATAATATTATCGTTACTAATTCTAAAGGTGAACAAAAAGTACTAGGAAGTACTAAAAATCCAGGCGAAGTAAGCAGTGCTTTGCAAAAATACATAAATAGAATAAACGACCAACAAGGTGGACTGAAACCAACGCCGAATGGAAAGCCGCCTTCTTACCAGGAATGGAAGAACCAAAACCCTGAAGGGTCATTTAATGACTATAAAAAATTATATAAAAATTAATGTTTGAAATAGACGAAATATATGAATTTATTCCCGAGGGAATGTTTGCAAACTTAGATGAGTTTACTAGTTATACAAACAAAAACGGGGTAGGCGATTTTTATGAGTATATTCCTGAAGGAATGTTTGAATCAGAGGAGCAATTTACTAAAGGGTTAAAAAAAAAAGACGTTACGGAATCAAAATCGGAAGGTGGTTCATTGGCGCCCTCAGAGATTACTCCGTCCGATGAAGAGGAAAGCTCATTCACTGATAAGATTAACCTAGGCGATAACTTTAAATCAGGCGTTAAAAGTTTAGGAAGTATCGTATCTCGTATCCCTATGGGTGTTCAAGAATTGACAGCTGCAACTATTGGTTTTTTTGATAAAGATTATGATGAGTATATAAATTCGTTAGACCCCCAGTCAAGAGAAACTTTGTTAGGGGCAACTGCCAATGCCGCTGGAGGTGTTGGAGGAGGAGGAACGTCTTATCTAAATGAAAAATCAAGAGAATTAAAAGCTGAAGCTGACGCTATCAATTCAACGCTTGCTCAGTATGACACGGGTATGGTTGAAGATATTTTTGCAGGCAAAATAGGTCAAGGTACAGCAAGACTTATCAATGCAGCAGCCGAAACAGGCCCCTCTCTTTTAGCAGCGTTTGTACCAGGAGGCATAATAGCCTTGGGAGCGGGAGCCGGAGCTGCAAAAAGTAGAGACCTTCAAGAAAAAGGGGAAAGACTTGGTGTAGCTACTATGAGCAACGCTTTAGTAACAGGAGTTGCTGAAGGTTTTTTTGAAAAATACACAAGAGGGTTAGGTAAAGGATTGTTTAAAGCGCTTAAAGGGGGCACTAAAAAGGTGGTAGAGAGCTCTATTAAATCTGCATTAATTAATTTTAGAAAAAGTTTTGTAGGAGAAGGAACGAGTGAATTAGCAACTTTAACAACAGAAAAGCTAGCGGATCGACTAATTACAGGAGACGAAGAAGCTTTTACTAATTATTTTAGTGAAGCCGCAGATACATTTGTTTTAGGAGGAGTAATGGGAGGTGGTACTTCTTTAACGACCTCTAGCATTGGTGCATATAAAACTCTTGGTCAAGGCAGACAAAGAAAAGCAATCGCAACTATTCTTAATGATTCTGATACTAAAAATCTAAGCGATCCTTTTAAAAACGTAGATGGTCCCATTAATGAAACACAAATAAAACTTGTACAAGCACCAGACAGTAAAAGTTATTTAGAAGGTACATTAGAAGGCCAAGTAAGTCGTAATGAAATAACAAAGGCTGAAAAACAAACTATTTTAAATAATTATGATAAAATAAAATCTTTAACCTACGAGTTAGATGGCATTAATATTAATGAAGGGGACAGGATACCAGCGCTCAAATTATTAGCTGAGAAAAAAGGATTAGAGTCACAAATAGCAGGCAAAGATGAGGCGTTAGTTAAGTCTCAACGAAATAGAATACAAGAAATAAATACAGAATTAGAAAACATAAGTGAGCGTTCAGGCGCACAAACTACAATTAAAGAATTAACTAAAGATGATGCTGTAAAAGCATTGCTAGAAGAGGGAGTAGAAACTCCTTCTGATCAAGATATAATAAATAAATTAGATGAATTAAATAAATTACAACAAGATGAGTCCATTCCAGAGTCAGGCACAACGGGAGTACCTGTACAAAAATCACCCGGAGATAGCGAAACGTTGGGAGCAAGAGACAATCAATCCTCAATCATTGCCGAAGAGAAAAAATCCGTCAGTGAAAAAAGCACCAACGAACAAACCCAAGAGAACCAGGATCAGGTTGAAGAAACAGATCAAGAGGGCGGGGAGATAACTTTAGACTTTGCCCCAACTAATATACCATTAAAAAAACCAGTAAAAGAGGGTGGTAATGAGGTTTTAGTGGGAAGGGATGCGGAACTTGAGGCTGAGGTAATAGAGCGTAAACTAAATAAAGCTAAGGAAAAGGGAACAAATCCTGAAACGGTCGTGGTTGCTTTACAGAGAAGATTAGCTTTAGAGCAAAATAATGCTGAGTTTTTTGCAGATTATATTGAAGACTTTTTATCTGGAAAAGTATCTACACCATTTTCTAAGTGGAGAAAAGGACCAAAGAAAGCCAAAGGCTTAGACCAAAAAACAACTAAGCAACCTAAGACCAAACTTCAAAAAGAAATTGATAAATCTATTACACCTCCGATAACGAAAGTTACTGTCAATGAAAAGGCGGCACTTAAAGATCAAATTAAACTAGAGGCTCGTTCAGCTAGAGAAGCTAATATATCCGCTAAGAAAAAAATTAAAAAGCTAACTGTAGCGATAAAAAAAATAGGCAAAAAGGGGAACTTAACCCCTAAGCAAACGCAACAAATTATATCCAAGCTTAATAAGACTAATATAGATAATCAAGTTCAAATAAATGAGTTGGTGGAGTTTGCCGACAAAGTTAGTAGGGATGTGGATTATTCTACCAAACTATCTGAAGCATCAAAAGCTAGAGACAAAGCAGTAAGTAATTTAAGCGGAGGAAATATAGGAGCTAATAGAAATTTTAATGCAGCGATTAGTAAAGTCTTAAATATTCCTTTGGAGTCTTTAAACAGCGAGCAGTTAGTAGAGTATACTGAATTTGTAAAAGATTACTCTGGAAAACGAGGACAAATTAAACTAGGAAAAGCAGAGTCTATAACAGAAAAAGCAAGTGCTTTATATAATAAACTGTTAGATGACATAACTATTAGCGAGCCTGTAGTTACACAAAAACAAATAAACCAAACTAACAAGGTAGTAGAAGAAATAAATAATAAAGATATATCTGGTGAACAATTAATAAAAGACAATAAGGATTTTATTGAAAACAAATTAGACAATATTGACACTCCTACTTTATATAATTTAGTTGATAAACTAAACAAGGCAGAAACAAAAGAGAGCTCAGAGACCGTTAAAAAAGTAAATGACTATGCAAAAATCCGTCAAAAGTTAATAGATGATATATCTAAATCTGTAGTTAAATCTAATAAGGTAGACATTTATTCTCAAGAGTTTGCCGGAAGATATGAGGATGTAACTAAAAATGATTTAGTTGATTTAACAGGCGCCCAACTTGAACAATTTCAAATACATGTTGATAATATTAATAATGGTTTTTACACTCATAAGGCTAACGTGTTGATGAATAGCATACAAGCTAATCAACAGTCAAACGAAGTGGTGCCTATTCTTAGTAAACTAACTAAAAACAAAATAGCTCGAGGAGCATCTCTAGTTTATGGAAAAATAAAAGGTATTATTACTGGAAAATCAAAGCAGCTAGAAATAGCAAGAAGTAATCCTCTTAGTGTAATCGATGATGTTTATGGAAACTTTAAAGGACGGCAAATTTATAATAATGTTTTTGATCCTTTTGGAAGAGCAGTCTCAAAAAAAGAAGGCGCAGACTCTGAAGTATTGTCAATAGTTAGTAGTATAGAAAGTGATATAGCATCAAGAGCTGGTCAGACTACAAATAAATCTGTTAAAAAAAGATATAAAATAACAATGTATCTAAACACTTTAGAAGCTGAATCAAACCCTAATAAAATAGGAGTTGCTCCGGGTGTTGAATGGGCTAAAATAACTGTGGATTCTTACAAGCCTAATACAGGATCTATTTATAACGATGCAGATATACAAATTTTAAAAGAATTAATAATAGAAAGCGAAGGAAAGTCTTCGCAAGAAATTTATAACACCATGGATGCGGGCACAAAAAGAGCCACAAAAAAAATTCAAGGTGTATATAAAAACAGCGCAGACAAAGCCGCTGTTGCTTCTACTATAATCCGAGGTGACAAATTAGATGCAATAGATAATTACGTACATCATTATGTGTCAGTTGATAAAGCCCAGTTAAAAAAAGAAGCAACCGATGCTGTAGCTAATGTGAATAGAGATTTAACAAACAAACCGTCAACTCAATCTGTTGTTGCTAAAGAAAGAACAAAAGGCGTTAAGCCAATTGATTTTGATCCAATTAATTCTTTAATTAGATCTACAAGGGAGACAAATTTGGATTATTATGTTACCAACGCATTAAGAGTAGGAGGAAAAACTGTGCGTTCTATTTCTGACAAAACACAAGGATTAGATCAAATACAAGAACAGGGAGCTCAAGCTTTACAAGATGCTTACAATGAGATGGTACAAGTTGTTATTAGCAACAATATATCAGCGCCTTTAAATACATTACAAAAAACATTTCAAAAGACAAGAGCGCTTGGGTATTATGCTGCGCTTTCCTCTGTTCCTAGAGCAGGTGGTGAACTTGCTAGTAATTTAAGTTATGTTATGGTGGCAAGCCCTTCTGAATTTATTACAGGAGCTGCACCAGGGACTCTAAAATACTCTCTTAATTACAATAATGACGGACTAAATGTAGCTCGTAATATAGGGTCAAAAAGTTTTTCTCGGTTGTTTGGGAAAGAAAAATTATCTGGATCTAAAGCAGAAAAAGGGGGAATATCAGAAAAAAAATCTCCTACAAGAGCTAAGGAACAAATAGCTAATGAGGTTTCTAGACTAACTAACTCTATTCCTGATAAAATTAAAAGTTCACCAATAAAACTTGCTGATGCTTTATTATCTTTACCAGACAAATCTATAGCACGCCCTTTGTTTTTTGGAACTTTGATTTCGGAGTTTAAAAATATAACAAATCAAAAATTAGATTTAAAAAAACTAGCTGAAAATGATCTTGAATACATAAGACAAAATAAAAAAGCTATTCTTCAGGCCACTAGGGCAGCAGATACAGCGGTACAAAGAGCAGCGGCTAGTACTAACCCTGCTGATGTAATATTAAAAAATCAATTTAAGCCGGATGACTCAGTAGGCATGACAGTGTATCGTACTGCTAATTCTTTCATGTCAAAATTTAGTATTAATGAATATGCGACTGGAAGACAAGCTGTAGCGTCTATGATAGGTCAAGGAGAAATGACGCCACTCCAAGGAGCTCAAACAGTGCTGGCTTTAAATTTACGTATGGCAAGCTATTTAATAATTGGAGAAACATTACGAAACTTAATGATGGTTCCTTTTGAGGCGGAAGAAGAAAAAGATTATAAAAGCATGTTAAAACAAAGTGTTTTAGGTTCTGCTGTGAGTTTGATTTCAAGAAAAACTTTAGGTAATGTTCCAATGTTGCTTATAAATTGGTATATAGAAAATTTAAATAAAGAATACGGCAGTTCACTTAGAGGTGGTAAAGAATATGACGCTTACAGAGATTCAATAGTTTTTTCTCAAATAGCACAAGATAGAGCTGTCGAAGATTTTTGGCTAAATGTTGTTAAAGCTTCAGCGGGACCTTATGTTATTTATGGTAAAATGGTTTATGATTTAGCTAAATTAGGAGCTAATTTAACAGATATAAGGGATGAAGAAGATTATGATAAGAAGCAAGAGCTTAAAGAAAAAACCGATTGGTTAAGAAATATTATACAAGTGACCGGAAACTTTGGGATACTTCCATTTTACAAAGACATCTTTAGTATTTATAAAACAAAAAAATATAGAGACAGAAAAAAAGATAAAGAAAAAAACCAATACTATTAAAAAATAAGTAAGTACATTAGATAAAGGATAACAACGTTTATCAAACAGGCTATTAAAAAGTCGTTGTTTGTATTAAACCTCATTAGTGACTGAATCGCACACCCCTTTAAGGGTTTTAACCAAAACGCTAACTTCACTTTTAAAATCAGGATACTCTTTGTCTACAAGGAGTTCATAAAGATTATTGATTTTACCATGAAGATCTTCCATAACAAAATTTATGTTTTGTATTCTCTTACGTTCGACTGGAGGAAGTCCGTTCATGTCCTCTAAGTTATAATTTTTTTTTTGAAATAAAAATAGCAAACATTTATTTACCATATATTTCTTTAATATGCGTGCGGTAATTTACCGTAATTTCATCGTCTTTCTTAATGTCTTTCAGGGCTTTACATATTACGTAAAGATCCGGATGCTCAGGATCGTCGTAGACTTTGAACATACAATTGGGAGTTTTGCTGTGATTAACCCAGCGGCCTAAAGTAGTTCTAACGTGAGATCTTAACGCAACCACACCTAAAAATTTATTTATCATTAGATTTTTTTTAGCAAAGACTCCCGTACCCTGAATGTTAGACTTAGATTTGTAGTATAGAATACTTGGTATTTCCACCAAATGTTCTTTGTCCATCTTCTTGTTATATTCTTGAACCCATTGCTCCGTAACGTTATACTCCTTTAATAATTCGTGAAAATCTAAACCCATTACTTTTTTAAAACTTGATTTTTATTATAATAATCTAGATAACTATCACTATCTATGGTTGTTAAACTAAGGAAAGTTATATGATGCACGTCAAGAACTGACATAACAAAGAAATAAGGTTCCTTTAACTTTATAACTCCAGCTAATTCAAACTCATCATCAGGAGTATACAGGTAATTATGATCAATATAATTTTCGATTTGTAAAACTAAACTTACTGATTTTTCTAAATCCAGGCGCATTAGCTCTAAGATGAAGTCGCTTTCAAAAGTATACATATACCCTTGGTCTTCTGTTTCATGTACCTTTATGTACCTCTGCTCTAAATCCATGTTTTTTTAACTCTTTAATACGATACTCTTGGAGCTTTGATACTCGTCCTGTTTTTGTTTTTACCTCAACAAATAGTATCTCTTTATCTGTGTGCAAAGCCAGCAGATCAGGTATACCATTCTTGTTTGTCTTGATAAGCTTAAGAACATAATATCCTTCTGCCTCTAACTCTTTAATTTTCTTCGCTTGTACTTGTTGTTCCGTCATTTTTAAACCTTTCTGGATATTTTTCTTTGAGCCATGAGCTGTCCCATAAATCATTCTTCGTAAGGTATTCAGGAGATAGCAGTGGATATAAAACTGCTACAGGATTTCCATATTGCCATTCTGTTTTTATCCAGTAGTCCGTTACCATTTTCTACTGTTTTTATAATTAATTAATTCTCCCTTTTTATCTCTTGTAAACTCAGAACCATACTCTAAGTGTTTAAATTTGTCAACACACCTTATGTTATACGTTAAAAAATCTCCATAAGAATTAAATGTATATTCATATGCAATATTTTTATTATATTTTTTATACTGATACGCTAATTCTTTTTTTGAATTGTAAATTTTTAAGTTTTTGTTTTCTCCTAATATATTTTTCATAATTATAAATTTAATAAATCTTTTTTAAAATGATTAAGGGTATAGTCCTTCTTGTTAACAACAGCCTTATAGATCTGGTCCTCTATACCACCCTTAGAGAAGATCCAAAACACATCATTCTTTAGTCGTTCTTTAGTTGTCATTCTATCGCGAGACTGCCAGTAACTAGTAGCACTAAAGTCAATATTATAATAAACCAGGCAGTCTGCTTGGCGTAAACTTATGCCCTCTCTTCCGCTAACTATTTGAAGGGCAATACTTTTGCTAGTGTTAACAAATTCTTCTAGATCTGTAGTCAAATTATCTTTAAAAACTTCTTTTAAAGCATTGAGCTCCTGTTTGAACTTATAAAAAATGCCTATCTTTTTTTTATTGAATCGCGATTTAATAAATTTTGCCTTGCTCAAATCCAGTATTTGTGACGCTCCACTCTCAAACTTTACCGTTCCGGAGTAAATTTGGTGAAGCTTCATCATTAATTTAACGGGAGTATCAGCAAGGATAACTTCCTCTTTACCCTCAACCACTAAGTTCTTTTTTAATTGACGAGCTATGTTGTAAGTCAGGTTGCTCATCTTAACGTACTGAACTTGCTCTTTAGTTTGAACCTTAAACCCTGCCTCTACCTGAGAGTAGGATATAAAATAGGGCTGCATGGCATCCATGATACTAGGCAAGCCTTTTGAATAGTCTTTTATATTAAGTCCATTGATGGGTCTTTGTGTTACTTTAACATGCTTATCGCAAAACCGATAAAAGTTCTTGTGCTCTCGATAAGGATTCCCTGGAATAGAAAAGACCTGGTGATACATCTGACTGTAAGACTCTGGAGAAGGTGTGCCTGAGAGAAGAATAACCATAGGGTCATTCTTTTTTATTAATAGCTTTACTTGTTTTGCCCTGAGACTTGGTTTTGGAAACGCTCCGATGCAATGAGCTTCGTCTAAAACAATGAGATCAAACTTGCCCTCAACCTTATGAAGACTCTCATAGTTTATAACTTGACAGGTAAACGATGGGTTAAGCATCTTATAGTCTGACTCTATAGAACTAATCGCTTTCTTTTTTGTTATAAATAAAACACTTTGTGATCCAGCAGCATCAGCAATACCTAAACTGGTTAGGGTCTTGCCGGTTCTGACCTCCATGGCCAAGTAAACAAACCCGTGTTCACGGATTATTTCAATTCCTTTAGATATTATTTCCTCCTGATAATCTCTATACTTCATATTAAAATATTAAATCTGTTTGAATTTGCCCTTCTTGCCGTGGCTTTATTCTCATCCATCTTCCTTCAGTCCCTCTTTTTACTTCAGGCTCTAAGCCTTCTTTGAAAATACAATAAAACTTGAGCCACTTATAAAATTTTCGCATTGGCACATGTCCACGTGCTTTTGGAGCATTATCTGGGAATTCTAAAACAAAATCATCATACAGGGTCTTCATGTATATTTTAGTATTGACTATCAAGTGAGGGTTGTGTTCTGCAACATCATCTAACCCGCACCATTCTATAAAGTCATAGCTTGTTTCCGTCTCTAACGTTCTTATTTTATGATTAACAAACTCACCCTTAATTAATCCTTTGCGTAAGTACAATTGAATGCAGGAGATCATGTAATTATAAAAATAACTCCATTGTTGTGTGTCCCATTTATCTCCAAATAAAAAATTAACAAAGTCGTCGCTAGGAGTGTGGGTTAAGTTGTAATGCTGACTAAGTTCCACCTCCCACTTTCTCCTAGCAAAAGAACTGCCTGATCCTTTGATTGCATAGTTAGTAGAAATTATGATTTTAGGAGAGTTCTTAAACGGAATTTTTATAGCGTCCTTGTTCTTCTTCTCTAGAGTAACCCCTTCGGTTATTAAACTAAACATTCTTTCAAATGCAAAATATTTTTTTACATCGTCAAAGGCTATATTTTTTGTGTCCGGGGTGACTAGTTGTAAAGGAAAGCTATTGTCAAAATTAAAAGCTTTACCGTCTATTACCACTAACTTTTTTACTAAACCTAATGCTTGTATAAAAATTCCTTTCCCAGTTCCTCCATTTGCAGTGTCCGATATCGCCTCATCAAATAAAATAACCGCAGGGCAATAAGCTACATTCTTGTGGCCATGCATCATAAAGCCAATCGTGGACTCCATTGTTCTTATGCGATCTTGGTTTTTATCACAGATGTTAGCAATGAACTGTCTGTAATCTCCTTTGCTTTGATCACTTTTAATAAAATTGTGCTTGATCACTTGACTCCTCCAAACTTTGCCGTTTAACGTTAAGTAGTCTACAGGAATAATTTCGTTCTTAGTTATTTTTAAAGCGCAGTTCTCAAAGTATAAGTAAGAAGTATCAATGGTGTCCTCTATAAAAAACACATCTATTGTTCCCAACAGGGTTAAGTAGTCTTCTTTAAAGTATCGAGTAGAGTCTGCAAAATGATTGTAGATTGACATGTCGTCCAGAACAAATAGGTAGTCTAATATAAAATCCTTTATCTCTTTCTCTGAGGTATGGTCTATTAGGTTACTTGTACTCTTAACAAACATATAATTTTTCTGGCCTTCAGGACAAAACTTATGAAAACCATTGTGTTCTAAGAATTTTTTAAATATCAAAGGAACAATCTTAACTATACCCTTCTCGCTTTTAGTCCAAAACTTAACGGAATTGTCTTCTTCGGCTTTCTCTAATACTGGATCTATTAGCTCTTTCGTCAAACCTAACTCCTGGAGATTAAGACGAATTGATTTCTTGGACTCCCCTCTTCTAAGTCTCTGCTGTATCTCACTTATCTTTTCTTCATCCTCATAATATTTAGTGTTGAAGTTTTGAGTGTTTGCATAAGCGGACTTGATGGTGCTGGTTATTTCTCTTGAACTAAACCCTTTGCTTTTGTATTGGTTAAGAATTAAACTAGCAGTGGACTGTATAACACCAAAATCATTCAAAGCCATAGCTAATATAAAAGCATTGTGGTTGCGTTGCCCTTCTGACATTGGATACTTTTTGGTCCACCATTTAGTTAGGATGTCTATTATTTTTGTTGAATCTGTAATCGGTATCGTCTTCGCATCCTTCTGCGTATTTACCTCTTTGTACTCTAAGTCCTCAAAAGTTTCCCATGTTTCAGAGTCTGGGTTTATAAATATTAATGGATCATAGGACTCATAACAAACACGACTTATATTTTTTGATGTCTTGTCAAAATACTCTGAGTTAAAATGTTTTTCAAGTGCCACAAAATACCCAACGTGATTGTCTATTATTTTGGGGATTTTAATCAGAGCCTTTAATCCGTTTCCAGAAGGACTAATAAAACAAGAATAAACAAAAGTATTTTTTGAAAACTTAACTTTGTCTGCTAATAAGTTTTTTTGTTTTTTGTAGCCATCAAAATCTAAACAGATAAGTCCAGAATGATTCTCTATGGCAACATCGGATCTACGTGTAAACTTTCCTGAGAAACATATGCTCGGAAGATTTGATTTTAATTTATTGCGTTTCTCCTTGTCTTTTTCTGTTCTGATTTTTAAAATTAAATCTTTGGTGGTGCCTTCCCCATTCTTTATTCTATCTAAAATTTCGCTTACTTCTCGGTAGAAGGGGGTTTGTGTTTCTTGTATGTTCTTAAATATGGTTACTATATGGGAGTTCATGCTTGTCTCAGTTTCTAAATCCTCAAAATTAATGTTAAAGTGAACGATGAAAAAAGGGGAGCATAACTCCCCCAATTCTCACCAAGGTTTCTTTTTTAAAATGATAAGCCTTTGTCTTTCGGCTTGTCTTTCGGTGCGACCTTTGCACTAATATCATCTCCCCAGACCACTTTACCATTTCCTAAATAAATTTTATTCTTTTTCTGATCTCGTTCTTCTTTGCTCTGAGAAACATAGACAGCAACATTGTTGCCGTATTGGTCGAGCTCATTGTTCTGAACAAAAGTTAATTGAAGGTACTTACCATTCTGTCCTTCATACAATTTATCCTTTGGGATTTTAGATACGTTGATATTTACACTTGATAGTGATGCCATAATTATTGTGATTTAGTTATTAAATTGTTGCTTGATATATATTTCCTTCTAAAACCTGAGTAGGGTTATCTCCATAATATGCTTCGTATATCTCCAAAGCATTTAGTACCTTATGCCGTCCTGACTCCATAGCAGTCGGAGACATTTCACAAGAAAATATTTTATAAAAAGGAAGGTTAGTCTTTCCGTAGTGTTTTTTAATTTTTGATATAGCTAAAAACATTACTGGTACACCAAACAAATAATTGTAAATATAACCTTGCGAGTCATAGCTATAAGACCTTGCATCCCAAATAAATTTTTCCACATTTGGTGCGCTTGTAGTTTTAAAGTCTATGCACACTTCATTTGCTAATAAATCTGCCTTACCTTTTATGTCATAAGTTTTATTGTGAATAGTTGGCCGATCCTTATCCTCGATGGTTAGCTTTCCTATCATTGGTTCTTCCTTCTTTGATGCCTTGTCTTTTATAAGCTCACTAATGTTAGTTGGCTTATTTAAAAAATGATGTACCATGTTTTGAACCTCCTCAGCTTCTGAGGTTTTCATCATATAATCTATTCCTTCTTGTACTAAATATTCTTTATAGGCCTTTCCTCGTGTCTCAGTATCGGACCAGATAGGAAATTTTTTGGCTTTTTCAGGCTCTAATAAAAGAGCATGAAAATACGAACCCTCCTCCAGGGGCTGACAGTTTTTAACTTTGGCCCCATACAACTCAAAATCTGAGTTTAACACTTTGATGTCTGAATTGCTGATGTACTTCTTGCCTAATGATCCAAAATAGTTTTTATCATCCCGAAGTTTATCTATAATTTGTTTTTTAGTTAATGTCTTGGTCATCGTACATTTTTTTAATTTGGTTTGCTGTTTTTACTGTTACTTTTAGATTATTTTGCATGTCTATTAATATTTTCTCCCAAGACTCCCCTGCTTTTTTCTTAATACTAATTGCAGATAGAACTTCTAAAACGTCATGATTTTTAAGGTCTACTTCATAATGTCTATCCATTTTTTTGACTTCTGTTTTTTTAGGGGGAGGAGTTCCAAAAATAAGTTTGCCGTCTTTTTCTTCTGTTGTTGTTGCCTCTGGAAGGTCTTCATTGGCATATATATAATGTGCCAAACCAAACATTGATAGGTTTTTAACAAGGCACCTCATGATTGTTTTGTTAATGTCAAATGTAGTTGCGTTGTTAATCATCGATTTATTTCTAAAATCCATTACTGGAAGCCACATTTCTAAGGTTTCTTTTTCTATGACTACTGTGGTGGAACACATGTATCCGACTCCCTCCTGATAATCCCACTGATTGTTCGTGTGAGGGTTTCTGTATACAGAATAAGTTGCTGTTGGGTAATGAGATTTTGCAATTCCCCATGCCCAGGCCCATGATAAGTAGGTAAGATTTCCCTTTTTTTTGACCTGTTTGCTTACGTCTATTGTTGAGAGTGTTTCCCAAACTGATTTTGTTTTTTTCATTATGGTTTATGGTTATTAATTAATTGTCTTATGGTATTAAATTTTCGTATTATATAATTTTTTCTGTCCTGATAGATCTCTAAAGATTTTTGAGTCTGATTACTGTTTCTACCCAATTTTTTTTTCTCCTCTAAAGTATTCAGTTGGCGCTTGTATGCCTTTTTTTTATACCTATATACTCCTATTTTCCAACCATCTTCGAACAATTTATATTGGTCCTCCGATATCTCGTCATACAAGTCCATGTGCGCAGGGTAAATTTTAATTTTTTTCGTTTTCCGATCTTTGATGATCTGGACACCAAACAACATTTGGCTTTCGTAAGACTTGCTGTCTAGATTAGTGGTTTTATAATCTAAAACCGCCTCTTCAAATAATGACTCTAACATATTATCCTCCAATTTCTATAACCTTTTTTAAAATCTCATTGTAGTCTGGATCGGTTTCGATCATTTCCTCAAACCTTTTAAGCCCATGTTGAACGACACTATGACCTACCTTGTAATTGTTCTTTTCTAAATATTTACAGATCAAAGCTATTCTTATTCCTCTATTTCTGCAAAGATAATAAAGCATAAACCTAGCCTCTGCAATATCTCGCTCCTTGTTTTTAGTAAACAAATCTGTTTTAGATATTTTTAGTCTACTGATTATCGCGTTCACATATTGATTGAAAACCTCTTCTTTCATTGCTTAATTATTTTAAACATGAAACTTCTTATGTCTTGAGGAGAATTAAAAGGAATAGATATATCTGGTGCTTGTTTTCTGTCTCTGACAGATTGGTACTCGTCATCTATAAAGTTGTCGAAATGAGAGTTAGTGATATTATCACACATATTAATTAGATTTAATTTGATTAGATTTTGATTTAAAATTAGGCAATTATTTATTTACTGCCAAATTTTATTGATTTTTTAATTTGTCAACGTTCCTTTTTAATGAACGAATGCGTTTTCTGTAATTTTTACCTTTTTCTATCTGAACGGCTAATTCTTGATTGATTTTAATAAGTTCATTTTTCAAAGCTTTGTTGCTGAGGTACAAAAATTGAGGATCACGAGAATCCACAATATCTGACTTCCCAAAACTGAATAAGGATTTGAATAAATTTATCATAGTTTAACGATTTTCAATCTTCTAAGATACTTTTTTTGTAGCATAGTTTTAAAAATCAATTTTTTAACTGTTTCTTCTTTATTTTGTTGAGTAAGGTCTAATCTTAGACGATTGCATTCTCTATCTATTTCAATTAAGATGTCTGTTAAGTAATTTTTGTGAAGCGAAACTCTTGTCTTTAAATTTATCATTTTTTATAATTTACTTTGAATATAAATTAAAATGTCCAGTTGTTTATATAATCTTGCTATTACGCTATCAATCATTTTTTGCTCGAGTCCCAAATTTGGTGTAGTATTTTTCCATTTGTCAATGTCACAATACAAGGCGTATTGTTGCGATAATATTTGAGCCAAAGCCAACGTGCTAATGGCTTCGTTTTCTTTATTATTTATAAGGTCGTTAAGTATTCGTTTTTGTTCTTTTTTCATGGTTATTTAATTTAAGTTAAGCATTGACGGAGGGCTGAAATCGAAAGAAATTTTTCATGGCTCTACTGTTTATTTATCCTCCTTTCCTCTTTTTTTTACTTGTTCTAAGAGTTCCAGACTCAATGCTATTATTTTTTGTAAAAGTTTAAAAAAACATGGGTTTTTCCCAACTACACCCAATTTTCCCAACTTTATATCATTTTTTTTTCGTATTAGGCACTTATTATATTTTCTAAATATGGCTGAAAGGGTCTCAAGATAATTCCCTTGCCAAATGCATCTCGTACCACGATGGACTCAGTGATGTACTTGTAGTCATGAATCGCATTGATCTTTCGGTCTTTTTCACTAAAATCAAATCCAGTAATATGATTTTTTCTCATATCTGTTTGTTTAAGTTTACAAATTTTATTATCGCTTCATCATAATGATCCTTTTCAGTTTCCCAGTTGAACTCGTAAGGATATTTTTTTCCAAATGCTTTTGCTAGTTTATAGGCTTCTCCAAAACTTTGGGATACCGAACCACTGAATAAATCTTCATGATAAATTATTGCAATGATAAAAGTTAAATCTTTTGCTTTCATATCTGTTGGTTTAAATTAAAAAGGTAAATTTTCATACGATTTCTCACGAAGATATTCATCTTCAATATATTCTTTGAATTGATCTATTTTAGTCTTTACGTGTCTAGCTAAATAGCTGAACGTAGACTTATTATATCCTCTGTCTGAATTGGGAGGAATAATTAACTTACCATTGTCATCAAGGTAAAAGATTGGCGAACTAAAAGTCCTCTCGCTATTGACTTTATGCTCAATGTAAATAGACACCATTTGATCCTCTATGTCAAAGGATAAACTAAATTTTGAATGTAACATATTTATTGTTGTTGTTGATTAAGACTATCCTTTCGGATAGTTTCGGATATTCAATCCTCGTCAGTTAATCTCTATTTTGCAACAGTTTAACGAATTTTAATGTTTAAATGGTCCCCCTTAAATCCTTTCATTGTTCCACATTCAAAGTTTACAGAAACTGAATGATGAGCGTAAATTTCCCTGAATTTTGGTGCTATATTCCATTTACTTAACGCCTCGTTTAGAGTGTCGAACAATGCAATCTTCCTCCCTTTGCTCCAAGTGTCTTTTTCAGTTAATGTCAACCCCTCTTCTTTTTCTGAGTCATAACCTTTTTTAGCTACAAAATACCAAGAAGCAATCGGCTCCTGATATCGTCTTGTTTCTTTATAATCTTTCATTTGGTTTGTTTTTTGGTATATTAAATTTGATTCGTTCTTCTTCGGTCAAGTCCTGAATCCATTCTTTAATGGTTCTGTCTGTGGCTTTTTGTTCTAGTCCTAAAAATCTTTTCATAGTTTTATTTATTTAGTTAATATTCTTTACCACCAAAACCACGCACTTTTTCAAGGCGTGGCGTTGGTTGGTTGGTGGTGGGTTTATTCCGTTTTTATATTTAAGTTTTTACCCCCTCCGAATTCTTCTTTTAATATTGGGGTTTGATGTTTTACTACTGCATCATAAAACGCCCATTGTGTCAAAGGTATTCGAGTAGTCTTTTTTAATTGGTCTACTTGTTTTTGGTTAAGTGTGTACGTTATTTTCATAATTTATTTATTTAAATTACTGATTCTAATTTGGTTAATCTTTTTAATTTATCCTCGTTACTGATCGCACCCCAGTCGCTCGGGGTTTCCCATTGTGGAATGTTTGCCCTCATTGTTGCGAATACTATTCTTTCTTTATACTTTATCCTGTCGGCTAAAGTTTCGTTTTTGTCGGGTGTCAATTCGCCCAATTTCAAAAAGGCGTTCATGAATTTTAAAGATGAATTTTCATTTTTGTTAATCATTTCGTTTAATTCGTTTGTGCTTTTTAAAGTTGTTTCTATATTTTGACGACAATAAAACATCTGTCTTTTTGTCGTATTACTGTAGCCATTATTATTTTCGAACCACTGGCCACCCTTAAAAATAAAAATAGGGTAATGCTCATATGATCGAACCACAAAACAACCGTTTTCAAAGTCAGCCGTTAAATTATTAGCTTCAAAAGGTGTTTGACTTTCAACGTATGTAAAAGAGTCTTTATTGGATATTTTTTTCATAATTATAAATTTAATTAATGTCTGTTACTGCCAAAGCCTCGCCATTTGGCGAGGTTGTTTTTGGTGGTTAAAGCTTAGAGCCAATATTCCGTAGTTTCTAAGCTGTCCGAAATGCTCCAGGCGTTCGCCTGGCTGTCGGTTATTTGGTTATCCCTGTGAAAGTGGTCCATAGTATTATTATACTCTTCACGCCTTGCGGGTCTGTCTGGTATTCCGTCTGTCTCATATTGCTTCGCGATTAATGGCAAAACCTCCATTTTAAAATAGTTGTTAAATTCTTTTTGTGTCATAATATTTAGTTTTAGTTAGTTCGCTTGAATTTACAACAATCTACGCATAAATTTTATAATAAACAAACTTTTTCTTTTTACTTTGATCGACTACCTTCAAAGGCCCGGTAGTATTGGGACTGATCCCTTCACATTGCGCCGCATTTTCTTATACCTTGTTTAACTAGTGGAGGGATAAAGGCGAAGCCTTAAAGGTGTGAGTCTTGGAGTTTAAAAAACTAGGACCAAACGAAATGACAAGCGCGCGAGCCTTGGAGGGCATGCGGCCAGGCAAAAGCCAAAAAAAAACGCCAAAAAAAAATAAAAAAAAATTTCAGTTTTGAGCTGTTGCACTAAAATAAATCGGTTTTCTTTTTATGCTATACATCTCTATGACGGTATATTATCCCCACCCCCTATGTATCTAATAATTTTGTATATTTGTATATGCCCTATCGACTTGAGCTTCATAATAGAATAGCAATAGGCTTTGCATTAGGTTGGTCATATCACAAGAGAGATAAATATCATAGCTATACAGAGTTAGTTATATATTTAGGATTAATAAGTATAACAATAAAGCATTATGAAAAATAAACCAAAAGTACAAATGAATTTAGGAAAGGCTACCTCTAGTAATTATGTAAGCGGATTATATGTAAAGAATGGTAGGCTAATAAATGACAGAGAGCCGGGTATGTCTGGAATTGCACAGGCGGCAAATATGAAAAGGATCATAACGGAAGACAGAAAGATAAAAGTTATTGCAGATGGAATTGAGAGAGCGGAAATGAACAAAAATATGATGGATTATTTTGGATAGTTTATGGTTTCTATTTAAAAGAAAATGAGCTACTTTAGGGTAGCTTTTTTTTTGTTCTACTTCGACACTACTTCGACACTAAATGTCGGAAGAATATCTCAAACTGACATTAAAATCTAAAAATGATAACAGAATTAGACATATTAATTATTTTAACTTTAATAATTTTACTAATAAGCTACACAAAAACTGAATAAAAGTCTTACTCTGACACTAATAGTGTCGAAGTAGTGTCGTACTTTAATAGCTAACTACTTGATTATCAATACTAGTGTTAGTTATGTCGGTTTAAACCTTGTGTATATAAGAAGAAGAAATAAAATAATAATATCCTATAGCTCAATATAGGGGGATCACTTCGACACAACCAGCACTTTGTTGTTTAGTTTATATTATTTACCTTTGAATAAATCAAATTAAATTTAATTAAATCTTATGAATGAACCGGGAGGATATTCACCAAAAAATTTGCACTTTGGTGTAGACGCACAAACCAAATTAAGATCAGGACTAAAAAAATTAGCTAACGCTGTCGGTAGTACCTTGGGTCCTATGGGTAGTACTGTACTGATTGAGTCTCCACAACACACTCATGGAATTACAGTAACCAAAGATGGGGTAACGGTAGCCAAGAGCATTGCTCTATTAGATCCGGTGGAGAACCTAGCGGTTCAAATGATGCGAGAGGCCGCAGACAAAACAGCCAGCACAGCTGGAGACGGAACTACTACGGCAATTGTTCTTACTGAGGCAATTGTAAACCAGGGGATGAATTGTATAAAACTCAAAGACAACAAAACACAAGTCTTAAGAGACCTGGTTAAAGCTTCACATAAAGTAATAGATCAATTAAAAAAGAAAGCAGAGCCAGTTACCGATAAAAAATTATTAGATGTAGCGACTATCTCCTGCAATAATGACCCTGATATAGGGAAAATAATAGCCGAGACTTATAAGGCAGTGGGTAAAAATGGGATTGTAACCGTTGAAAAGAGCCAAACCTCAGAGACAACCTTTGAAACCACACAGGGAATTAAGATAGATCGCGGGTATTCCTCTCATTTGTTCGTGAACAACCACAAAAAAGACGAGTGTATCCTGGAGGATGTGTATGTTTTGGTGTCCGACTCCGACATTGGAAACATTTTATCTATCGAGCAAGTGCTAAAACCTATAATTGCAGACAATAAAAAATTATTAATTGTAGCGCCTTGTTCTCAAAACGTAGTAAATACGTTGGCAGCTAATGTCATGAAGAACAACTTGAAAATTTGTACCATAATTCCTCCCAATTTTGGATACAAACAACATGAACTGATGAATGACATAGCTCTCTCAGTTGGCGCTACTTATTTTTCAGAGCAGACGGGAGACGATTTAAGCCTAGTTACTTTTAAAGACTTGGGTAAAGCCTCTAAAATAATTGTGGATAAAGACAACACCATAATTTTAAAAGACGACACCCATGTGAACAATAAATTAATACAAGAAAGAGTAGACCAGCTATGGGACGCACATAAAATAACAGAGTCAAAAGTAGATAAAGAATTTGTGATGTCTCGGATTGCTTCGCTAACCGGCGGGGTGGGTGTGATAAAAGTAGGGGGCAATACAGACCTGGAGCAGAAAGAACTATTTGATCGTGTGGACGATGCAGTATGTGCGGTACGCTCCGCACTTGTTGAAGGGATACTTCCTGGTGGAGGCGTAGCACTTTATGAGATTGGGATGAAATTAAAAAAATCTAAAAAAATCGCTGATGCGATTCTTGGCGAGGCCCTAATAACACCCTTAGAACAAATTTATTATAACGCGGGTCTGCCTTCAGACGAGGATGAGATTGTTATTGGAACCAATGTGAAGACCGGGGAGACTGGAGACATGATTCAGATGGGCATCATAGACCCTATGAAAGTTACTAAGACTGCACTTCAAAATGCAGTGTCGGTAGCGGTAACTATATTATCAACCAATGCTATAGTTACTATGGCACGAACCTATGAAACTAAAAATTAGGACAAATAAATGGTAAAAAAAATCCGAATATTAAACAACACAGGATTACAAGTTTTACCATTACAAGACATTACTGAGTTTTCTTATCAACCACAAGATCAGTTCTTACAAATGTTTTTGCCTAAAAATAATAATTATGAAGTAGTAAATGAAAACGAGCCAGCCGATATATGTTTTTATTCTGTTCAGTTAGAAGACGAGAATAGGTTGAGAGATAATGAGCTTAATGTGTTTTGTAGCAAAGAGAATATAACATTTAAAGGAGCGCTGTTGGGGGAGTACAAGTTCTATAATAAATTTAAAAGATATGGAAGTAAGAAAACAAATGTTATGTTTTTAAATGATGTTAGTCAAAGTAAGATAATAAATAACAAATTAATTATTCCAACCATAAATGCAAGGATTTCTTATTATCAAACGTTAAATAAAATAAAAAACAAAGTGCCCTTTGCTAAAAAAAAGTTTGCACTTATGATATCGCAACATTTAGAAAACTCTAATAAGACAATAATATATAAATCATTGCAGTCATTAGGGCATGTAGAATCAATTATTAGAGAAGGAAGGCACATAAAGAACAAGTCGTGTTATAATTCTACAGAAATATTAGAATTATTCAATCAATATAAGTTTATTGTTGTGTGTGAGAACAGTCATACTTCAGGATATATAACGGAGAAGATATTTAATTGCTTTTTAGCTGGATCTATACCAATATATGATGGAGCGCCTAACGTAAATAATTGGATAAACCCAAAAAGCATGATATCTTTTGATGAAAACCTTTTAGAAAATGTAAAAAAAATAAAAGAAAACGAAGAATTGTTCACTAAAATGTTAGCGATTAAAAAAATTCAAAAGAATTATAACAATATAAAAATTAATTATGATACCAATAGGAAAAAATATAGTAATTAAAACCTTAGAGGAAGAGATTAAAACTAAGTCAGGGTTACTTTTGTCTTCAGAAGACGCTAATCAACTAAGATACAAAAAAGGGATTATAGTAAAAATTGGTACAGATGTTACTAAGATAGAAGAGGGTAGTGAAATTTATTATGATAAAAGAGCGGGATATACTATGTTAATTTACGACGAAAGCTATACTATTATTCAAGAGCATGATGTCGTTGTTGTCTTATAGTTTTATTTAATTTCTGAATATAATCTTTATAAAAACCTTGACGGTTTGCATTAGACTTAGCAAACTTACAAGTGCCAGAGATAGGGCCGGGAAAAGCTTGCCCATCTAGTTTTTTGTATAAAGACAATGTCATTTGTTTTGTTTTAAAAGAAACCTGATATAAAGATTTAGTCTTACGATCTCCATTATATTTTTTTATTATTTCAATCCATCCTTTTTCTCTAAGCCGTCTAAAAATATTTATGTCGAAAGAAAACAATTTATTGAACTCTTTAAATTTATCTCTGTTAAAATACTCTTCTTCATTTAAAAATAAAAGCATATCAAGCTCAGGCTGGCTAATACTATATTTTATTTTTATAAAATTTTTTACTACTTTCCAGTATTTTAGATAACCATAAACAGGAGGTCTAGGCATTGAAATTAATTTAGTAACTTTGTTTACAAAGATAGAGAGTTATGGATAAAGATAAAAGGGACCTGCGACACTATTTAGGTGCATCAGGTATATTTATTTTAATTGTAATGCTATTACTGTTTTTAGCATTTATAGAAATTCCTCCAGTAAACAAGGATTTATTCGTGGCAATCGTGGGAACTTTAGTTTCTAGTTTAGGTTTGGTGGTATATACTATCATTGGGCAACAACCGGATGAGGTCAATACGTTACAAAAGAAAAACGAATCTTTATCTTCTACCAATCATCAAATGGAAATTCGAAATGATCAGCTAGAGCAAATTATTATCGATATGCAAAAAGAAGTAATTGAAAAATTAACAGACTTAAAAGGAAACAAAAAATAATTATGTTAAAACCAAAAAAAAAACCGGGAGGAACTAAAGTGGGTAACTTTATTAGAAAAGTAGATACAAAAGTAAAAAAAGTAAAAAAATCTAATTTAGGAAATCTAGTTACAAATGTAGTGAGAACCGTAAATAACGTCAAGGCAGGAAATATTGGACAAGCTATAAAATCAGGAAAAAAAGTTGTAACTACTACAAAAAAAATTATTAAAAATAAAAAAAATAAAAAAAATGGACGCTAAAAAAACACCAGCAAAAAAAAATAAAGTAAAAACTCCTAAAGCAAAAGAAGTAGTATATTACAGACATTGGAATGGAGAAGGATACGAAGAAAGAAGTAGAGAAGTTTAAAAATAACAACTAAATTTAAAATTATGCCAACAGTAATATTACCAAGCGGAAAGAAAAAAACATTTCCATACAACGCAGTAGGAAAAGCTCAAGCTGCAGTTTTTGCAAGTATGAATAACGGAAAGATTAAAAATAATCCTAACTATGGAATGGAGAAAAAAACTAAATCAGGATACTAATGGCTAAAAAAGTAAGCTGGAAGTGGGGAGGAAAAACTTATAGTGGAACTTTAATAAGGGAAACAAAAACGCACAAGTATGCGCGAACCACAAATGGAAAAGTTAAAACAATAAAGAAATAATGGCAGTAAAATTCAAACCTCATAAGATGTACAAAGGAGGAAAAATAGTAACGGCTAAGACTATGGCTAATCATTTATCGTTAAAAAAGAAAGGCTATAATCACACGAAGCCTAAGAAGTAATGGCCACCCCAAGAAAAGGAAAGGCTAAGGTAAAAATTACCGCAAGCGGTAAAAGAGTAAGCTACGGTCAAGCGGGAAGTGCTAAAGGCGGAGGTCCAAGAGTAAAGCCCGGGACTTCTAAGGGAGACAGCTATTGCGCCAGGAGCTTAGGAATAAAAAGAAGACTAAGCAAAAAAAACCAAAACAATCCCAATACCCCAAATAATTTATCTAGAAAACGTTGGAAGTGCGTAGGCGCAAAGTCTAAAAAATAGACAACGAAAATATTACTATCTTTGTAATATTAACCAAAAAAATTTAATAATGAAACAAGGATATAATTCAAGACTAGACGAGTCTCTTGGAGCTCGTAATGGTAAAAAATCTCAGTCGATGAAGTCTCGTAGAAACGAGTCAAAAGGAATGATGAAGCATTTTGGAGAGCACCCTTATTCTGCTGATTCAAAAATGAATTAGAAATTATGGCTAAGAACTTTATACAAAGCGTTTTTAAAAAAGCAAAAAAAAGAGGTACTCTTGGAGATTGCACGGGAAGCAAGTATGGTAGTTCAAGTTGCAGACCAGGAACTAAAAAATATAATTTTGCTAAGACAATGCGAAAACTAAATAAAAAAAAATGAAAGCAATACATTGGATTAAATGTAATTGGAATAAAATATTTTTATTTTTGTCTTTTAAAATGGATGACTGTACTAATAGAATTTGCACGTGCAAGAAATGAAATCAAAAGGATTCGGAGACACTGTAGCAAAGTTTACAAAAGCCACAGGAATTAAAACTTTTGTTGATAAAATAACAGAAGGAGATTGTAACTGTGACAAAAGACGTAACACATTAAACAGAGTATTTCCTTATAATAAATAAACTATGGCATACCAAAAATTACAAGCAGGCAAAGCCTGGTCAGTTTATCCAAGTGATAACACTGATATCCCAAACACTATAATCGATGGGCCTCAAGGGTCTACGAGTGCAATAGCAGCCGGAAACAAACAGCTTATAGACAGCACAAGAACATCAGACGATATAAGGTTTATATCCGTTGCTGATGGGGGAGGGGCGAAAACTAAATTCTCCTTATGTGGGTTGCAGATTGGAATGATTATAGTAAACACAACAGACGGAACACAAACAACATTAGTTCAAGTAGTTAATGACACGACTCTATTAGTAACCGATGCTATTTTTGCAGCACAACCAAAAACATATGCGATATATGGAGGATCTCAAGATGGAGCTGTTCTTTATGTTGGTACAACAGGAAACTTAAGGGTAACTACAATTGCTGGAGATGATGTTACGTTTGTAGGAATAGGTGCAGGAACGTTTGTTCCCGTTCAAGTCGTAAAGGTTTGGGCAACAGGAGGAACAACTGCTTCAAATATAATAGCACTTTGGTAATTGAAATAGTAATAAAAAAATAAATGTCTAATTTAATTGCGATAGGTACCTTTATTGGAACAAAAATCTCTGGATCAGCAGCCCCAGGGGCACAGAATATAATTTCTGAAGCGTCTATACAGATGATAACAGAAGGCACAAGTCAAAACATGATAACAGAATAAAATAAAAAAAAATGGCAGTAAAATTTTCACAGTTCACACCAGAAACGGCAGCCGCTAACGTAACAGATATAGTAGGATACCAAACCTCTGGAAATCTTAATATTAAAATACCGCCTGCAAACTTA
>Ga0308013_10000366_pt1 | contig 24278 bp, 26 predicted proteins | sample Neamet181_FD_203131 | JGI IMG/M metagenome (GOLD analysis project Ga0308013, IMG submission 203131) | Marine microbial communities from water near the shore, Antarctic Ocean - #181 | ecosystem: Environmental > Aquatic > Marine > Unclassified | place: Southern Ocean | collected 2014-07-25
ATACCCGTTGTTGTGGCTAGAAGTGGTTGGAGCAATCAAAATGGATACGAAATCTATATTAAATATGAAGCAGATGGCAATCCATTGTGGGATAAACTCATGGAAGCAGGACGATCATACAAGATTGCACCAGGTTCTCCCAATCAAATTGATAGAATGGAAGCTGGTATGATTTCACATTTGGGGGACACGACACTAGGAGATAATCCTTTGGAATTAAATCTGCCTAAGTTCTGTGACCTAGATCAAGAAGCGGAATTTATTGGTAAAAGCGCTTTAAAAAAAATTCGTGACAATGGAATAGAGAAGCAATTCACAGGATTTAAAATATCTGGAAATAATATTGGTTACAATTTGAGAAGAATGTCATTGGTTGATAGCAATGGAATTAACCAAGGATTTATATCTAGTTGTATTTATAGCCCAACATTCGGATGTAATATAGGTCTTGGGTTTGTCAAAATTGACAACATTTCTTCGACTGAAATTTTTAAAGCAGTTGTAAACGATGAAGAAAGAGATATTGAAATTGTTGCATTGCCATTTAGTTCGCGTCTTGAAAAAATGAAATAATGCAATCTTCAAAATCAAGCCTTAACAAGCTTCTCTACATCGCGATTATAATAACAGCTATTATTGCTGGATGGGGTTTATCTAAATTATTTTCTAGCTCTTCTACATCCAATCAAATTGATATGTCCTTTCAATTAATAGATAACAATGGAGAAGACTTAGCAAGCGATGACTTGAAAAACAAAAGTAAGGTAATTTTTTTTGGGTTTACAAACTGTCCAGATGTTTGTCCAATCAGCGTAGATTTAATGTCTGCTTCAATTAACAATATAGTAAATTCAAAGTTAAGCTTAGAAGGTATTGAATTTTTATTCATCACAACTGATCCTAAGAGAGATACTTCAAAAAGAATGACGGAGTTCTTATCTGATTATAATCCTAGAATTATTGGCCTAACTGGTAAGTATGAAAATCTAAAAAAGGTTTGGAAGAACTTCTTTGTTCATGTGCTGCCTGCAAATAGCTCAGATCATGATCATTCTAATGGGTATGATGAGCAAGAAAATATTAATGTAACTGAAAACTATATGGTAGAGCACACAGCTTTTTACTATTTATTCACTAAAGATGATGAGCTTTCAGCAATTCTACCTTTTGGTACTTCTGAAGAAATTTTGCTAACAGAAATAAAAAGAATATTATGATTTGAATAATATTTATCTCGCTAAGAGTTAAATTTTAATCTACATTTACGAAAATTTATGACAGATAATCAAACAAATTTAAGCTGGGGTATTAAAGGACATTTCCTTTTAAATTGTAATTGTGATGTATTTTGCAATTGTCCAATGTCTCTGGGAAAAGCTATTCCAAACTCTGCAAATGGTAAATGCTTCTCATGGTGGGGAATCATTATTGAAGATGGTCACGCAGAAGGAGATAATGGTAAGATTGATTTAAGTGGTATAAATGTTGCAATACTTTTGGAGGTACCTGGTCCACTATCAATGGGTGGATGGACTGTCGGACTTTATATAGATGAAAAAGCTTCTGATGAAGCTGCTGATGCATTGTTAAAAATATTTTCAGGACAAGCTGGTGGACAAACAGGATGGTTCTCAGTAATGATTTCCAATTTTCTTGGAGTTAAGCGATGTCCCATTGAATACAAGGAAACTGAAAATGGTTGGACTTACACTATTCCAAATATTTTAGAGGGCACTGTAGTAAAAGAGCCAGGCTTAAATAAAGGTGAAGACGTTAAAGTTTCAAATTTAAAGTACTGGGTAGCTCCAGAAATTATCGTTGGTCGCGGCGGTAAAAAAAGTAGAATTAAAGACCATGGTCGAAACTGGGACTTCACAAATGGAAGTGCTGAGTATTGTGCCGTTGAATGGTCTGGTCCATAAAAATTATTATTCCTAGGAGACATATATGAAGTCAAGAGTAAAAGCTGTTGTAATAGGTGGCGGAGTTGTTGGTGCAAGCACTCTTTACCATTTAGCTAAAAAAGGTTGGTCAGATGTTGTTTTATGCGAGAGAAAGGAATTAACCTCTGGTTCCACTTGGCATGCAGCTGGACTACTCCCTTTATTTAATATGAGTTATTCTGTAGGGCAACTTCATAAATATTCTGTAAAATTTTACCAAGAACTTGAAAAAGAAACTGGTCAAGAAGTTGGCTTTCGTAAAGTTAGCAATATTCGCCTAGCTACTAATCAAAATCGCATGGATGAATATAGACAATATGCAGGAGTTGCACAGACACTTGGTGTAGATGTAAATTTTTTAACTCCAGAACAAGTTAAAGAATTATGGCCTCTGTCTAACATTGATGGATTAGTTGGGGCTATTCAACATCCCGAAGATGGTTATATTCAACCAAACGATTTGACGCAAGCCTTAGCAAAAGGCGCTAGAGCATTAGGTGCAGAAATATACAGACAAACAGCTGTTATTGGTCTTGAGCAGCAGCCAGATGATACTTGGCTAGTGAAGACTGACAAAGGTGATATTCATGCAGATGTAATTGTTTCTTGTTCAGGAAATTTTGTCAGACAAACAGGAGAAATGGTTGGTTTGGATATACCAGTAATACCAGTGGAACATCAGTTCATTGTTACAGAAGCTCATCCTGAAATTCTTAAGCGACAAGAACTGGGATTGCCTGAAATGGGTGTATTAAGAGAATCAGATGGATCATGGTATATGCGTGAAGAAGCTGGTGGACTTATTTTAGGACCTTATGAAAAAGGTGCTCCGTGTTGTTATGTGGATGGACCAAGTAAAGACTCTGAATATGAGTTATTTCAAGAAGACTTAGAGAGGCTAGCTCCTCACATTGAGTCTGCAATTCATCGAGTTCCAATATTTGGAGAAGCGGGAATAAAGAGAGTTTATAATGGTGCTATTTGCTATACCCCAGATGGAAGTCCAATAGTTGGTCCGGCATGGGATAGAAAAAATATGTATCTAAACGATGGCCACTCTTTTGGAGTAACGGCAGCAGGTGGAGCTGGATGGCAATTAGCTGAATGGATTGTTGATGGCGAACCTACTGTTGATATGCTTGGTGTTGAACCAAGAAGATTTGGAGATTATGCATCAAAAGCCTTTTTAATTAAAAAAAATGAAGAGGCATATGCCAACGTATTTTCAATACATTATCCAGACGAAGAACGAGAAGCTGGACGACCGCTAAGACAGTCACCATGTTACGATAGATTGAAATCTCTTGGAGCTGTATTTGGTCAAAAATTTGGTTGGGAAAGAGCAAATTGGTTTGCTCCAGAAGGAGTAGAACCAGTTGATGATTGGTCATTTAGAAGATCTAAATGGTTTGAGCATATTGGTAACGAATGTAGAAATGTTGCAGAAAATGTTGGCATATTAGACATGACAGCATTTGCAAAGTGTAGGATTAGTGGTCCAGGTGCAGAAGCATTTTTAAACAGTCTTGTTGCAAATAAAATGCCTAAAAAAATTGGTAGATCAAACCTTTGCCATGCATTGAATACAAAAGGTGGTGTTCATTCTGAATTTACTATTATGCGAGAGTCTATAGATAGTTTTTACTGTGTTTCAGCTGGGGCTTGGCAAAGACTAGATCATGATTGGATTAAAAAACGATTACCTAATGATAGATCGGTTACTTTTGAAAATATTACTAATAGTATTGGCGTATTAGTTATTGCTGGTCCTAAATCTCGTGAGTTGCTTCAAAAAGTTTCGATAGATGATTTTTCTAACGAAGCATTTCCTTGGTTATCTGGCAGAAAAGTAAAAATAGGCCTAGCGGAAACACTTGCACTGAGAATGAACTTTGTTGGTGAACTTGGATGGGAGCTGCACATGCCATTAGAAATGCAAAATCATATATTCGATACTTTGATGGAAGCAGGTAAAGAATTTAATATAAAACCATTTGGAATTCGCGCAATGGACTCATTAAGAATTGAAAAATCTTATCGTTTAGTAGGCACTGAACTTTCTATTGAGTATGCTGCCTATGAATCTGGTTTGGGTAGATTTGTTCACCCAGATAAAGGAGACTTTGTGGGTCGTGATGCGTTAGTTGAATGGAAAGAAAAAGGTTTTGATAATACATTTGTAACTTTAGAAGTTCACGACGTTACAGACGCGGATGCACTAGGTAATAATCCTATTTACAGTGACGGCAAAGTAGTTGGTAGAGCTACAGGAGGCAATTATGGTTTCAGAATTCAGAAATCAATTGCTTTAGCTATGGTTAAACCGGAATATTCAGAAGTGGGAACTAAGCTTCAAATGGATATTCTTGGTACTATGCATGACGTTACGGTGATAGAGGAAAGTCCGTATGATCCTGAAAATCATAAATTGAGAGCTAAAGTAAATACGTAGTATAATATTTTAGCATGGACAGTTTAATTGAATCTTATCGAGAGCGGTGCCAAGCTGAATCTTTAGAGGAAAATATTTTACAATTAAATTTATTAAAAGAATTGAGTAAATTTAAAAAAGAATCAGAACCAAACTTAATTCAAAAATTTGTATCCCTAATTAGTTCAACCTCATACAAAAAATGCTTTTATATCTATGGCACGGTCGGTGTCGGCAAAACATTGATTATGGATTTATTTTTTGACAATATCGAAGAATCTAGAAAAAAGCGCATTCATTTTCATGAGTTCATGATCGACACTCATGATTCATTGCATAATATCAGAAAAAATAACTCTAAAATTAAAGACAATTCTTTTTTAATTAGAACTTATGCAAAAAGTTTAAAAAAAGATTTTGATTTAATTTTTTTTGATGAGTTCCAAGTGACAAATATTGCAGATGCTATGATATTGGGTCAACTATTTATAGAATTATTTGATCTAAATATTAACATTGTACTTACTTCAAATGACAAGCCTAAAAATCTATATAAAGATGGTTTACAACGTGAATTATTTTTACCTTTTATTATTTTGATAGAATCAAATTCCAATATATTTAATTTGAATATAAAAAAAGACTATAGAATCTCAGGAATTGATCAGGGTGAAATATTTTTTTCGCCTATTTCAAATGAAAATTATAAAACTATAAATGATTTATATAAAAATCTAATTGATGGCCATGAACCAAAAGATGTCAAAATAGAAATAAAAAAACGATCATTTGAAATTAAAAAATTTGCTAATAATGTTGCTAGATTTAATTTTAATGAACTTTGTGGTCAACCACTTGGTTCAGAAGATTATCTAAGATTAATGCAGAATATCAAGACACTATTTCTTGAAAATGTTCCTGCTTTTTCAGATGATAATGTAGATAAGCAAGAGAGGTTTATCACGTTAATTGATATATTGTATGATAATGAAGTTAAATTAATTATGAGTGCTGATAAGTCTTTAGAGAACTTTACAAGTTCACGTAGGCTAGATCTTAAATTTAAACGTACTTGCAGCAGATTAAGTGAAATGAAAAGCCAAGACTATTGGAGAAAAAACCAATGAAAATAGCAGTAATTGGAGCAGGAATAGTTGGAGTTTCTTCAGCTAACTGGCTAACAAAATATGGGCAAGAAGTAACTTTGTACGATCGAACTGATCCAGGAACAGAAACAAGTTTTGGAAACGCTGGAACCTATGCAAAGTACGCAAACGTTCCTACAAATTCATCTAGTTTTTTTTATCTATTTCCATACCTCTTGTTAAATAAAAATAGTCCACTATTTATTAGAGGAAAATATTTTTTAAAAGTATTACCATGGCTAACTAAATACTTAAATAATTGTCGACCCTCAAAAGTTAAATATACATCTGAAAAGTTAACAACATTACTTACAAAAGTAGATGAAGGATATGCTGAACTATTTAAGGAAGCAAATATTGAGCATTTAATATCTAGAGAAAGTGTAATGTATGTATGGTCGTCAAAATTATTTTATAATTCTGCAATACCTGATTTTACAACAAGGGCTAAAACAGGAATTGATATTGAGCTTTTAAATCATGATGAAATTTCTGAAGTAGAGCCAAACTTAAATAATATATTTTATAAAGGAGCGTTATTTAACGGCTCTTATTTTTCTAAAAATCCTAAAGAAACAACAGAAGGACTATTAAAACTTTTTCAATCCAAAGGTGGAATTTATCGACAAGAGGAAGTAACAGACATTAAAATGAACTCATCCGATAATGTAGAAATTGTTACAGATAAAAGTAGAGAAACTTATGACAAGATCATAATTTGTGCAGGCGTATGGTCAAAGAAACTAGCCAGTTTATTTGGAGATAATGTTCCAATTGAGAGTGAGAGGGGATACCATATCTCTTATAATAATTATAATCCAATTAAGCGCCCAGTAGCATGGCAAGAGCGAGGTACCTATTTTACCCCTATGAATAATGGTCTCAGAGTGGCTGGAACTGTTGAATTTGCTGGACTTGAAAGGGAAATTAATAAGAAGGTTATTGACTTCTTATCTAGGTCTGCAAAGCAGGTTTTTCCAGATATACCAAGTCATGACAATGAGTGGCTAGGCTTTCGGCCATCAGCTCCAGATTCGTTACCAGTTATTGGACAATCTAAAAAAAATCCCTATATTTACTATTGTTTTGGACATCAACATATAGGATGGTCTTTGGGCGGAATTACTGGAAAGCTAATTGCGCAAGAAGCCATAGCAAACAAAACAGATATTGATTTAACGCCCTTCTCGGTTGGAAGATTTTAACTATGAAATACTCATTACTTAATTTAGTTCGTAACTCATTTTCATATCATGAAAATTGGCAGGAAGCTTGGAGTAGTCCAGAGCTTAAAAAAGAATATGATATTATAATTGTAGGCGGTGGTGGCCATGGCCTTGGCACAGCTTATTATTTAGCAAAAGAATTTGGTTTAAAAAATATTGCTGTCCTTGAAAAAGGATGGATTGGTGGCGGTAACACCGGAAGAAATACTACTATTATTAGATCAAACTATCTATGGGATGAAAGTGCAGCTCTTTATAATCATGCTGTTAATTTATGGGAAGGTCTCTCAAGTGAATTAAATTATAATGTTATGTTTTCTCAAAGAGGACTATTTCATCTTGCACACACAGTTCATGATATGCAGGAAATTACGCGTCGTGGATATTCAAATCATTTGAATGGCATTGATGCAGAAATTTTAGATAAAGAACAAGTGTTAAAAAAGATTCCATACATTAATGGTGACGGTAGATATCCAATAATGGGTGCCTTACTTCAAAGGCGTGGTGGAACAGCCCGCCATGATGCAGTAGCTTGGGGATATGCGAGAGCAGCTGAAAATCTTGGTGTAGATATAATACAAAATTGTGAAGTTAAAGGAATAAATATTACTAACGGTACAGTTACAGGACTAGAAACAACCAGAGGAAGTGTTAAAGCAAAAAAAGTTGGTTTAGTTCCAGCGGGACATAGTTCAGTCTTAGCTAATATGGCTGGTTTTCATTTGCCGATAAATTCAGTCCCACTTCAAGCTTTAGTTAGTGAGCCAATAAAACCTATCTTAGATTGTGTTATCATGTCGAACGCTGTGCATGTTTATGTAAGTCAGTCTGATAAGGGTGAAATTGTTGTTGGTGCCGGCTCGGATGCTTATAATTCATACTCTCAAAGAGGTTCCTTCGATATGATTGAGCATATAATGGGACCATTAGTTGAATTGTTTCCAATTTTTTCAAGGTTAAAAATGCTCAGACAGTGGGGAGGCATAGTAGATGTAACTCCAGATAGAAGTCCTATTATCGGAAAAACACCAGTTGAGAATTTATTCATTAATTGTGGTTGGGGAACTGGTGGGTTTAAGGCTACCCCAGGCTCTGCACACACTTTTGCTGAAACTGTTGCTACCGGTGAACCTAGTAAGATGGCAGCACCTTTTTCAATAGATCGTCATTATTCAGGAGCATTGGTAGACGAAGCAGCTGCCGCTGCTGTAGCTCATTAGGATTTCGTATGTTTGTTATTAAATGTCCATATTGTGGTGAAAGAGATCAAACCGAATTCTCTTGTCATGGAGAGTCACATATAGCCCGACCTGAAAATCCCAATGAGGTGAATGATAAGGAATGGGGAGAGTATCTTTTTTTTAGAAGTAATCCAAAAGGTATACATTATGAAAGATGGACTCATGATCACGGTTGCAGACAATGGTTTAATGTTAAGCGCCATACAGTCACAGACAAAATAATTCAAACTTATATAATGGGTGAATTAAAGCCGGAGGATAATAATGTTTAATCGTAATAGATTAATATCTGGTGGTTCTATTGATAGAAATAAACCTATTAATTTTAAATTTAATGGACAAACTTTTAAAGGCTATGAAGGTGATACACTTGCATCTGCATTACTAGCAAATGATGTTCATTTGATAGGCAGAAGTTTTAAATATCATAGACCGCGAGGGATTCTTACTTCTGGTTCAGAGGAGCCAAATGCATTAGTTCAACTAAATAAGGGAAGCAGAACAGAACCTAATGCTAGAGCAACTGAAATTGAATTGTATGAAGGACTTGAAGCATCAAGTCAAAACTGTTGGCCTTCAGTAAAATACGATATTGGTGCATTAAATAATTTATTTTCAAGAATATTGCCGGCTGGCTTTTATTATAAAACTTTTATGTGGCCTCCGAGTGCATGGATGTTCTATGAATATTTCATACGCCGAGCGGCTGGTTTAGGTGAAGCGCCTAAAGAAAAAAATCCAGATAGATATGAGCAAAAATTTTTCTATTGTGATGTAATGGTTGTTGGCGCTGGTGTTACCGGCTTAACAGCCGCCTTAGCTGCTGCACGATCAGGTGCCAATGTATTAATTGTTGATGAAAAACCAGAAATGGGAGGGTATCTATTAAGTTCTAGGGCAAAGATTAATAATATGGATGCAAAAGAGTGGATTAAGGAAACCTTAAATGAGCTGAATTCTTTATCTAATGTTACAGTTTTAAATAGAACAACTGCAACTGGTTATTACGACTATAATTATATTACCGCACTTCAGAAAGTTACTAATCATATTGAAAATTCTAATTCAAAGCTTCCTAGAGAAAGATTTTGGAGAATTCGCTCTAAAGAAGTAATATTAGCTCAAGGAGCTTTTGAGCGACCTTTAGTTTTTTCAGGAAATGACAGGCCTGGCATAATGATGGCTTCAGCTGCACAAGTATATATTTCACAGTATGGTGTGCTACCAGGTAATTCAATTACATTATTTACCAATAATGATCATGCCTATACTGTTGCAGTAGAAGCTATTTCAAAAGGCGCTAAAGTTGTTGTAATAGACCTTAGAAGCAATGTGTCGAATGAAATTACTAAGTTGTGTGAGAAAAATAAAATTGAAACTTATAATTCACATGCCGTTACAAGCACTCATGGCTCTAAAAAAGTAAACGCAATTACATTGCAAGAACTAAGTGATGATAAACAATCATTTGTTGGTGATGCTGTTACAATTAATACTGATTTACTTCTAATGTCAGGTGGTTGGAATCCTGCCGTACAGCTATTTAGTCAATCAAGGGGCAAGCTTAAGTATGACGATCAGATCAGCTCTTTTATTCCGGATGTACTAGTCGATAATCAGTATGTAATTGGAACTAACAACGGAGACTTTAACCTAAAACAAAGTCTTATTGATAGCTTAAATGCTGGCATTAGCGCAGCAAAAGAAACTGGAAATAAAAAAGATATTGAAGAATTTATAAGTGAAGCAAGCGAACCACAGGAATTTACTACCTCTGAAGTAGTTCCTTATGTGTTGGGCTCTAAACCAGTTACCCATGGATCTAAACATTTTATTGATTTTCAAAACGATGTTACTGCTTCAGATATATTTTTAGCCCAACGTGAGGGATACATCAGTGTAGAACATACCAAAAGATATACGACTACTGGTATGGCAACTGACCAAGGTAAAACATCAAATGTTAATGCGTTAGCTATTATGTCTCATATACAAAAAAAACCAGTTGGTGAGGTAGGTCACACGACTTTCAGACCGCCTTATGTTCCACAGACCTTTGGTGCAATGGCCGGAAGAAATGTTGATCAATTTTTTGATCCTCAGAGATTAACAGCTGTTCATCAATGGCATAAAGATAACGGCGCTGTATTTGAAGATGTCGGTCAGTGGAAGCGACCATATTTTTATCCAAAAAATAAAGAAACTATGCATGATGCTGTTAATAGAGAGTGTTTAGCTGCAAGAAATAGTGTCGGTATTCTTGACGCCTCAACATTGGGTAAGATTGATATTCAAGGCCCAGATGCTGCAAAGTTTTTAAATTTAATCTACACCAATGCCTGGTCAAAACTTGAAATTGGTGCTTGTCGATACGGATTAATGTGCAACGAGCACGGTATGGTTTTTGATGATGGTGTTACTACCCGAATAGGTGAAAATCATTATCATATGACCACTACATCTGGCGGCGCAGCTCGTGTAATGTCATGGTTAGAAGAGTTTTTACAGACTGAGTGGCTAGATATGAAAGTTTATTGCACTTCAGTCACAGAGCAATGGACAGTACTAAGTATTTGTGGGCCAAAATCTAGAGAATTATTAGCGTCACTTACTGATGAAAATATAGATAATATAAATCTTCCTTATATGAGGATGAAGCCTATTAAAGTTTGTGGAGTTGAAGCAAGAGTATTTAGAATAAGTTTTACTGGAGAGTTAAGTTTTGAGATTAATGTGCCTGCCAGGTATGGAAAATTTGTTTGGGACAAAGTAATGGAGGCTGGAAAGCAATATAAAATTACTCCATATGGAACTGAAACTATGCATGTTTTAAGGGCTGAAAAAGGGTTCATCATTGTGGGCCAGGATACAGATGGAAGTGCAACTCCTAGTGATTTAAATATGGATTGGATTGTATCAAAAAAGAAAGAAGATTTTCTCGGAAAAAGATCATTTATTCGATCTGATACTGCAAGAGAAAATCGAAAGCATTTAGTTGGATTATTAATTAACGATAAAAAAACTGTTTTACCTGAGGGAAGTCATATTGTGGATGAAGCTAGCAAAAAACCTCCTATGAAAATGTCAGGACATATTACCTCAAGCTATCATAGCCCAACACTCGGCTATCCAATTGCAATGGCTATGCTCAAAAACGGAAAAAACAGGCACGGTGAAATTGTATTGATACCATTAATGAACGGCAAGGTAATAGAAGCGACAGTTACTGATAGTGTTTTTTACGATAAAGAAGGGGCTAGACAAAATGATTGATAAGACAATTAGTTCACCTCTTGTTTACAAAGAAGATTTTCATGCTAATGGAGTTAATCTTACGAGCACTGAGTTTGTTGGAAAATTAAATTTTAGATGTAGTCCTGATAACAATATTATTCTTAATAAAGTTAAAGACATCACCGGTATTAATCTTCCATTAAAAGCAGGTGAAGTTTTCGGTAATAATGAATATAGAATTCAATGGTTGGGACCAAATGAGTGGATTATTCAGTGTGCAGACGACGAAAAAGACGAATTGATTATTAATTTTAAGTCTCAATTGTCCGGTGAACATTTTAGTCTTACAGATATCTCGGACTACTATTTAACAATTAGATTAAGTGGAAAAAATAGTAATGAGATTTTAAGCAAAGGAACATCTCTGGATCTCAAAACATATATCTGCAATAAAGATATGTGTGCTCAAACATATATAGCAAAGGCAACTGTACTTATTGATCGCCTTTCCAATGAACCAATGTATGATATTTCAGTAAGATGGAGCTATGCTGAGTATTTATGGGAATGGCTTATTGACGCTTCTTTCGAGTTTACAGAGTAAACTAATTTATTGTGATTAGATCTATCCCAGCAGTTTTATTGAGTGGCATACTCAAAAAATGTCCTAACTGCGCCAAAGGAAATGTATATTCAAAGTATTTGAAAGTTAATGATCGCTGTAAAAAATGTAATGAAGAACTTCATTCATATAGAACTGATGATTTTGGTCCTTGGTTATCAATCATAATAGCTGGCCATATAATGGTACCTCTTGTCCTTGCTGTAGAGCAAAACTACGCATTAGACTTATGGCTGCAAGCAATAATCTGGATTCCTTTAACTATACTTACAGTTTTATTCTTACTCCCAATATCCAAGTCAATATGCTTATCTATATTGTGGAGATTGAAGATGAAAGACAATGAAAGTAGTTTAGATAAATAACATCAAGATACAAATGCTCTTTCTTGAACAAACGTACCAGCTGATTTCTTATTGCCTTCTTGCCAGCCTTTGTCATTAAAATATTTTTTCATCTCGTTATTAAAATCCATTGAACCACATATCATTATCTTATCATTATTAGGATTTGCATCTTGAAGAATTACTTTATTTTCAATAAGCAATTGAATCCTTCCTTCCAATTCACTATTTTCTCTAGTGGTCGAAGCATAAAAATTACTTGCTGTAGTTGAAATAAATTCTTTAAAACAGGATTGTTCAGCTATTAGGCGAGTTGTCCAAACTACATTTATATTTTGAAATGAATTAAATAATTCAGGGTCTCTTAGCAAGCTTATGTATGGAGCAATTCCAGTTCCAGTTGCAAGAAGCCAAAGGTTTCCACCCAACTCTAAATTTGCTAAAGTAAGAGTACCAGTTGGCTTATCGCCAACAAAAATTTTATCTCCAATTTTAATATTTTGTAAGACACTGGTTAATGGACCGTCTTGAACTTTAATACTTAAGAACTCAAGAAAGTCATCATAAGGTCCGCTAGTAATACTATAGGCTCTTTTTGGGATAACTGTTTCTACATTTTCAATGCCGACCATTGTGAACTCTCCAGCAGAAAATTTAAAGGCAGTAGGGCGCTCAGTTCTGAACCGAAATAATCTCTCAGTATAATGCTCAACTTCAGTAACTTTTAACAACATATCGAAATTTAAATTGAAGATAATAAGTATTACAAATTGAATACTATGCAATAGTTATTGTTAATAATAGATATAAAGTTTACGATTATCAGATGCTAAGAATTGTTGTAATTAAATTACTTATAAAGATAGTTAGGCTTTTTTACCGAACTAAGTCTGCTAATAATGCAAAATTAATGAACGACCCTCGGGTTGATCCGCGCATTAAAAAAAATTTTTGGTTTGATATTCCTGTAAGACCATCATTTAAGAATCGAGAAGAAATGATGAAATATTATAGCTCTAGTCATATGAAGAGAGAGTATAAAATAATAGAAAACTTTTCCGAAGTTTATGATGATAAAAAATTAGCGCCCTTAGAGGGACTAAGGATAGAAACAAAAGAAATAAAGTCATTACCAGACAATAACATTATCAATATTCAATATATTCGACCTGATAATGATGAAATCCTTCCGTGTGTTTATTATATTCATGGGGGTGGCATGGAGGTCTTATCTTGTTATCATGGTAATTATAGAGCTTGGGGCAGATTATTGGCACATCAAAATGTCGCGGTTGCAATGGTCGATTTTAGAAATGCTACAATGCCATCTTCCGTAAGAGAAGTAGCCCCATTCCCAGCCGGATTGAATGATTGCATATCAGGTGTTAAATGGTTGCATGAAAATAGCGAGTCTCTAAAAATTGATAAAACCAGAATAGTAGTTGCTGGTGAAAGTGGTGGGGGAAATTTAACTTTAGCAACAGGCATGTCTTTAAAAAATGAAGGTAAGTTAGATATGATTAAAGGCCTATATGCATTATGTCCATATATAGCTGGTATTTGGCCATTGGAATCAAATCCATCATCAATATCAAATAATGGAATTTTTTTAGATCTTTCAGACAATTCAGGTCCAGTCTCTTATGGTATCGAGGAACTTAAGAATAAAAACCCACTAGCATGGCCAGGCTTTGCAAAAATTGAAGATGTTCAAGGTCTTCCAAAAACTCATATTCATGTCAATGAGTGTGATCCATTAAGAGATGAAGGTTATAATTTTTATAAATTATTAAAAGAAGCGGGGGTTGATACTGATGTGAGTGAGGCCAAAGGCACAATTCATGCAGTTGAATTATTTGTGACATTATGTCCAGACTTATCGCTTGAAATGGCAAAAAATTTAGCTAATTTTACAACTTCTTAGAATAATTACCTTCTACTTATGCGCAAAATTATTATTTTCTCTATATTTATATTGTTTATTATCACTAATGTTATGGCGCAAGAAAATAACCTTCCAGTACATCATCTTAAAGACGGAACTTTTACAAATACTACAGGAATATCCAATAATAAATCTTACAAAGAAATTTATAATTGGATAAGTGATAAAAGTAGAAATAAACCAGCCCCTTTTGACTTTGAAGTAGTAAGTCCAAACCTAAAATTAATTAACCAACCCAATAAAGCTAAAAGTATTACTTGGATTGGTCATGCATCATTTCTATATCAAAACCAAGAATTAAATATATTAACAGATCCCCATTTAACTGAAAGAGCGTCTCCTTTTAGTTTTGCTGGACCAAAAAGATATACGCCACCTGGTATGAATTTTGATCAACTCCCTAATATTGATATTGTAACCATTTCTCATAATCATTATGACCATTTAGATATAAAAACTGTAAGAAGAATTGCTAAAGATAACCCTGAGGCAATTTTTTTAGTTCCGCTAGGTTTAAAGAAATGGTTCCTCAACCAATCAATTCAAAATGTTGTAGAGTTAGATTGGTGGGAAGAGTATGTAGTCAAAGGTACGACTGTAACTTTTACTCCTGTGCAACATTGGTCGTCCAGAACACTATTTGATCGCAATAAATCATTATGGGGTGGGTGGCATTTCAAAAACAAGCATCACAGCTTAATTCATTTGGGCGATACAGGTTATACGGATGATTTTAAAGAAATTAATAAAAGGTTAGGATCAGTAGACTTTGCCTTGATACCAGTTGGTGCTTATGAACCAAGATGGTTCATGAAATTTTCACATATGGATCCTACAGAAGCAACACAAGCATTCATTGATTTAGATGCCAAAAAAGCTATTGGTATGCATTGGGGCTGTTTTATTTTAACTGATGAGCCGGTAACAGAGCCACCAAAACTTCTTAAAGATGCGATTGCATATAAATCATTACCAGAGGATCTGTTTATAACAGTCAGTCACGGTGAAACAGTTATTCTTGATTAACTATTTTTTGAGTCTCAATGCACTCTTGTTCACCTGAGCAACAAGGATCAATATTTGTTTTGCAAACAGGACATTGAGAGTGACCATGCACATCAATAGGCTTAACAATAGTATTACACCATAGGCAAATTTGACTCTGATTCATATTTACAATTATTAATTAAAATAAAGTATTAAGGAAGGCATTACTTTTCATATTTAACTAAGTTATTTTTGTGGAGTTACTAAGTACTTCTTACCTGTTGATTGCTTAGCATAAGATTTAATAATTTCAGGTTGAAGCATTTCTTCAAAAGAAAGCTCTTGTGCATATGAGCTAGCAAAAGTAGTTTTAATTTCTTTAGCTACTCTTTGTCTCATTGCTAAGAATTTTTCCGTACCCACCTTTCCAATCATTGGGGTTAATAACCATCCTCCAAGACCCCATGACATGCCATAAGCTCTTTTTAGAATTGTTGGAGATTGATCTAGACCACCATAAATATAAACTTGCTTATAAGTGTCAGAGCCGTATCCACTATATTTTTTAGTTGTTTTGTTAGCAGCTATTTCCATTGCAGCCAGTATCTGTCCTGGTAGCTCTCCGTTATTGCCTCCACCAGTAGCATCAAAGCCTAAAGTTGCTCCTGTTGCTAGTAAGGCTGTTACCAGTTGATCCATAAAGTCAGAATCGTTAGTATTGCAGATATGTTCTGCACCTATATTTTTAAGAATTTCGACCTGTTCTGATTTTCTCACTATATTCACCAAAGGAACAGAATCATCTTTACAAATTTTTACAAGCATCTGTCCTAGATTTGAGGCCGCAGCCGTGTGAACTATGGCAGTATGATTTTCCATTTTCATAGTTTCAATAAAAGATAAAGCTGTTAATGGATTAACAAATGAAGAGGCTGCTTCTTGAGAAGTAGTTCCGTCTTCCATAACCAAGCAACTTGTAGCTGGAACACATCTGTATTGAGAATACATTGAACCACCTGCAAGACCTACTGTCTTTCCAATAAGGTCTTTAGCATTAGCACCAGCATCTAAGATGACTCCTGACCCTTCATTTCCAACCTGCATAGATTCATCCAGCCTAGGTTTCATTGCGCCCATTAATCCAGGATGTATTTTTATCGATGTAATTGTTTCATCGCCACTGCCTGTGACATTAATTGTATTAAGGTCTGCCGCAAAACTTAGAAGAAGACCAAGATCTGATGGATTGATAGGAGCTGCTTCTACCCTAATAAGAACTTCGTCATTTGAAGGTATAGGTTTTGCAACTGTAGCAATAGATATTTCTATATTTCCTTCACTGGTTACTTTGGATCTTATTTCTTTTGAAGTTTGGTCTGACATTTTTTGCTTCCTTTTATAGTTTGCTGTTTAAGAATGAATTAATTATTTTTAGTATAATATATTGCTACTGGCAGAGTTAAAGGAAAATTTATATTTAAAATAAATTGAGGACTAATTTATTTTATTCAACTTGGGCTAAAATCTTTTTATTTGTATCGCTAAAATTTTGAATAGAATCAAAAATAGGTTTTAATGTTTTACCGTGATTGCTGAGTGAATATTCTACTTTTGGAGGAATTATCTCGAATACTTTTCTATGAATAAAATTATTTTTCTCAAGATCCCTTAATTCTTTCGTTAACATTTGTTGAGTTATTGGAGAAAGATCTCTTTTAAGTTCACCAAATCTTTTTGGCCCATTTTGTAGATTAAAAAGTATGACTAATTTCCACTTGCCACCAATTAACTGCAATGTCTTTTGTATTGGGCAGAATTTTGTTTCAGTCATTTTTTTACAGTATGTTTATAAATACTAGTATGATTTATGTTAGTACTTGTCAATAACCTACTAATATATATAGTCGCAATTCAATTAGGGGAATCAACATGGAAGCAGCAATAAGTAAAAAAGAACCTTTCCCCGTAAAGGTCGAAGAAGGCAAATCATATTTTTGGTGCTCTTGTGGCCAAAGCACAAAACAACCGCTATGTGATGGTTCTCATAAAGGCACGTCATTTCTACCGCTTAAATATTTAGCAACTGAAAACAAAGACATATATTTTTGCGGTTGTAAGCAGACAAAAAAACAACCATTTTGCGATGGATCTCACAACAAATTATAAAGAAAAGGGTTAATTATGAAAAATTTAGACAACAAAATTAATAATATTTTAGGAGGTATAGATTTTCTAGCTCCATGGGTAATTAGATTAGGATTAGGTATTGCGTTTATAATTCATGGTTACAATAAATTTCCTTTACCTCCTCAGGGATTGATCAATTATTTTGGGTTTTCGCCTGCTTTAGCATCTTTTGTGGCATTATCAGAAGTTTTCGCAGGACTTATTATTATTGCGGGAGGATTAATTAATAATTCTTTAGGTAATTTAATTACTAGACTCGGTGGCCTAATGGTGGTGGTCATAATGATATTTGCTTTTAGTATCGCACATCAGGAATGGTTCATTACAGTTAAATTGTTCACAAGTGAGCAAATATTTTTATTTCTTATAGGTTTGTTCTTTATGATAAAGGGAAACAAATAAATGAATGAAGATATAAAAAGAATTTTTATTGATACAGTCACTACATATAATTACTCAGATAAAGTAGTTGAAGATAGTGCTTTAAAAGAATTATATGAGCTAACTAAATGGGGAGCAACTTCATTTAATTGTAGCCCACTAAGACTTGTATTTTTAAAATCTGAAGAAGCTAAGAATAGAATTGATCCTTATCTAATGGACTCAAATAAAGTAAGTGTTAAAAAAGCTCCAGTTTGTGTAATTATTGGAATGGATACCAAGTTCTTTACTGATCTACCAAAAAATTTTACGGCTATGGATGCTAAAGTTTTTTTTGAAAATAACGAAGAACTTGCTAATGCAACTGCATTTAGAAATAGTAGCTTGCAAGCAGGCTATTTTCTAAAAGCTGCTAATGCGTTGGGTTTAGATACTGGTGCAATGAGTGGATTTGATAACAAAGGTGTCGATAATGAATTTTTTAATGATACTTCAATACAAAGCAATTTTTTATGTACTCTAGGTTACGGAGTTGAACCTAAGGGACATCCTCGTGGAGCAAGGTACTCTTTTGATGAAGTAGCAAAAATTATTTAGATTAATAGTTGTTATGAATTTCACTTCAGTAAAAAATATTATAGAGCCAATGTCTGCAACTGATGGTGCGGGGGTTAAGCTAAAAAGAGCTATTGGTACACCACAACTTGATTATTTTGATCCGTTTTTAATGCTGGATGAGTTTGGATCAGATAACGCTGAAGATTATATTGCAGGTTTTCCAGCGCACCCACACAGAGGTATTGAGACTGTAACTTATATGTTAAAAGGTGAGTTTGAGCATGAGGATAGTACTGGAGCAAAAGGAAGAATGGCATCTGGTGATGTGCAATGGATGAAAACAGGCCGAGGAATAATTCACTCTGAAATGCCAGCTATGAGTGAAGGTAAACTCCAAGGGTTTCAGCTTTGGATAAATATGCCAGCAGAGTTAAAGAAGAATAAACCTGAGTATATCTATATTGATAGTAAGCAAATGCAGTCATATAAAGATTTGGAGAAAAAAATTACAATAATTGCAGGTAAGTTTAATGGAATAGAAGGTCCTGTTACTAAACATAATGTTGAGCCAACTTACTTTGATGTCGAGTTGGAAGAAGGAAAAGAATTTAATTTTGAGCTTTCATCAACTCATAATTCTTTTATTTACCTAATCGAAGGTGAGATTAAAATTGGTGATCAAGATCATGCTTTAATTAAAAATTCTAAATTAGTCCTCTTAGATAAAGAAAAAAATCTACAAGTCCTAAGCGTTAAGAGATCTAAATTTCTACTATTATCAGGTAAGCCAATTGGTGAGCCTATTGCGCGTGGAGGCCCATTTGTAATGAATACACAAGCAGAAATACAGGAAGCCATTCAAGATTTTCATAATGGTACGTTTGCCAAATATTAGGCAGCTAAAAGATTAATATAAGTTTCCTTAAGCCGTTCTACGTCACGAGTTCTTATTAATTCATTGAGGTCTTGTTTAAATTTCTTAGAGCCAGGCAGTCCAAAGCACATTGCTAGTAAAGGGCTTAATAATTTATAACCTGAAGTATGATCGAAGCTTGATTGAATGTAATCAAAATATTCTTTTACTACAGTTAGTCGATCAATTTTAGATCGTTCTTGATTATAAAATAATTCATCAACATCAGTTAATAGAAATGGATTAGATTGTATCGCTCTTCCAACCATAACGCCGTCAACTTTGCTTAATTGATTTTGACAATCTTGAAGATTTATAAACCCACCATTAATAATAAATTTCAAATTAGGAAAATCTTTTTTGATTTGATACACATATTCATAATTTAAAGGTGGTATGGTTCTATTTTTTTTAGGATCTAATCCTTTTAGAAATGCTTTACGAGCGTGAACTATAAAAGTATCACAACCAGACTCAGCTACGGTACTAATAAAGTTTTTGAAAAAGTCATATGTTTCAAATTCATCAACACCTATTCTGCACTTAACTGAAACATGAATAGAAGTCTCTTGAATCATAGCGGCTATACATTCTTTAACCAAGTTTGACTCTTTCATTAAGCAAGCACCCATATTTCCTTGAGACACTTTTTTTGAAGGACAGCCCACATTAAGATTAATACCATTGTATTTAAATCTTTCGGCAAGAGTGGCAGAGTTTTTTAACAAGTCAATTTCAGACCCTCCAACTTGTAAAATAACTGGCTGCTCAATGTCATTTTTAGATAGCAATTTATTAACGTCGCCTTTGTGTAAGGCTTGTGCCGCAATCATTTCTGACCAGAGTAAAGTTTTTTTAGATATCAAGCGGTATAAATATCTAGCGCTTGGAGTAGTAACACCCATCATTGGTGCGACTGAAAATTTATAATTGTCAGGTGTTAATTTTTTAGGCATATTGTTATCAAATACTCTATGATGGGATTTATGACAATAAATAATAGTTTTTTTTCAAGCAGAAGATCAGTCACTGCAAAGAAAATGACAGCAAATTCAATAATTTCTGATGATTTAGACAAAATCTTAGCAGCAGGAATCAGAGTTCCAGACCATGGGGCTTTAAACCCATGGAAACTAATTGTAATTCAAGGCAACAAATTAAAACAATTAGATGAAGAGGTAATTTTAACTGAATTCAAAAAAACTAACCCCAAAGCTTCTCAAAGTGAAATTGAAATAGAATCTTCAAGACTGCAACGAGGTGGGGCAGTTATTGCCGTACTATCTATGCCAATAGCCCACCCAAAGATTCCTTTGTGGGAAATGCAATTATCGTCTGCTGCTGTTTGTATGAATTTACTCAACTGTGCACAATCTATGGGATATGCAGCTCAATGGCTTACGGAATGGTATGCTTACAATGATACAATGTTAGCAAAACTAGGAGGAGATATAGATAAAGATAAGATTTCTGGGTTTATATATATAGGTACTAAAACTGAAGAGCCGAATGAACGTCGACGTCCAGATCCAAATAATGTTATTACTTATTTATAGTTTAGATTTTTTAAATTAATTAATATTCCGCTGCTAATAATGCACATAATTCCAATTGAAACTAAAATTGTTGGTATGTCATTAAAATAGATCACACTAATTAATACATTGCTTACAATTTCGAAATAATGAATTGGAGCTAGAGTACTTGCTTCGGCAAATTGATAGGCTTTAATAATACAAAAATGGGCTGCAATTACTACTGGTCCTAATGAGATCATAGCAATCAATTGATTAAGTGAAGGAACATGCTCCCAATAGAAGGGCAGTAATAGAGTCATGATTATTGCACCAGGTATAGCTGTGTATGAGAGTGTTATAAATGGATCAGAAACAGCATTTAATTTTCTAGTAAACATTACATAAAATGCATAACAGGTGCCCGAGAGTAGAGCGTAGATTGAATTAATATCAAATCCTCCTAATCCAGGTTGAATAATAAGAAGTGTACCAATGAATCCTAAGGTTACACAAAAAACTTTTAAAAAAGATATTTTTTCTTTCAAGAATACTGAGGAGAAAAAAACTACAATAATTGGTGCTATTAAGTATAAGCATAATGCATTTACAAGTGGAATATATTTAATTGATAAAAAGAAAAATGAAGTACCTCCAAAAATTAATAAACCACGTAATATTTGTTGATTAGTATTTTTATTAATAAACTCTTTTTTGCCTTTTAGATAATAAACAAAAGGAACAAGAAATAAAAAATGCCCAATAAATCTAGCCCATATAATTTCCATTATATTGAGATCTGTACTAAGTGCTTTGGCAATAGCATCATTGAATGGTACTATAAATAGACCAAGCATTAAGAAGCTCACCCCCAAAAGAATATTATCTTTTTTAGCCATACTTTATTTATTTAGTTCGCGCATTGCTTTATCAATACCTTCTATTGTGAGAGAAAACATTCTATCTGAAAAAAGCTGCTTGATAACTGTTGTGGAAGCAATTCTGCCCCAATACTTTTCTGGCACAGGATTTAACCAAATAGCATTTTCATAAGTATTTAAAGTTCTAGTTAACCAAGTTTGTCCAGATTCTTCGTTCCAGTATTCTGTGCTACCTCCAGGGTATGTAATTTCATAAGGACTCATCTCGGCGTCTCCTACAAATATTATTTTATAATCTGATGGATATTTGTGAAGCACATCCCATGTACTTTGATGTTCATTGTAGCGACGAGTATTATCTTTCCAGACATAATCATACAGACAGTTATGAAAATAAAAATATTCCATATGTTTGAATTCAGTTCTTGCTGCAGAAAATAATTCTTCACATATCTTAATATGAGCATCCATCGAGCCACCAACATCAAAGAAAATTAAAACTTTAATCTTATTTCTTCTTTCAGGTACCATTTTTACATCAATGTAACCTTTATGAGCGGTTGATTTGATGGTACCATCTAAATCAAGCTCAGTTTCAGCACCCTCTCGAGCAAATTTTCTAAGGCGTCGAAGTGCAATCTTTATATTTCTAGTTCCAAGCTCAATATCATCATCTAAATTTTTAAATTCTCTTTTATCCCAAACTTTAACTGCTTTTTTATGCCTACTTTCAGGTTGACCTATGCGGATACCTTCTGGATTATAGCCATATGCTCCAAAAGGAGAGGTACCACCAGTTCCAATCCATTTGCTTCCACCTTGATGTCTTTTTTCTTGTTCCTCTAATCTCTTTTTTAAAGTTTCCATTAATTTATCCCAACCACCAAGAGATTCTATTAGCTTTTTTTCTTCATCAGACAAATGTTTTTCACCCATTAGTCTTAACCATTCCTCTGGAATTTCAGCTTCTTCAATTTCAGATGTATTTTCTAAACCTTTAAATGAGTGACCAAAAACTTTATCAAATTTATCAAGATATCTCTCATCTTTAACTAGAGCTGATCTGCTAAGATAATAGAAATCATTAATCTTAAAGGAATCAATCACCCTTTTGTTCATAGCTTCCATGAGTATGAGGTATTCTTTTAAAGAAACAGGTAAATTGGCGTTTTTTAAATCAAAAAAAAAGTTTAAGAACATAATTATTTAGCATTAAGAAGATTAGAAATAATCAGTAACGATATTATTCGCTATTATCATTTTCTCTTCTTGAAATAAAAGCCAATCTTTCAAATAGATGAACATCTTGTTCATTTTTTAAAAGTGCACCGTGTAATGGTGGTATAAGTTTATTTGGATCTTTTTCCTTAAGAGCCTTTGCATCTATATCATCTGTCATTAATAATTTTAACCAATCAATTAATTCAGAAGTAGAAGGCTTTTTCTTAATTCCAGGTACATCTCTAATATCATAGAAAATTTTAAATGCTTCTCTGATTAAATCACTCTTTATATCTGGAAAGTGAACTTGCACAATTTGTTCCATAGTGCTGACATCTGGAAATTTTATATAGTGAAAAAAACATCTTCTCAAAAACGCATCGGGCAATTCTTTTTCATTATTAGAAGTAATGATTACTATAGGACGATCTTTAGCCTTTATAGTTTCACCAGTTTCGTAAACGAAGAATTCCATTTTATCTAACTCTAACAGTAGGTCATTTGGAAATTCGATATCAGCTTTATCAATTTCATCAATTAGCAGTATCGGTCGACCAGTGCTCTCAAAAGCCTCCCAAAGCTTACCCTTACTAATATAATTACCAATATCATTAATTTTTTTATCTCCAAGCTGAGAATCTCTCAGCCTACTAACAGCATCGTATTCATATAAACCCTGTTGAGCTTTTGTAGTTGATTTAATGTGCCATGTAATAATCTTTGAACCCAAAGCATTAGCTATTTCATGGGCAAGCATTGTTTTACCGGTACCAGGCTCGCCTTTTACGATGATAGGGCGTTCTAAAGTTATTGCTGCATTAACTGCTACCTTAAGATCTTCTGTAGCTATGTATGATTTTGTGCCTTCAAATTTCATTGGTTATCTCTCATTTTTTTTAGGAAGATATTATATATATAATAATTATCAACTCAAAATACATGTTTTATACATTGAATTCTATTGCTTTATTGACTAATAAAGCAAAAAACATTAGATAGATCCATCAATTCGTAACTATTAAAGGTATTATTATGGCTACAAAACTTCCTAAAAATTACAGACCTTCAACAGATGAGAAATTCATGAACGCTAAACAAAAAGAATTTTTTAGAACAAAGCTAAATGACTGGAAATCTGAAATTCATAAAGAAAGTAGGGAGACTGTAGAAAATTTACAAGACTCAACTACTCCAGCTGATATTTCCGACCGTGCAACACAAGAATCTGAGAAAGCCCTAGAATTAAGAACTAGAGATAGACAAAGAAAGCTTATTGGGAAAATTGATGAAGCTATTACAAGAATTGATAATGGCACTTATGGCTTTTGTGAGGTAACAGGGGAACCTATCGGGTTAGCTAGATTAGAGGCTAGACCTGTAACTACATTGAGCATAGAAGCCCAAGAACTCCACGAAAGATCAGAAAAGCTTCATTCAAGTGACTAGTTCAATATATCAACAGTAATTTTAATAATATTTAGTTACTAATATCCATTGCTAGT
>Ga0308013_10000367_pt1 | contig 24270 bp, 25 predicted proteins | sample Neamet181_FD_203131 | JGI IMG/M metagenome (GOLD analysis project Ga0308013, IMG submission 203131) | Marine microbial communities from water near the shore, Antarctic Ocean - #181 | ecosystem: Environmental > Aquatic > Marine > Unclassified | place: Southern Ocean | collected 2014-07-25
TGACGTAATGGAATTGATTTTTTGAAATAGGACTCATCGCCAATTAACGTCTCAAAAAGTAATTCAGTGCGGTCAAGAGTTGCATGAAAATAGCTACGTATTTCTTCTTTTTTTTCTGCGGCATTGTCACTTGAAAGCAAGGGGGTTCTGTTGAATAGTTGTTGTGCCATATAATTTATATTTAAAGAGTTTCGGGAGCAGTAAACAAGTGGCTATTATATCTTTTAGACGCGATCGAGGCTAAGCTTCAATTTCATTGCCGTAGTATACGAATACCTATCCAATATTAAATCCAAATTAGCCAATATCATATAATTTATAGGGAATAAAATTTTAACAGCCTAAGACTTAATACGATAAATTACAAATGGGCTTAGCTAACACACAAAAGGAAATAAATTGTTATGGGTAATATACCTATTTCCTCAATATTGAGGATACTGCTGTTAATAAATATATCTATATTTTTATCAGCATGCCAATCAGCGAATATTATTAGTAATATTCGAAATAATGTTAGTAATATTACTAATAATATTGAAAATAATGCTGAGTCTGATACGGATACGGATCCTCAACTAGGAAAAATAGCTATTTCTCGATTTAGTGCTGTAACTAGGAAAATTACTAATTTATACGAGAAGAGCGCTCTTAAAGACTACATTGGAGATCTTGATAAAGAGAATTTAGCAAGAGCAATTCAAAAAGCAGCAGATACAGGCCAACCTCAGGTATTCACTAATCACGAAAGTGGTGTAAAAGGAAAAGCAGAGGTTATTCAATCTACAACATTATCTACTCAGGAGGCAGGAGAACAAGATGGTGTTCGGGAGTGCAAAACAATCAGGCAAACTATTATCTTAAAAGATAAAAGAGAGGTTATTGAAAGTGTCGTGTTATGCAAGGACCTTGATGGATGGAGCTAAAGAACAGTTCCTATACTGAGGATAATCGGTAATGCTCTTCACTACAGAAGAACTTATTATCTTTTATTACACTCTCGCTTCTTGGTAAATGTAAGTCACAATAATCACAGCAAACCATATCTTCGTCCTCAGCAGAAGGCGAATCATTATTCTCGTTTATATCCTTTCGGATAAATTTTCTTAATAACCATAAGACAAATACAGCAATAATGGCAAAAAATAGTAGTTTACTCAAAAAACATCTCCTTTTTTGATTCAAGTCTATATTAATAGTCTTGTATTTTAAATCAAATGGTTTATTTAAATTAGAAATGCCTAATATTTAATATCTCTTATTTTTAAAACGTTTTTTTATATAGGTATGTATGTGATACTTATCTTACAGATAAGTTCTATTTATTATGTCTAAACTAGATATAGGGAAACATTTATGAACAATTGGACGGGGCCAGGAAGATTAACAGCCATTAGATTTCATCCTTATGGAATATTCCCGTTGAAGAAAAATGTCGGCAAGTTGTTTCTACTAACCCTCATAATTCTGACACTAAGTTTAATTATTCTACCTGCAAATGCTCAGGTAAATATAGATGACGGTTTGGTACAAGCTGCCTATAAAGGGGAATTAAGAAAAATTCGTTCTCTAGTTGCAAAAGGGGTCGATATCCACCAGACAGACAGTAAGGGGAAAACTGCTCTCATTGCTTCCTCTACTCAGGGGCATCTAGATATTGTAGAAATCTTATTATCCAAGGGTGCAGATGTCAATTTCCAACCTAAAAAAGGCCTTAACTCCTTGATGTTGTCATCTTTAAAGGGACATAAAGAAATAGTAGATGTTCTGCTAGCTAAAGGGGCAGATGTAAATTTTGAAGCAAAAGGAGGCTTTACCGCCCTGACTTTTTCTTCTTTGCATGGACATAAAGAAATCGTAAATGCTCTGCTGATAAATGGAGCAAAAGTTGATCACCAAGCAAGGGATAACTGGACAGCCTTGTTATACGCGTCTCAAGGTGGGCATACGGCCGTGGTGGAGGCGCTTATTAGTAATGGTGCGGATATTCACCATCAAACTAAAAAAGATGCTGCGACAGCTCTTGTACTGGCGTCTAAAAATGGTCATGCTGAGATCATTAAGATCCTATTAACTAAGGGTGCGAAAATTGATCATCAAACAAAGGAAGGCTATACAGCCCTAATGAGAGCGTCTCAGAATGGTCATGCTGAGGTTGTTACGACTCTGATGGATACAGGAGCAAATTTAAAGCTTAGGAATAATCGTGGCTCAACAGCTGAGACACTTGCTAGAGAATTACATATTGAGATAATGCTAAATGCAGCTGCTGCTATGAAATAGAGCCTGTTAAGAATTTTTTATTGTTGGTTAGTTGAATCTAATTTTAGTATAAAAGAACTGCCTTAATACTACTCTTGCCTGTTTATACAGGGAATGCTAATGATTTCTCGATACTGCGAAATCAGCCAATTGCAGTAAACATTCTTTGTATTGAGAATCTGGAAGTGATGAAATAGCTTCAATTGCCATACAAGATTCAGCTTCTGCTTTTTTTCTAGTGTAATCCAATGCGCCTGTTTCATGAATTACTTTCAAGACTGATTCCAGCGCCCCTTCTCCACCACCGTTCTGGATAGCTTTGCTTACGATTTCAGCCTGCTCTTTAGAGCCATTTTCCATGGCATAAATGAGCGGTAAAGTAGGTTTTCCTTCAGCAAGGTCATCGCCTAAATTTTTTCCGGTGTCATGGTAATCTCCGGAATAATCCAACATATCGTCTGTTATCTGAAATGCTGTACCAAGATGCATACCATAAGAGGCCATTGATTCTTCTTTTTCTGGTGATACACCACTAAGAATCGCACCTAAACGGGTTGCTGCTTCAAATAATTTGGCAGTTTTATAACGAATTACCTGTAGATAATTTTCTTCATTTACATTTGGATCGCGGCAGTTTAATAACTGTAGAACTTCACCCTCAGCAATTGTGTTAGTCGCATCTGCCAAGACCTGCATGATGCGCATATTATTAACCTCAACCATCATCTGAAAAGACCTAGAATAAAGGAAATCTCCAACTAAAACGCTTGTAGCATTACCAAATAGAGCATTGGCTGTAGCCTTACTTCGCCTTAGTTCAGATGCGTCCACTACATCGTCATGAAGCAGAGTAGCAGTATGAATAAATTCAATTATCGCAGCAAGGTTATGATGATGCTTTCCAGTGTAATTAAATGCACCTGATGAAAGTATTACTAATGCAGGCCGCAATCGCTTGCCGCCACTATTAATAATATATTCGCCCACTTGGCGGACCAGCACTACATCAGAGTGGAGTTTCACCCTGATTACCTCATCCATAGCCTCCATATCAGGGCCGATAAGTTTCTTAATTTGATCAATTGCCAAAGTAACCCCTACAATAAAACTGGTATGTTAAAAAAGTCATCACCGACGTGTCAAGTTTAATAGCTTAGATATTGATTTATTCAATGTAAATAGGACATAACTTTGACCAAGTAAGTGCAGATCTGTATAATTTGCGCTTTCATTGAAGTAAATCATGGAGTTTGACAATGTATGCGGTCATAAAAACCGGCGGGAAACAATATCGAGTTGTAGCTGGTGAAAAAATCAGAATAGAACAGATATTAGCAGAAATTGGTAGCGAACTTGTAATAGATCAAGTTTTAATGGTTTCTGATGGCGATAATACTTCAATGGGCAAACCTTTGGTAGATGGCGCTACAGTTAAGGCAACTGTACTAGGACAAGGTCGGCATGACAAGGTTCGTATTTTCAAAATGAGAAGACGGAAACACTACCAAAAACACCAGGGACACCGACAAAATTATACCGAAATTCAGATCACCGGCATTTCTGCATAAAGGGAGTATCAAACTATGGCACATAAAAAAGCAGGCGGAAGTTCTAGGAATGGCCGCGACTCGAATTCAAAGCGACTTGGAGTTAAAAGATTTGGTGGGGAATTGATTTCTGCAGGTAGTATTATAATTCGTCAACGAGGAACCCAAGTGCATCCTGGTGATAATGTCGGAATCGGAAGGGATCATACCTTATTTGCTAAAATTAATGGACTAGTTACATTTAGTATTCGGGGAGCAGCAAAACGAAAAACAGTAAGTATAACTACCGCTTAAACCTATTTAGTTAATTCAGATAAAGCCCTGACCAATTAGTTAGGGCTTTTTTATTGGTAAAAGCCAAACTAACAAAAATTTATTATTTTATGAAGTTTATAGATGAAGCAAAGATACAGGTAAATGCCGGGAAAGGAGGAGATGGTGTTGCCAGCTTTCGTCGGGAGCGCTTTATCCCAAAAGGTGGCCCGGATGGTGGTGACGGTGGGAATGGCGGTAGTATATTTGCCATTTCAGACCGTAATATCAATACTCTTGTAGACTACCGTTTTGCTAGGCTACATCGTGCTAAAAATGGAAAAAATGGTCGTGGCTCTGATCAATATGGGAAAGGGGCAGAAGACATAGTTTTGCGCGTCCCAATTGGAACGATAATCAGCAATATAGACTCTGGAGAAATTATTGCTGATTTAGAACAGAATCAACAAAAAGTCTTATTAGCTAAAGGTGGTGCAGGAGGAATTGGGAATTTACATTTCAAATCAAGCACTAACCGTACACCACGGCAATTCACCTATGGTGAGCAAGGAGAGAATTTTGAACTCAAACTTGAGCTTAAGGTACTCGCAGACGTGGGCCTTCTGGGAATACCAAATGCTGGTAAATCTACATTGATCCGGGCAGTATCTGCTGCCCGCCCTAAAGTAGCTGATTATCCTTTTACAACCTTACATCCTAATCTTGGCATGGTACGTGTCGACCACAACCGTAGCTTTGTTATGGCAGATATTCCGGGGCTGATCAAAAATTCAGCAGAAGGTGCTGGTTTAGGTCATCAATTCCTAAAGCATCTGACACGTACACGCTTACTATTGCATGTAGTCGATATAGCGCCGCTGGGTAGTGAGACTGACCCGGTTGATGATGCAAAGTCCATTGTGCTAGAACTCAAAAAGTACGATGAATCACTCTATCAAAAGCCACGCTGGTTAGTAATAAATAAAGTTGACATGTTGCCAGATGAAAGTGAAAAAGAAGTTTGTACTAAATTTATCAACAACTTAGAGTGGAATGGTAAAATTTTTGTAATCTCAGCACTAACTGGAAAAGGATGTAAGCAATTGATTTACGCTATGATGGAGTACTTAGAACAAGAAAATAAGATGGAAATGATTTAATTCAAATTCAAATTTAAAATCAAATATATAAATGATATTAAAGCAAGCCGAACGGGTCGTTATAAAAATAGGTAGTAGTCTAGTTACTAATCAGGGGAAAGGACTTGATCAGGAAAGACTCTCCTCTATTGCCAAACAAATTGCATATCTAAAGAGTGAGGGAAAAACAGTTGTTCTAGTTTCATCTGGTGCTATAGCAGAGGGGATGCAGCGTCTGAACTGGAGTGAGCGCCCTAATGAACTATATAAACTACAGGCAGCTGCAGCAGTTGGCCAAATGGGGCTAGCTCAGACTTATGAATCCTGTTTTCAGGAGCATAATTTACAAACGGCGCAGCTGCTGCTAACCCATGAGGATCTAGCTGACCGTAAACGTTATTTAAATATTGCTTCTACCTTTGGAGAATTATTAGATCTAGGTGTAGTTCCAGTTATTAATGAAAATGATTCGGTGGTACCTGATGAAATTTGCTTCGGGGATAATGATACGCTGGCCGCGTTAGTGACTAATCTTATTGATGCAGATGCGCTGGTGATTCTTACTGATCAAGCTGGATTATTTACAGCTGACCCACGAATAGACTCAAATGCTAAATTACTAAATAGCGTTATGGCTGAAGACACTGTGATTGAACAGATGGCAGGCGGCACTGGAGGCTCAATCGGACGTGGAGGCATGCTTACAAAAATAACTGCTGCAAAGCTTGCTGCGAAAGGTGGTGCCAACACAATAATTGCATCAGGTCATGAAGAAAATATACTAATTCGCCTAGCACAAGGTGAATCAGTCGGAACTGAAATCTTGACGAATACAGAAAAACTTGCAGACCGTAAGCAATGGATTGCTGGTTTACAGGTAAATGGAAGTATTACATTGGATGATGGTGCTGTGACTGCTCTTTTAGTTGATGGAACAAGCCTACTACCAATAGGTGTAACAGACACAACGGATAATTTTGAACGTGGTGAAGCAGTACATTGTATGAATTTGAGAGGAGAGGAGATTGCTCTCGGTCTTATTAATTATAGTGCTACAGAGACCAGAAAGATTTTAGGAAGCACTAGCAGTGAGATTAAACCTATTCTAGGCTATGTAGATGAGGTGGAGCTCATTAATAGAAAGAACTTAGTGTTACTGAACCAATAAATTAAAACGTAAATCCAGACTAGATATCTAGGTCAGCAACCAGTGAGACCCTTGCCAACTCATCTACTTGTTTAATTTGTTCCAGATAAGCAGGATGATCAATGCCCATACTGAGAGATGCCCCCTTACGTAAGGCCCTGATCATATCCTGATTAAGTTCAAAACGTAAGAAATGAACTGCAGAGGTTTTTTCTTCAGTCGATCTATCTAAATCTTCATCAGCAATCGCAAAGACAGGGTCATGGTTTTCAATTTTCGCCCAGACTTTATTTTCAACACCAATCAACTTGGCCAGTTTATCAGCACGTACTATAGGGTCAGGGTATTCAATCATCATGGTTGCCTTCCAGTTCCTACCATCGGGAATAAGCTCTTTATATGCTTCTATTTCATCAATTATTCCTTCTTCTTCAAAAACCTTCTCAATACGAAGCATCTCCTGAATTTGATAACGAATGGTCAGCTCATCCTCAAAAATAAGTGTGATATTTTTACCTAAAGGAATCCTTCTATTTTTCTTATGCAACATTACCTTCGTACGGAAATCCTGACGTGTTTTAGCATAGTCCTCTAATGTCATAATGCTGTCACGAGTAATTTTAGGCATAATATTTTTATATATAAAAGTTGGTAGAAAAATTGTGATTATTTTTTAGGTTAACCCGTAAGCAATCCGAAGCAGTGTCAATGGGTGTTGCTTTACTCCAGGACTCCCCCCCATACCCTGGTATATATGACGCCCTGCAATGGCACAATCAGAACTTATATAATCAGGATCAGATTCTGCCATTTTTTTAAAGACTGGCTTACCAATCTTCATGGAGTCAGCAAAATATTCACTTTTAACTCCCCAGGTTCCATCATGACCAGAGCAACGCTCTACTAGATTAACTGTTGTTTCTGGAATCATTTCCAGCATGTCTTTTGTCTTTTTACCAATATTCTGAACTCTCAAGTGGCAGGGAATATGGTAAGACACGTTACCTAAAGGGACTTTAAAATCAGTTTTTAATAATCCATCTCGATTGCGTAACATTAAATACTCAAAAGGATCAAACGTTGCCTCTGCTACTAGCTTCACATCCTTATCATCCGGGAACATGAGTGGTAATTCCTGCTTAAACATAAGCGCACAAGAAGGTACCGACATAATAATAGAGTACCCATCTCTTGCTAGCTTTGCGAGATTAGGGATATTGACATTTTTAAGCTTCTCTACTGCTTCCAAATCACCTAGTTCCAGCTTAGGCATGCCACAACATACCTCTTTTTCTACTAAGCGTGTCGGGATCTCATTATATTTAAGTATTTCTATAAGATCGTGGCCAATGCCGGGCTCATTATAATTTACGTAGCATGTTGAATAAATACCAACCTTACCTGATGTTTTTTCACCATTTTTTACAGCAAATGATTCGTCTACCTTAGCATTAGTACGGAATTTCTTAGCAGTGTATTCAGGCAGTTCTCGTTTCGCATGAATATCCAGCGCGCTTTCTATTAATTTCCTGGCAGTTGGCGCTTTAATTGAGGCATTTACTACTTGCACTACAACGGGGATACTCGCAATTTTACCCATAATGTCGGTGCTGGATAGCATCTTATCTCGGAAATTAGTTTCACCTTTTTTATATTTAATTGCTTTACCACGTAGCATTAAATGAGGGAAATCTACGTTCCACTTGTGCGGCGGCACGTATGGGCATTTCGACATAAAACACATATCACAGAGATAGCACCGATCTACTACTTCCCATAATTTGTTTTTTTCTACCCCATCTAGTTCGCCGGTTGTCCCCTCATCGATGAGATCAAACAAAGTTGGAAATGCCGTGCAAAGATTGACACAACGTCGACATGTATGACAGATGTCAAAAACGCGATCCATTTCATCGAATAGCTCTGCTTCTTTGTAAAAATCAGGATTCTTCCAATCTATAGGATTGCGTTTGGGCGCGTCTAAACTTCCTTCATAGGTGGCCATGGGAATAAGAAATTACTAGAAAGAAATTACAAAATAGGAGTGGATCAACTCAAGTTAAGCTTATAAAGCTTCTTTTAGTTAATCCACTAGATTTTATTACACCTGTTTACTTAATCAGTAAAGGCGTCTAAAGCTTTCTGAAAACGATTGGCATGTGAACGCTCTGCTTTCGCTAGGGTTTCAAACCAATCAGCAATTTCATCAAAGCCTTCGGTACGAGCAGACTTTGCCATTCCAGGATACATATCAGTATATTCATGAGTTTCACCAGCGATGGCAGCCTTAAGGTTGTCACGTGATGCGCCAATAGGTAGCCCAGTTGCTGGATCACCGCAAGGTTCTAGGTGCTCAAGATGACCGTGAGCATGCCCTGTTTCTCCTTCAGCAGTAGAACGAAATACTGCTGCCACATCATTTTGGCCTTCTATATCAGCCTTGTTTGCAAAATATAGATACCGGCGATTTGCTTGAGATTCACCCGCAAAGGCCGCTTTTAAATTTACTTCCGTTTCAGATCCTTTGAGTTGCATAACTTTCTCCTAAAAAAGTTTAACCAACATATTGATAAAATCTATTATGGCCAGTTAGAATAATTGTGCTGGATGCTTAATCTATAATGATATTTCTTCCAGTTATTGTGTTAATCAACTTCGACGAACAGATAGTCTAGTAAGTTCCTTTGAAGTTTAGATTTGATTTGAATATTAATTATAAAATTACAATCTGACAAATAATTACTAACAAAATCTAAACTGTAAAGGAAGACTATCGGAGGGTCCTTTGCTTGTCAAACGATTAAAATAATTAGTGCTAGGTAATTATTTTTTTCTCTATCTAGCTACAGTCCTTATAGTTGCTATCTTTACAAGCCTGCGCCAGCTCCTTTGATTCCTTTACTTCTGAGGAAGACATTTTCTCGGCAAGTAGATTTCTACCGTGCTCAGCTAAACCACTCCCATTTGAAGCAGCAAGATCTAACCACATATGAGCACGAATATCGTTCTTAGGTGTGCCCTGCCCTTGACCGTACATCATTCCAAGGCTAGCTTGCGCATTAGTATGGCCTTGTACAGCAGCAAGATAATAATACTTAAGAGCCTCCTGATAGTCCTGAGTGATATTTTCACCCCGGTCGTACATGACAGCAAGCTTAAACTGTGCGCTCACATACCCTAGATCAGCAGCAGAGCGGTACCACTTCACTGCTTCCTGGCGATCCTGAGAAATGCCTTGGCCTTCATCATACATCGCGCCCAGCCTGTACTGAGCGTCTACGACATTCTGTTTTGCAGCCAACTGATACCACCTTACTGCTTCCTGATAATCCTGTGTAACGCCTTGTCCCTCGTCATACATTAAGCCAAGTCTAACTTGAGCAACTATATGACCCTGTTCTCCTGCTAGGCGATACCAGTCTATGGCTTTCTGAACATCCCAGGTGACACCTCTCCCGCCTATATATGATTCACCAAGCCAAACTTGCGCATCAGAATCGCCCTGATCAGCAGCCAAAAGAAACCATTTGAACGCTTCCTTGTCGTCATGAATTCCACTTTTTTCGTTAGCATACATAACGCCAAGATTATATTGGGCAAGAATATCTCCTTTTTCTGCCAGCGGGCGAATTAATTGAACTGCCTCTGCATAATTACCCTCAAGATAGGACTGCTGTCCCTCAGATATGGGGTCAGCAAATACGTGCCCTGTTGATACGATTAGGAGAAAAATGCTTGTACATATATATTTATATAATATTTTCATTTTTTATTTATATACCATTTGACGAAGATTTAATTTTATTTCTCCAAAACTCTTGTAGTCACCCCTTAGCTGAACCGGAGTTCGTGACTCACTATCAATATAAATTCTAAGGTCTCCTTGTAATCCAACTAAAGTAAAGTCATCTATTGCCTGGCCCGAAGAGATTGACCGTGCCTTGAGCGAGAGTACCTCAGCTAAAATTGATGTGTTTTTATGAATAGTTTTGTCGCCCTTTACTTCAATATGATTAAGTTGAAAAGCTTCAGAGGGCTCTTTCTGGATATCAAGGTAGACGGTCTTTTTTTTGTTAAAAACACATATAGTCACAGGCTTTTCAAAGTCTGAAATTTTTAATGCTGAAATTAAATAAATAACAGGTATAGGTGCGGTTATATTCACACAATCCTTCTTCTCAGAATCATACGGATAGAACTCTTCATTACTAGCTGACCATCTCTCCGATGGTTGCATGATCTCATCCTTACCAATTGGTTTTTTAGCAACTCTAAAAATACCCTTGTCTGTAAATCGATAAGTTTTTTCAGAATCTTTAAATCCTCTTCGCTCACGTACATACTGCATGGCTGATAGAGTGACAGGATCAAACCAGGCTATCTTTCGTAATTTTATTTTGCCAAAAATAGATTTCACCGAAATCTTAGTATCAATAACTAATGCTCCGAATTTTGTGATGGCTACAGGAACGCCCTGAGGAGAAGGTATAAATGCAGCATCAAGTTCAGATTCTAATGGTGATATTAATTCAATTTCAGCTGAAAGCTTGGCAAAAAATTCTTTCCCTTTAAATGACAGGTGTTTCCAGGTAACAGTTTTTTTATCTATACTTAAAGCGGGTATTCTCTCGGCAGCAGATGAGGCAAATGGAAGGAATAGTGACGACATCAATAGAATCGAAAAAAATACCAGCCAGCGCTTATGTAATGGTTGCTTTAACATAATTATGTCAGCGCTATATTAGAAGTGCATTTATACATAAATTATTCTTTAAATGGGAATTTTTATCAAATTTGGTGCAGCAATTACCTATAGCCCATCAAAATATACAGTTTATTTAGAATAAATTTTTTTACGGGATTTTTGTATTATAAACTACGACAATAATACTTGTAGTCATATACTGGTCAAGGCACGATGGGCTCTTGGAATATGTTGAATACCCAGCTTTCATGTGTCAATATAAATATATTTTTTACTATTAAAAGAATGAAATCCTACTAATTTATTCTAAAATTTATGGAACAGCCAATCTATCTTCTTATCGCACTTGCTGTCGGGCTATTTGTCGGTGCAGGAATTGTTTGGTTAGGACAGCGTACCCTTACTGCCCGTCTTACTGAGAGATTATTTTCTTCTGAGAAAGACTTACAAAGGTTGGCAGCTGAGAATGGCGCTCTTACACTCTTACAGAATCAATTAGCTATTAGAAAGCAAGAGTTGAGCACTGAAATTGTACAATTGACAACAATATTAGAGCTGGAACGGTCACAGGCTAAAGAGAGAATTGAGTTCAGGGAAGATTCGAAAGAACAGCTATCCAATCAATTTAAAACTTTAGCCAGTGAAATTTTAGAAGAAAAATCAAAAAAATTTACTGACCAAAACAAAATTAATCTTGATCAGATACTCGGGCCTCTCAAGATAAAAATTTCTGAGTTTCAGGGAAAGGTGCAGGAGGTTTATATTCAGGAAAGTAAAGATCGGTCGGCGCTTTCTGAACAAGTAAAACAGCTTATGACGCTTAATAATCAGTTATCTGACGACGCACATAACCTTACTCAGGCCCTCAAAGGACAGTCTAAGGCACAAGGTAATTGGGGTGAATTAATCTTAGAACGTGTATTAGAAGCTTCTGGGTTACGTAAAGGACACGAATATAATGTACAGGTAAGCCATGTCCGGGAGGATGGAACTCGGGTTCAGCCTGACGTAGTTGTTCACCTACCAGAACAGCGCCATCTTATTATTGATGCCAAAGTATCACTTACAGCATATGAGATACATGCTAATTCAGACAATGACCCTGAGCGTATAGCCGCTATAAAGAAACATCTCGAGTCAGTTCGTTCCCATATTAAGGAGCTTTCTGAAAAAAATTATCACCAACTTTATGGGCTACAGTCTTTTGATTTTGTTCTGATGTTTATACCAGTTGAACCAGCCTTTATGCTCGCCATATCACATGATAATAATTTATGGCTGGAGTCATGGAAAAAAAATATTTTGCTCGTTAGTCCTAGTACTTTGCTATTTGTAGTTCGTACTGTTGCACACCTCTGGAAACAAGAGCAACAAAATAGTAACGCACAGGAGATTGCTAGTCGTGGAGCAGAACTCTACAATAAATTGGCTGGCTTCGTGGAAGATCTTGATATGCTAGGAAAACGCTTACAGCAAGCACAAATTTCTTATGATGACGCCTATGGTAAATTTTCGAAAGGGAAAGGAAATGTTATACGCCAGGCAGAAATGCTAAAAGAACTTGGCATAAAACCTAGTAAGTCAATATCTCAGAGCCTAACCACTGATTCGGCTCAGGATGATTCTACAAATACTGGCTCGAGAACTTATCATCTAAAGGAGTAACGGAACATCATAAGCTGCTTCCTTACTTAATCTAAGGATCTACAGACTCTACCAGTCCTCCAACACTTTGGGGTTATGCTCTAAAGGCTCCATACTACCTGTTACTAAATCACGTAGCGATATATCTCCAACAGACGATTCAACAGCCTGCTGTACCCTATCTAGCGCTTGCTCTACCGGCTGTAGAATCGGTAATTTTTCAGGTGATAGGAGACGATCTTCTCCAGCAATACGCATAGTATTCAGTACTTGTGTGACCGTGACTAATGAAGGGTCGCGTGCTGGAAGATAGGATGGTGGGTCATCAGCATTCTGCACAATAAATTCCTGACGTTCTAGAGCATCGAGAACTGTCTGAAGAACGTGTACTGGGACCCCGAGTGAGCGTTTAAATTCAGTTGCTGTAGGCATTGCCCCACCATCAAGAAATTTACCTGCTACTAAACACATAATTGAGAGTGCAACTCGTTCCCGCATTCGATTACTTAGTCGGTCACTTAGCCTTGGTTTTCCATCTCTAAAATATAGATACTCCTGATGCTGAATATAGAATGCAACACTGGCTCCAAATAACAGGATAACCCAGCATAAATAAAGCCAGATCATAAAAAGTATAAGAATTGCTAAGCTTGAATAGACCGCAGCATAATTATTTGATGACGCTATAAAAGTTGCAAATATCCATCCAGCGCTTTGCCAAGCAATCCCGCTAACGAGGCCACCAATTAGTGCGGGTTTGAATCGTACCCGCGTATTGGGTATAAATATATATACAAAAGTAAAACATGAGCTTACAAGTAAATAAGGAACAAGCTTACTTATTATCTTTACAGTATCGTCTAATACCCCGATCTCCATCAGGCTACGCATCGCATCATGATTCATTACTGTTGCAGTAATACCCAGTGCAGAAAACACCAGAATTGGCCCAATGATGATTACACTAAGGTAACGGACAACTCTCTCTCCGATACGTCTTGGATTTTTAATATGCCAGATATAATTTAATGATTGCTCAATTTTCTGCATTAACGAAATTGCGGTATATAGAAGTAGTGCCAACCCAACTGTACCAAGAACGCCGACATTCATATTTTCTATAAATTGCACAATATTAGCTGCTATTTCTTTGCCCTCTTCCCCAAGAGGCTCAAGGAATGTCAGCAACATAGGCTGCATCTTAGTATGAATACCAAACGCTTGTAATACTGAGAAACATAATGCAAGCAATGGTACGATTGATAATAGCGTCGTGAATACTAAGCTCATTGCACGCAATGTGAGCTGACCATGCATAATATCTTGTGCAAGTATTAATATGGTCCGTAGTGTCCTTATCCAATATACCTTCCAAACTGACTGCGACCCTGTCTGTTCCTCCCAGACAAATTCTCGGAAGCGACTCAGCATATCAGTTGAGAGAACTTTCATTCAGTAATTAGTTGTTCCAGTTAAAGCATAATAATTTGATCGGACCATCTTATTCTGCCTTCTTGATGCCATTGATTTGTTTATCACAATGTATACAAACTTTGTAAGTTATGTAATTTAGCTTCTTACAGAATGGGCATGTCACTTTTTTTCCTTTGCTGATAAAAACAAGAACAACTCCGAGTGGACCAAGTATCAATCCATAAAAAAAGGAGCTAATCCCCATTTCTTTAGGAGAGCCAATAATTGTAGAGGCAACTACACAGGCGAGCCAAAATATCATCCATACTATATTAATCAATTCCACAAAAACCTCCTTTATTTTTTCATCCAATATATTGATATATATTGGAATAATATAGTAATTATTGTATCAGTTCTGTAATCCGAATTTACAATGATTCATACTAATTACGCCTGATTCAGACAAGACTCTTTAAAAGTTTGAATAAAATGTAACCAGTCTGTCCATAGTATGTATTATTACTACTACTACCAATAGTATTTACTATTTTCCAGTGTGCGATAACAGAATTTTTATAATTATCCAGGATAAGGTATGCATCCCACTCTGCCACTGCTGCAACCGACGAAGTTTCCGAGCCTAAATCGTGAGCAGCTTATAACTCTTCAAGTTAACCTTGGTTATCGCTGTAATCAGTCCTGCCTACACTGTCATGTCAATGCGGGACCAACACGTAGTGAAATGATGGATAACGAAACACTTATGCTTATCCCAGAGGTGCTTGTAGCTAGGAACATTACAACACTTGACCTCACTGGTGGCGCCCCTGAATTACATGAGGGATTTAGATCACTGGTAAAGGAAGCTAGCGCCTTAGGAATCAAAGTTATTGACCGCTGTAATTTAACAATTCTATATGAGCCCGGTCAGGGTGATTTAGCTACATTCCTAGCCCGACAGAAGGTAGAAATCAGTGCCTCACTTCCCTTCTATTCCATGGCTGATGTTGATAAACAACGTGGGGATGGTGTGTTTGATAAAAGTATCCTTGCTTTACAAGAATTAAATTCGCTCGGCTATGGATGCAAGGATACAGGGCTGGTACTTAATCTGGCATATAACCCACAAGGCCCTTCATTACCTCCTGACCAGACTAAGCTGCAATCTATTTATAAAAAAGAGCTCTATGAAAATTTTGGGATTATATTTAATGAGCTGTTTACTATAACTAATATGCCTATACAGCGTTTTGGTTCTACGTTGATTTCAAAGGGCCAGTTTAATGACTACATACAATTACTAAAAGATAATTTTACGGATATAAATTATTCAAACGTAATGTGTCGCAATCTTATCAGCGTTGACTGGAAAGGTTATCTATCCGACTGTGATTTTAATCAACAATTAGGCTTAGAGTTAGGCATGAGAGGGCTATCAACAGAAAAATCAAAGAGAAAACCTCATTTGCGTGATTTATTAAATGAAGACCCGCTTGGCAGGTCAATTCAGGTGGCTGATCACTGCTACGGTTGTACTGCTGGTCAGGGTAGTAGCTGTAGTGGAACATTACAGAAATAAAACCAAATAATGAGAAAATTAATAATTTTTCTTTTAATATTCCTCATATCAATATTTTTTGTATTCGATCTTAATTCCTACCTTTCTTTTCAAAGCCTTAAGTCAAGTTTGGGGCAGTTTGAAACGTGGCGCATAGACTCACCAGTACTGACAGGGCTAATTTTTTTCTTGCTTTACATTACGGTTACTTCACTTTCTTTACCAGGTGCTGCAGCAATGACTCTTGCATCTGGCGCCTTGTTTGGCCTACTGTGGGGAACAATAATCGTGTCCTTTGCCTCAAGTATCGGTGCTACATTTTCATTTCTAGTCTCCCGCTATCTGTTTCGAGACTCTATTCAGGCGCGCTTTGGGGATCGACTAGATATTATTAATAATGGCATTTTAAAAGATGGAAATTTCTATCTATTTACCCTCCGTCTTGTACCGATATTTCCTTTTTTTATCGTTAATCTTTTAATGGGATTAACTCCAATTCGTACTATTAATTATTATTGGGTAAGCCAGGTCGGAATGCTTGCTGGCACGCTTGTTTTCGTAAATGCTGGCACACATCTAGCTAAAATATCAGGGCTTAGCAGTATCATCTCACCCGGGCTGCTTATTTCATTTACTTTATTAGGAGTCTTTCCATTATTTTCCAGATGGATCTTACGTTTTCTACAACGCAGGGATGGTATACAGAAATGAATTCACTTGCTGGAAATTGTAAAAAATTTAGAGTAGATCGAACAATTATTAATTGTTCGATTTTGTTCTTGGAAAAGATAGCAGACCCTGCGTCTTAATTATTTATGAGGCTATCTATAATCATACCTATATTGAATGAGGCCATTAGAATTCCTCAGTTATTTAAAGAGTTAGAACAATTTCGGAAAAACAATTGCGAAATAATTATTGTTGACGGAGGTAGCACTGATAATTCAGTTGAAATAGCAGAAAACAAAGGGTTTAGGGTGGAAAAAACCACCTGTGGTCGTGCCCACCAAATGAATATTGGTGTAGAGAAGGCTAGCGGCTCAGCACTATTATTCCTGCATGCTGATACACAACTTCCGGATACGGCGGATTTACTGATTAAACAAATATTTTCTGACAACCCATCATCTTGTTGGGGGTATTTCCGGATTCGTATAGACGGACATTCAAAGGTACTTTGCATAGTCGGATTTATGATGAATCTACGTTCATACTTAACGAATATTGTTACTGGAGATCAAGTTATATTTGTAAAAAAAGAAGCTTTCCTAAAAGCGGGTTGTTTCCCTGAACAGTTATTAATGGAAGATATTGAGCTATCAAAGAAGCTATGCAGGCTTTCACCCCCTAGTTGTATTAATTGCCACGTCGTAACTTCAGGGCGTCGCTGGGAGCTATATGGAGTCTGGCAAACTATTTTTCTTATGTGGAGACTTCGCTGGGATTATTGGCGGGGTATTCCGGCTAGCCAGCTAGCGGAGAAATATAAATGAAGCCCGTTCGTATAATAATTTTTACTAAGGCAGCGCAAGCTGGTTTTACTAAGACACGGCTTATACCTGCTCTTGGGAAACAAGGAGCGGCTAATCTAGCAAAAAAAATGTTAATTCATACATTAAACCAGTCTCTGGAAGCTGGCGTGGGACCTGTTGAAATGTGTGTTACCCCGCCACCAACAGACTCGATCTGGCAGGAGTATGCGGTATTAGGTGATTTGGAGTACTCAGATCAAGGGACGGGTGATTTGGGAGAGCGGCTGTCACGGGTTACTCAGCGTGTTATTGATAGAGGTGAATCACTCCTAATTATAGGTACAGATTGTACCCAACTAACAGCAACTCATCTGCAACGAGCTAAAGAAAGCTTGCATAACTTTGACTCGATTCTAATACCTGCAACTGATGGTGGCTATGTATTATTTGGACTGAATTTTTTTCATGCGTCTTTATTTGAATCTATTAAATGGAGTACGGATACAGTTTATGCTGAGACAACTGAACGACTGGAAACATTAGGCCGAACGATAAAAATTTTTCCTAGTATGAACGATATTGATGAGCCAAAAGATCTGAAGTTTTTGCCCAGCACATGGAAGGAAGCAGATTACTAATTTTCAATATTAATTGATATGGTCTTTGTGCCTAAAAACACAGAGCATAGTTTCTTATAATTAAATAATACGAAAAGTTGATGACATTATTTTGCAAATATCAGGAGAATAGCTATGCATGAAATTGTTCAGGATTATTACGGTAATCAACTTAAGCATACAGATGATCTAAAAACTAACGCATGCTGCGATACCAACGTTACTCCTTCATGGCTAAAACGACTTCTTTCACGAATTCACCCAGAAATTCTTTCACGTTATTATGGTTGTGGGTTGGTCTGCCCTCCTCTCCTTGAAGGCTGTCGTGTGCTGGATCTTGGCTGTGGTTCAGGACGAGATGTTTACTTATTATCTCAGCTCGTAGGAGCATCAGGGGAAGTGATAGGTGTTGATATGACAGATGAGCAGCTCACAGTTGCTAACAAATATCAGGATTTCCATTCGGATGTTTTTGGTTATAAAAATGTAAGTTTTCTGAAAGGGTATATCGAGCATCTAGATAAATTAAATTTAGAACCAAATAGCTTTGATGTGATTGTTTCAAATTGTGTTGTAAACCTGTCACCGGATAAAGATGCGGTGCTAAATGGAATTAATCTTTTACTTAAAGAGGGTGGAGAGTTCTATTTCTCAGATGTATATGCAGATCGGCGAGTCCCGACCGCAGTGCGTAATGATCCGGTGCTCTATGGTGAGTGTCTTGGTGGCGCACTATATTGGAACGATTTTCTTCAGCTAGCACGTCGCCATGGATTTGTAGATCCAAGGCTAGTTACAGATAAACCTATATTAATTACAAACCCTGAGCTGGCACTTCGTATTAGCGATCTTAATTTTGTTTCTGCTACTTATCGGCTATTTAAATTAAAAAATCTAGAGACCTCGTCCGAGGACTATGCTCAGGAAGTAATTTATCTTGGTAACATTCCTGAACATGCCGATCAATTTATATTCGACAAATATCATAATATAGAAAGAGGAAAGAAATTTCCTGTAAGTGGTAATACCTGGCGGATGTTACATGACACACGCTATGTAAATAACTTCAATTTTATAGGTGACTTTTCAGGTCATCTAGGAATCTTCCCAAGCTATGGTAGCAATATGCCATTTGATACTACAGAAAACTCAAAAATAGGCTCAAAATGCTGCTGATTATTTATCAGGGAATACGCCAGATCAAACCGAAAGGATTGAGGAAATGGACTGGTTATTAATTATAGCTGCTTTGTGCATTGCTTTTAGTAATGGTGCAAATGATAACTTCAAAGGCTTTGCTACAGTATGGGGGACAAACACGCTAAGCTATCGCCAGGCACTTTTTTTGGCAACTGCCGCAACAGTAGCAGGTAGTATCGCCTCATTAATTTTAGCTGAGGAGCTTGTACAACATTTTTCTGGAAAGGGCCTAGTACCAGATACAGTGGCTAATACACCATTATTTATTTTAAGCGTTGCAACGGGTGCGGCTGTAACCATCTCTCTGGCTACAAAAATGGGACTGCCAGTTTCTACTACTCATGCCTTAATTGGCGGGCTTATTGGAGCTGGGATGGCACAAAATGAGGGAATTGTACATCTTGATAAATTGGCTAATACTTTTATGTTGCCGCTCATAGCCAGTCCGATAATAGCCATTATTATCGGGGTATTAGCTCATAAATTATTTGATATGACACCGATCAAATCTGATAAAGATTGTGCCTGCCTAGTAACGCCAACACAAACATTAATCCCAGGAACAGATGGTTCTTTAGTTACTAAATTTTCTGTACCTAGCATTATTCTTGCTAGTAATAGCAGCTGCGATCCTATAAAAGTTCCAATCAAAGTCTATATATCGCGCAGTATGGATCGCCTACATATATTTTCAGCAATGACAATTTGTTTTGCGCGCGGTGTAAACGATACGCCAAAATTAACCGCACTACTTCTTGCAGCACAAATACTACAACCTACAACCTCTACTGTAGTGATAGGACTAGCAATGGCAGCAGGAGGGTTGCTATTTGCAAAACGAGTTGCAAGGACAATGAGCCAGCGCATAACAAAAATGAATCATAAGCAAGGTTTAACTGCTAATTTAATTACAGCATCTTTGGTTCTGGTTGCTAGCAAATTTGGTTTTCCTGTCTCAACAACACATGTTTCAGTAGGATCAATTGTCGGAGTTGGCGCAGGTGCCAGAACACTGGATTGGAACACTTTGCGTAATATTTTATTATCCTGGATAGGGACATTACCATTTGCTGCTGGGGTCGCATGGCTATTAAGCTCAGTCTTATAAAAAATCAAAAATGGCTACACAAATCATGTCTAGATTATAATTCAGAGAGGGTCTATGGAAATAACACTAAACCATACAATTATACCGGCGTACGACAAGGTCAAATCTGCTGAATTTTATACTAGGATATTTGGGTTTAAATATATTGGAAAATTTTCGCGTTTTATTGTGGTAAGAGTTAATAAAACACTTTGTTTGGATTTTGCCAATAGCGATAAATTCGATCCTCATCACTACGCATTCAAGGTAACCGATCAAGATTTTGATACTATATTTGAACGTTTGAAAATGGAAAATATCAAATATGGAAGCGGTCCATATACCTCAGAGAATATGAGAATGAATCATGATAATGAAGGCCGTGGCATCTATTTTCGTGATGCAAATGGTCATCTATTAGAGATATTGACAACAGATTACAAAATTGAGGAATCGTAAATAAATTATATGAAAAATAACCCACCCCATTGGTTGCAAAGAGTTCTAAATCGAAGCTTGAGAGTCGCGGCTGGTGTTGCTATTTTAATGTTGGTTTTCTATTTTGCCACGAGTGCCCGTGAAATAGCTACATCGACTATATCCTTTGAAAACTTATCTACAGCAGAGTTTTTTTCTGCAGTATTCTTTACTGTTATGGCCTATTTGCTTTTTATGTTGATATGGCCAGTTTCTTTTGGGAAAGAACCATTTAATCTGATAAAAGCTCAATCAAAGGGCAAGGAAATAAAGAAACGAATCCTTGGATTTGTTAAGATGTTGATACGTGGATAATTCTAGACCAGATTCTGCGATGATAAAATTTATATCGAAGAATCAAGATACTGCGAAGATTATTTACAAAGGTATTAGTTGATTTAGTAAGGAGTAAAACCAGCTATTACAGGTGCTTCCTCTAGCAATGACCTGCCTCCAACACTACCAGGAGTATCTATCCTGGCGGCCTTTATTTTGATATTGGGAGTAAATCAAAACAAAGGACTGAGATGAACGCTCTTTTTTATTAAATTATTGCAGGAATGAACTAGCATACTGCCAACCGGCAACAATTCTCCAGTCTGTTTCAAGCTGTGGCCCGTGTAAATCCCTGTACATAGGTATTATTATTTCGGTAGATAACCGGTGTCCTTTTAAAATTCCCTTCTGGCCAGCCAAATTAACTCCGAAGGCAATCGCTAACTGACGCCCACCATGGTTGCGTGGATTCGCGGTTTGAATCATTGCAGAGATTGCAGGATCTTGTCCCTTGATTCTTTCTTGTGTTTTGTATATCACACGTGCGGAAGTACTAAAATATCGAGCCCATTCATAGCTACTCCATGCAGTAAGCTGATGCTTATCGCCATGAGAATAGCCTGCTTGGTTTCTTTCCATACGAATTTCAGCCATATACTGACCACCCCAAGCCAGCTTTTTATAGTTACCGGTATAGGTTATTCCCGGTAGCGCATCAAATGTGCCAGTACCAATCTGCATAGGATAAGGCATTCTTATATTTTTCTGAGAGCCAGTACCCATTGGGGCGTTCACATCAGATCTTTCACTGAGTGATCCGGTCGGAATATTTATATTAAAGTTGATGTGTGCATGGTGGTTAATATTAAGAAGGTTTGTTTCAAATAATTTGAACATTCCGCCGACCTTCGTATCACCAATGCCTTCTGATTTTGTATTAAACCTAGACTTGCCACCACCCATCATATTAAACGTTGTATGGTCCATACTTTTTTCTACGTAGCTTCCCATAACCATAAGTGTTAACCAGTCAGTTGGAGCGTACATAGCACCAAACATATGCATCTGCATGCTCATTTTAGTAGGAACTACTCTTGATTTTCCGCCCATCAAACCAGGCATGCCATAATTTCCTGCACCAATAGCATTGGTGCCTATTTGATTATTTCCAATTCGGCTCCCGTTCATTTGCCCATGACTAAAGCGATAGGAAAGCATATATTCGCCTTTTTTATGCATATGATCACCCATTACCCCTATAGGCGCATGGCTAGAGGCTCCGCCCCCATGATAAGACTTGGCATTACCAATTCCATAATCGTGCGCATGAACAGATGAAACTGAAAAGGTACAGATGGTTCCTATTAATAGGAATCTACTACAAAGGCTTTTATTTATTATATTCATTGTTTGTTGGTTACCATTACCATTACCATTATTTATTAGTTATCCCAATTGCTTGACTGGAATTTTACTCTTTAAGTCAAGCAATTAGAATGTGGCAAATTGTCGCAGAATTTTTTTAAGAATGATCTTAAGGGTGCGACAATTTGACACGCCCTTAGAATTAATGCGGGGAAAGTTCCTACGACGGCTATTAAGCCGAAGTAGTTAGGGAGAAAGCAGTCACTCTTATATATAAACTAAAGAAAGAACGAAACGTTTTTACTAATTTTTTTACTTTCTCTTATATATAATATTAATGCTTATTTTTTTCGGCTCTTTGTAATCAAATCATATGCTACCTGTACTTCTTTTGCCTGCTCGGTAGCTACGGCGATCATATCTTCTGGGAGTCCCTGCCCCATCAGCTTATCAGGATGATATTGGCTCATTAACTTACGGTAGGCATGTTTGATTTCCTGGTCTGTCATGTCCTTATTTACACCTAACGCCTTATATGCGTCCTCAACAGCTGTAGCAGAGACTGCCTGACCTCCTGCAAAGTGAGACTGATTTAAAACCATATCCAAAAGCTGCCTGAATGCAGCTTCATCATAGCCAAGCTGATAAGCAATATCGATTAATAAGCGCTCTTCAGACGATTCAATACTGCCGTCTGATAACGCCATCACGATGAGGTATACCAACAACATCTGCCTCAATTGATGCGTTCTGCCGCATACCGCCATAAACTCTTTTAAGGTTGGGTCAATATCGAAGTCTGTTTCAGACCCCTGTTTAAACTGAATAATTGCATTTTGTTTATGCTCAGCAGACATACCCATCTTTTGAAAAAGTTGTTCAACATGTGCAATCTCTTCTTTTGATATATGACCATCTGCTTTAGCTAATTTTCCCAGCAAGGTGAAGACGGTCTTAAGAAATATTTTCTGACGATTACCACTACTAAGAGGGTTGATCCCTCCAATGCCGTAAGCCCTAGATCTATCAACAATGCCACCTAAGAAGTAACCAAGTAATGAACCAAAAAATCCAAAAAAGTAAAACCCTAATAAGGCACAAACAAGCTTAAACACGGCAGCTCCTAAGACTCTAGATGAAAAAAAATTTAGATGCGCATAACATCCGTTATTCAGAAAACTTAATTCTAAATGAACCTAAGTACAAAATAAAATTTTTAATAAAATTCTACTTCCTGAGTGAACCTGATTAGTTCGTTAGATTAACCCTCATCCTTACTAACAGCGCGCTCACAGGTAAATTATGTACAGGTTTGCAGGCACAGTGGTACTATTTAAAATGAAAGATTTCATTTCTTCTTTATTATAATACGTACATTAAAGAAATAATCTGTGAAGTCATTAATGGATTTCCTTAAGAATGTAAGTATAAAAATACGGCTCTGGATAATTATGTTCACTATGGCCGTGTTAATACTATTTGTTGGGGCTATCGGGCTTAATGGTATCGCAATGACAAATGAAGCATTGGATAGAACCTATAAAGATAGTCTTAAGCCCACCAATATAATTAGTCGCATCATGCTGTTAATGGATGAAAACCGTGTCCATATCATGCTTGGTTTGCAGCATGACCCAAAAAATCATTACCCGAAGAAAGAAAGAAGTGAGGATTCTGTACGCATACATACCGCAGCGATAACTAATAACCTTGGTGAGATTACTATTCTCCTACGCGAATACAAAAAAAGAAAATTAACGAGCGAAGAGCAGGATATTACAAATTTGTATGCTATTGCGCATACGCAATATGCAAATGATGGGCTAATTTTGGCTATAAATGCATTGAAAGAAAAAGATTTCCAAAAAACAAGTGAAATTTTTCTAAATAAAATTAACCCTTATTACAAAAATGCCAATCTTCGAGCAAATACCTTATTACAAAAAATAGGCGAGATAGCAAAAAATAATTATAGAGAAGCCACGGAACGTTTCGCCTTTATTCGTAATATTCTTATATTCGGAACATTATTAGGTATATTGTTCGCCTCAATTGCAGCAATACTTTTGATTAGATCAATTGTACGGCCCTTAAATAAGGCAGTCA